>WBZS01000985.1_pt1 | contig 26299 bp, 15 predicted proteins | sample 5204201 | NCBI WGS metagenome assembly WBZS01 (sample SAMN12344357, study PRJNA552823) | activated sludge metagenome | biome: Activated sludge suspended growth; feature: Nitrification reactor; material: Wastewater; isolation source: activated sludge from nitrification reactor of wastewater... | reverse complement strand
GTATAGCCTGCCACACCACAGCCCCCGGATGGAGCCCGGCATTATTCCCGAACCACAACTCCTATTACGTAATTACAGGGGCACACACCACCTTGGATTGTACTGATTGTCATAACGGAAACTATAACAACACGCCAAATTCTTGTGTAGGTTGTCACCAGTCTGATTACAATAATACGACCAATCCCGATCACGAAACCGGCATGTTCCCGACAGATTGTACCACATGCCATTCTCAAAACGCATGGAGCCCGTCTACGTTTAATCACAATACAATTTATCCACTGACTGGTGCGCACGCTGTCATAGCTTCGAATTGTACTGAGTGCCACGCCAACGGTTATAACAATACACCAAATACCTGTGTGGGTTGCCATCAGTCCGATTTCAATACCGCAATAAATCCAAATCACAACGCGTTGGGTCTATCCAATGACTGTATAGCCTGCCACACCACAGCCCCAGGATGGAGCCCGGCATTATTCCCGAACCACAACTCCTATTACGTAATTACAGGGGCACACACCACATTGGATTGTATAGATTGTCATAACGGAAATTATAACAACACGCCAAATTCATGTGTAGGTTGTCACCAGACTGATTTTAATAGTACCACCGATCCGGATCATGAGGTGCAACAGTTCCCCACTTCATGTACCGACTGTCATACACAGAACGCCTGGAGCCCGTCTACCTTTAATCACAATTCGTTTTACCCGTTATTGGGGGCACACGCCACCATCGCAAACAATTGTGTAGAATGTCACAATGGCAATTATAACAACACGCCCAATACATGCATAGGTTGTCACCAGGCAGATTACAATAATACGACCAATCCCGATCATGAAACCGGCATGTTCCCGACAGATTGTACCATTTGCCATTCTCAAAATGCATGGAGCCCGTCTACATTTAATCATAATACAATTTATCCGCTGACTGGTGCGCATGCGGTCATAGCTTCGAATTGTACAGAGTGCCATGCTAATGGATATAACAATACACCCAATACCTGTGTGGGTTGCCATCAGTCTGATTTTAATACTTCTGTAAATCCAAACCACAACGCCTTAGGCTTATCGAATGACTGTATTTCCTGTCACACCACAGCCCCCGGATGGAGCCCGGCATTATTCCCGAACCACAACTCCTATTACGTAATTACAGGGGCACACACCACCTTGGATTGTATAGATTGTCATAACGGAAATTATAATAATACGCCAAATACCTGCGTTGGTTGTCACCAGTCTGATTTTAATAGCACCACCGATCCGGATCATGAAGTGCAACAATTTCCGACTTCATGTACAGACTGTCATACACAGAATGCCTGGAGCCCTTCTACCTTTAATCACAATTCGTTTTACCCGTTATTGGGGGCACACGCCACCATTGCAAACAATTGTGTAGAATGCCACAATGGAAATTATAACAACACACCAAATACCTGTATAGGTTGTCACCAGACAGATTACAATAATACGACCAATCCCGATCACCAAACAGGCATGTTCCCGACAGATTGCACCACGTGCCATTCTCAAAACGCATGGAGCCCTTCTACATTTAATCACAATACGGTTTATCCACTGACAGGTGCGCATGCGGCAATAGCTTCGAATTGTACAGAGTGCCACGCCAATGGATATAACAATACACCAAATACCTGCGTGGGTTGCCATCAGGCCGATTATAATACTTCTGTAAATCCAAACCACAATGCCTTAGGATTATCCAATGAATGTGTTTCCTGCCACACCACAGCCCCCGGATGGAGCCCGGCCTTATTCCCTAACCACAATTCGTATTACGTAATTGCAGGGGCACATACCACATTGGATTGTATAGATTGTCATAATGGAAATTATAACAACACACCTTCAACTTGTTTTGGTTGTCATCAGACCGATTACAATAACACCAGTGACCCGGACCATCAGACCGCACAGTTTCCGACAGATTGTGCTTCTTGCCATTCGCAAAATGCCTGGACACCGTCCACTTTTGATCACGACGATATGTATTTCCCTATATATAGCGGCAGCCACCATGAAGCTTGGGATCAATGCACGGATTGTCATATTAACGCAGGAAATTATGCCATTTTCAGTTGTATCAATTGCCATGAGCACGATAATCAACAGCAAGTAAATCAGGATCACCAGGGCGTAAACGGCTATATGTACAACAGTAACGCCTGTTATGCATGCCACCCCGATGGGCAGAATTAATTAAATTAAAATAATTTAATAGGTTAATAGTTCTTTTGTAATTGCATTTTACCCCGCATTTTATGAGGTAGGTAACTATTGGGAGTATGGGAGGTACGATAATTTTTAACTGCTCAAAAAAAATTTATATCCGGCTTACATTTACAACCGGCATCAATATTGGAACCACTCGTTATACCGACCTTTTAAACAACGAACAGAGCAGGCACCCGGTAGTTTAAAAATTCTCATCTTCATGTGTCTATAATCAGATTGAAAAAACAGAATTGATTGTACGGCAAAAAAATAAGACACCCGGAAAAATTTTGGCAAACTAAAACCGATACGATTATTCTCAGAAGGACAGCCAAAAACAACATTTTTGTGGGCAGTAAGGTGGCATTGACCGGAAAAATTAGGTGAATAAGGTTTTTGGATTGGGCTACTGATATAAAATCATCATGCAAGATGAAGGACCGTTTTATTTTTCTGTATTAACGATAATTTTTATCAGTAATTATCTATATTTACGGATAGTTTGTTTCTTTTATATTTAGTTATTATAATGTATATCTCAACATAATAACTTTTTTGGTTCTTATAATTTTTTATATTTTATTACTGTATATTCACATGTTTTAGTCTATCCGGAAAAAAGAGGACCATTCGGTTTTCCGTATTTTTGTGGATATGGAATGTAGTTAAGTTTCTATCTTATAAATGCAATAACTTGATTTAATTTCTGATGTTAGAGCGGTATTATTTTACTCTATTCATATCAATGACTTCCTTCATGCTGTTAGGTCAAAATCCTCATGGAAATAACCTAAACATGGATTGTGCTAAATGTCACGAATCAACAGATTGGAAATTCAACGAAAAATCGTCCACGTTTAATCACGATAGCACATCATTCCCCCTTAGCGGCCAGCATCAGGATCTGGAATGTCGTTCCTGCCACAATACACTTCAATTTGATCTTGCAGATAATCAATGTATCTCCTGTCACACGGATATTCACCAGTTGACCGTAGGTCCGGATTGTGTCAGATGCCACAATACAACATCCTGGGTCATCGAAAATATCACTTTGATGCACGAAAAAACAACTTTTCCTCTGATGGGCGCGCACGCGTCAGTAAATTGCAATGATTGCCATATTAGTGAAACGAACCTTAGATTTTTCCCGATACATCCTGAGTGTATTTCCTGTCATCGGAATGACTATTTGATAGCCAAAACGCCCGATCATATTAGTCAGGGTTTTTCACAGGATTGCTCCCAATGCCACAGACAAACGGCTTCAGACTGGTCATCAGGTGAAATTGTACACAGTTTTTTTCCACTGGAGCAAGGACATCATATCAGTGATTGTACACAGTGTCATAAAAGTCCTGTATACAGCGAGGTAAATACAACATGTGTTCAATGTCATCTGACAGAGTACAACAATGCATTTAATCCGGACCATCGACTCTTCCCCGACCAGTGCAATCTCTGCCATGACTTAACACCGGGATGGAGACCGGCTAAATTAGCAGACCACGACAGTAAATTTCCAATTTACTCCGGTAAACACAAAAATGAGTGGGATCAATGTATAGACTGCCACACGACGCCAGGGGACTTTATTGCATTCAGTTGTGTGCAATGTCATGAGCACAATAATGCAGGCAAACTGGCAAATGAACATGATGAAGTCAGTGGCTATCAGTTTGTTAGTAGCGCTTGCTACAGCTGCCATCCCAAAGGGAACTAAATGTTTGTAATGTAATAAACAATGACATGTATCATCACATAGAGCTGAATGTGTAAGTAACTTTGCATTGGTTTGATGGGCAAAATTTATTTAAATTATAGATTTATTTCATTAAAAATATGCTTTAAAAACTATATCATGTTATTGTTGGGTGTATCCTGTATTAAACTTTAAAAATCAAAAACACAATAATGTTTAATTCCATATTTTTCAAATATGTTTTACCATTTAGCTTATGGTTTGGATTCATGATATTTTTTGCATTTCTGATGGACTATATGCTTCACCTGTTAAAGATATTTTGGATAGGCAGATATCTTGGAATTCCCGGTAGTCTGTTGATTTTATTTTCCTTTGTATATTCATTGCGAAAGAGACAAATCATAAACACAGGATCGCCCAAAAAGCTGTTACAACTGCATGAATATATGGCATGGGTGGGTTCTATCTTGATTCTTGTGCATGCAGGTATCCATTATAATGCCCATTTAGGTTGGCTGGCAACTTATATGATGATTATCAATGTAGCAAGTGGATTGACTGGAAAATTTATAATTAAAAATGCAAGAGAATCATTGTCAGAACGAAGAGTCGAACTGATATCTTCGGGCTTATCTGTAGAAGAAGTGGGAAAAAAGCTATTTTACGACACGATTACTTTTGGTCTGATTAATAAATGGAGGGTGATTCACCTGCCTATTGCGTTGATGTTTTTTATACTGTCCTTTCTGCACATTATTACGATTCTAATTTTCACCTAATGAAAAATCTAATTTTTTTGGGGGCAGGAATATTGTCCATCGTATCTTTTTTGATCATAAAATTTCCGCATACCTTGCTAAGTCCCGGAGAATTGACAGAAGGACATCAGGATTTAAACAACAATTGTTTTGCATGCCACACTGCATTTCAGGGAACACCAAATAATAAATGTATATTTTGTCACAAATTAAATGAAATAGGTCTTAAAATAGATAATGCTGCGCTGGCTCTAACTGACAAAACAGCCTCATTTCATGAGGCCCTTCAAGCACAAAATTGTATTTCGTGTCACTCGGAACATAAAGGATTAGATGCCCAAATTAAAAAAGCATCGTTTGATCATCAATTAATTTCAGATTCAATAGTCAGTAATTGTTTAAACTGTCACAATGAACAACCAAATTTATTTCATGCTTCGTTGTCAACATCCTGTATACATTGTCACAATTTTGAGAATTGGACCACAGTAAAAAAATTTGACCACGCTATGATCCTCGACGGAAAAGCGAATGACTGCGTCTCTTGCCATAAAAAGCAGACAGACGAACTTCATCTATCAGTTTCAGCTTCCTGTCAGAATTGTCATAATTTCGAAAATTGGAAAATCATTGCTCAGTTTGACCATAATATGATAAATAAAGGCAAAGAAAAAAATTGTGTGGCTTGTCATAAAAAACCGAATGATGCTTTGCATCCCACGGTTAATAACAATTGCCTGACCTGTCACTCCATGACTGCATGGAAACCTGCCACATTTGATCATGCAGCTTATTTTGTTCTTGACAGCGATCATAATGTTGCTTGCAACACATGTCATAAAAACAACATTTTTAATACCTACACCTGTTATGGATGCCACGAACATGATCCGGGTAATATTGCTTCAGAACACAGGGAGGAAGGTATAATTAACTTTAAGGATTGTGTCAGATGTCATAAAAGTGCCGATGAAGATAATATACAAACGGAAGGCAGGTTAAATCGATCAAAAAAAGTGGAACAAAAGGAAGAGGAGGATTGATATTTTCCGGAAAAATATACATGTCGGTTGGCCCTTTGAAATACAAATTTGAGTTTTGATGTTAATAAGTATGCACCATTTTTTTTTAAATTTGCATAACTATGACACATATTAAAGATTATCCCTCAATACTATCACCAAAATAATTGTATTTAAAAGCGCTTGATAATCAATTAATGTTGCAGAATCGGGCAACAATAATCCATCAAAGTAAGCATTGTAAACACTTTAATACTGATAGCTTAAACAAATATCAGTTAAAGCATTTCGGGCAGACTATTTTTGTTCCACTTTTACTTATTTAAAAACTTCTTTCGATAACTAAAGTAAGCAGACACAGAAAGTATAATCAATACAAATGAAGTATAATACACTACAGGTGGAATCGGTACAGGATCACCTGCTGCATAGGAATGTAAGCCGGATAAATAATAATTCACGCCAAAATAGGTCATGATGACCGTAGCAAAGCCAAAAAGCGATGCAAAATTAAAGGCAAAGACACTCTGGAGTCCGGGTATAAAACGCATATGCAGTATAAAAGCGTAAACAAGAATAGTGACCAATGCCCAGGTTTCTTTGGCATCCCATCCCCAATATCTTCCCCACGATTCATTCGCCCACACACCCCCCAGATAAGTGCCGACACTGACCATAAACAAACCACCAAGCAGGGTGATCTCACTGATGATCGTCAGTTCCTTGATAGCACGGTTCACTGTGTCCTGATTTTTGGAATTACTCAATACCATCAGTGTAAGATTTAACATACCGATCACAGCACCAAGCATGAGGAAACCATAACTTCCTGCTTCCAGCGACACGTGAATGGTCAGCCAGTACGATTTTAATACGGGTACCAAAGGGGTAATTTCAGGGTCCAGCCAACTCATGCCGGCAACAAGAAGAATAGTAGCTGCAAGCACGGTGGTCGCTGCCATTCCACCTAAAGACTTTCGGGAAAATATGAGTCCTGCAAGGGTGGTCGTCCAGGCGATATAAATCATAGATTCATAACCATTACTCCACGGAGCCCTGCCGGATACATACCAGCGTAAGCCTAGACCGGTGGTATGAAAGGCAAAAAACAGCACCAATACATAAAATGACCAGGTCGTGTATTTTTTAATATTCAGCTTGATATTAAACACAGAATAAAAAAACAATCCCAGCAGAACTAAACTGAAAAGAGCATACACATTTCTTAAACGACCAAATATATCCATCCTGTTGAGCAGTAGTTCGGCATTGATTTTGGTTTGGGAAGGAATAATATGACTTCCTTTCGACTGCTGAATGTCGGAAAGCTGCTGCAATAAAGCCGCCGATGCCGAATAGTCCCCGGTGGAGGCACTATTGTCCAGAGATTGCATATAAGCTGAAAACAGGTCAAACATAGCCGTAACTTCAGACGGCGGCATCTTCATTTCGCTGATATCCGCAGGAGAAACCCAGGTGTTCGCTGCATCGCCGGGCACAGGAAATAATTTTAAAAATCGGCCGGTAAAAATCATATTGGCGATGTTCACTTTTTCATCCAGTTTGATCACCGACTTTTCAAACGTACCCTGGTCCTTTGGATTCATGGATTGGGCCTGACGTATGGCGTCTCTGAGCAGATATTGTCCGTCGTTACTGAACAACTGTCTGTAGCTGATAGCTTTTTCTGTTGTTCCCAATATTTTTTGAATTTCCGGATGTGCCCCCGACTGAATAATCGCCACATTTTCCCATTTGTCCGGTGATTTCATCATGGATAAAAATATCTGGTCAGAAGTCAATCCAAACAGACTTTCTTTTTTGGATAGTTTACGCAGTACTTCACCGGTAAGCGTGTTCACCGGCTTAAATCTGCCGCGATGATCCTGTACCAAAAGCTGACCAAATATTTTTGCATGGGCAGCACTCACATCAGCAATCGGAGGACTGCTTTGCGCCTGAATCCCGGAATTTACATTAAATCCAAAAAACAAAAAGGAAATAAAGAATATAACCATTGGACTGTTTTTCATTTGATTCAGCTTTTGCACAAGTGAGGTAAATCGGCTGTTTTTTGCAAAAAAGGTCATGATCATACCAATTGTAAGTAAAATATAACCAATGTAGGAAATCCATGTACCCCAAAAATCGTGGTTAACACTCAGATAAGTACCTCGTTCGTCCTGATCGAATGAGGATTGAAAAAAACGGTAACCACCGTAATCCAGGATGTTGTTCATATAAATACGAAAATCCATATGATTTCCTGCTCCCTGGTCCACTACGGTCACTTCACTGGCATAGGATGAAGGATTGTCCGTACCGGGATAACGCTCCATAATAAAATCGCGCAATTTCAGAAAAAACGGCACCTTGATTTGCTTCGACCCGTAACTGATTTCCATCTGCACATCACCAAAATCAACCACCTTGGGCATGCCTTCATCTCCTTTCCTTCCCGTCACCAAAACTTCTTTTTGCTCACCATTTCGGCTCACCGCCATTTGTAACCCGGCGGTACTCTCATTTTTCATTTTTGGATCTCCTGATGTCAGCAACACTGTGGCATTAGGTCTGAAATCACCTATAACAAAACCGGAATTGTTACGCATATACATGGAGCGGAGTTTTAACGGTTGATACCCGGAAGGCGGAATGGTATCTGTAGTTTGTGTCGCCATAACCGTCTGTATAACAGCCACATCCGTAGAAAACAACAGCGAATCATTGCGCACGATCACATTGAAGGCGTCCGGCAATAGCTCATTGGTAAAATTAAAATTAACACCGTTTATTTGCACCCGGTCACCTTGCTCCACAAATATCTCCTCCCTGCCTCCTTGTCCGGCTACCACGACTTTCATCACCGCTTTGCCATCAGTCGATGGTTCCATTTTTTCAGTTGGGTTCGGAATGAACTGATTCATTTTGACCTGAAACAGATTGGACCCAATCTGATAACTGCCTGAAAATTTGGAATTTCCAAGCGTCGAAAAATACACGGCTTCGTCAAAGGAATACGATTTACCGCCCTGCCGCACTTTAAATTTGATATAACTTTCAGATGATAAAAAATAATCGGAAGACCCACCCTCCCGGATATGCATCATACCTTCATATCCAAAATATCGGGTAACCCCTGCTCCCAAAATAATGATAACGATGGCACTGTGAAACATCAGGGAAGCCCATTTTTTTTGTTGCACCATTCTGAATCTGAAAATATTGGCAATAATGGTTCCACTGAAAAGTACCAGCAATAATTCGAACCAGCGTGCCCGGAATATCAGATCCTGAGCAGAACTGGTACCAAAATCATTTTCAATGAAGGTCGCCACACCAATGGCAATGGCAAATGCCAGTAAATAAACACCTGCTGCTCTCGTCGAAAATAAATGGGTATATATTTTGAATAAAATGTTTTTTACCATCATACGGATTACTAAGTTTTCACAAAATTAACAAAAAAGAATATAAGTTGACACCTCTTTTCGTACAGACGGGCATAAAACGATGCTGAATCGGGAAAAACAGAAAACGCCCTGCAGACATGTTTTGCCTTTTACATATTTTTTGACATACCTGCTTATTTATATTAAAATAAATTATAATAATCTGTCAATAAATCTGCGCTCTGTAATAAACTTTATCCCCTTTGATTTTGATTTTTTTCGCCTTTTATTGGCATGATTCAAACCTGCTAAACCATACCACACCGAATGGCTAGTGGGGTATTGCCCGCTTTTTGATCATCCCGCCTTTTGTATCTTTAACGCTATTCATTACAACGAAGGCATCCGGTTCAATTTTTTCAATTTCAGTATTTAATTTGTGCAACTCAAGTCGGGTCACTACCGAATAAATAATATCTACTGCCCTTGTCTCACCTCGTTTTCCGTACCCTTGTTTGCCACTGTATACAGTGACACCCCTACCCATTTTTTCAATGATCATCTGCCTTATTTCTTCACTTTGATTGGCCACAATGGTCACACCAACATACTCATCAATACCTTCTACTATAAAATCCAGCGTTTTAGAAGCAGCCAGATAGGTAACCATCGAATATAATGCAATTTCAATACCCAAAAAATAAGCAGCAGCACCAAATATAACCACGTTGATCATGATAATGACGTCGCCAATGGTTGTTCCCAGTTTACGACTCAAAAAAATTGCGAACACTTCAGTTCCGTCAATTACAGCCCCGCCCCGGACGGAAAAACCTATACCGGCACCCAGAAAAAAACCACCAAAAATCGCAACCAACAAATTGTCATTGGTGACGTTTGGAAAGGACACAGTGGCCAGACACAAAGCAAGTCCGGCAATTGCCACTACGGTCTTAATGGCAAACACCCGCCCCATTGTAAAATAAGCCAATACGATAAATGGGGCATTTACACCGATAATCAGAATATAAAGCGGTATGTGCGTTAGAGCCGACAATAACAATGATATACCTGTAGCACCGCCATCAATAAAATGATTGGTGAGCAAAAAACCCTTAAAACCAAATGAGGCAGAAAATATACCCAAAGTGATCAATATTATATCCTTGAAATAACGTTTTGCAAGAATCAGAAATTCTCGTCGACCTTTGGTCAGTTGCTCGTCTGACAAGGCATCCACAACCGTCTTATTGCGGTTATGGAAAATTGTTTTTGAAAGTATCCTTTTCCAAATTAAATGCATATTCAAATGTGCTTTATTATTTAACTAAATTTGTTTATGTATTCTTAAATCATTTTATGGTTGTTATGGAGCTATATCTTGATTATTTAATTAGAATATTTTACACGTCCAAAAAAATATGCTGCATTTACAATATCTGATCTTTTATTTTATTAAACGTTTTACTAAAAATAATTACCCAAATGGCATAAAACATAAATAATTGATTATTAGGGTGCAATCCCGTCAGCACCCTTTTGCTATTTATACAATACTATCAATTTAATACCTGATTTGAAAAACTTATAAATGGAGTCAGGATAAACTTTCTTTCTACATTCGGCTAACAAGCGGCATAAGGGCATCAGCGTCTGCTTTACGACACAATTCTGTTCCGGCATTAAGCGTTGCCGCAGTGCCGCAGGCTACGCCATATTGTACGGCATCTATCAGCGCTTTGCCGGAAGCTAAGGCATATACCAATCCGGCCACCATACTGTCACCGGCACCAACAGTGCTTTTTCTGTCCACTTCCGGAGGACGAAATTGACAGACAATCTCACGGCTGACCAACATAGCACCTGCTGAACCCATGGATACGACCACCACGGCACACTTTCCGCTGTTTATGATGCTTAGTGCCGTTTCCCTTGTCTCTTCAGGCGTAAGAACCTTTTTACCAGCCAGCAAAGCGAGCTCGCCCAGATTTGGTTTTATCAGATAAACACCCGCCTCAATAGCCTGGCGCAACGCAGATCCCGTTGTATCTACCACCAGTTTGGCTTTCTTCCGGCGCGCAATTTCAGCAATTTCAGCAAATAGACCCTCCGGTGGATTGGCAGGCAGACTGCCGCTGATCACAATAAAATCAATAATAGTGGATGTATTCTCCAATTCGCCCAAAAACTGAGGCCATTCCTGCGCTGTTAATGCCGGCAACGGCATTCCGAACCGGTATTGTTTATTTGAATTGGAATCAAATACGATCAGGTTTTCCCGCGTATCTGTTGCTGTTTCAATGATTGTACTGTCTAACATATACCCACGCATCAGGGCATCAAAATGTTTACCGGTATATCCCCCGCTGGCATAAATAGCGTGGGATACTACACCCAGCTTCATTAAGGCCCGGGATACATTAATACCACCACCGCCGGCTTCTACATGGGGTTCAGCACATTTCATTTTAATATCCGGTACCAAAGCCTCAACCGCGGTACTTTTATCAAGACAAGGACTAAACGTGATGGTTATAATTACAGGCTTCATAGGCTATTTCACAAATATACAACTATTACAATAAGTATCCAATTTTGTCTAAATTTAGACCTGAAAAAACCTTTAGTTATTCCCTATTTGCCCTTGAAAAATAGGTATTGGAAGAATTGAAAATAACAATTCTAAAAAAATTGAAATTAAAATGCAGAGACCAACAAATAATGTAGCCGGTTTGCTCCCGATCCAATGATTGAAAAATTTTAAAACCTTAGATTATGATTTTTTTTAGCTTTATGATGTGTGTTGCGATTAAAGGTTCTATGAATTTATTGTAAAGTTCAACCATAACATCAAATCCACGGTTATATAGGGTAAAATAAGACTTAACAAAACGTAAAGTTATGAAAGCAGGGTACTTTTTTTTGATTTTGCTGCTAACGTTGTCACACGGTTGCAGAAATCACCAAATCCCTAAAAAAAACAAGGATTGGAATATGGTCGGTGATATTCCGTTCGACCCGAAAGTGGATGACCCCGCTTTTATGTTGTGCGACAGCACCGGGGTGAAACAATATCACAACCTGCATGATGAGCTGGAATATAATGGAGAAAAGTCAGCCTTGGTAAAATCTATAAAAGAGCAGTTTAAGTTCAGGAAACTTGCGGGAGAATCGGGCATGATTCGCATTCGTTTTATTGTAAATTGTAAAGGCAAAACAGATAGATTCAGATTAACATCGGCATCATATGACTATAAAGAAAAAATATTTGCCCCCGACATCACCGGGCAATTGCTATCTATCACTAAAAATCTGAAAGGCTGGAAAATTTTATCCGATAAAAACGGACCGAAAGACTATTACCAATACCTTATTTTTAAATTGTCAGACGGCAACCTGGATGAAATATTACCTTGATCCATCATTTCCATGTGGAAGCACTTTTAAATGATGGATGATTGTTTTGTAAATAAATAAGGGAATATAATTTGTACCACAAACCGAAATAATTTGATTTTTAACATGGTAACACCATATTTCTAAAACCCAAATGTACTTCGCATAATATACCCATGAATAAAAGCATAATGATAGGCCTGTTTGCAGCAGGATGTAGCGTTGTGACAAGCGCACAAAACTGCAACGTTTTCCTGTATCAGAAAGATACCTTGCAATACGAAGCCTGCCTGATGGCAGAAAATGCCGCTAAGTTTTATCAATACAGCTGGGAATATCAGGAAATCCTGGATAAAGCGCTGGAAATATGCCCCCGTTTTTCTTATGCATACCGCTATAAATCAATAGCATATCTCAAAAGTGGTGATTTTATCAACTGGAAATACCTGATAGACAAAGCCGTGGAATACGACAAACTGGAAAACCTGGGCTATCGCGGCTGGTGCAGATTTCAGTTTTTTAGAGACTATTTGGGCGCCATTCAGGACATTGAAGAACTGCAATCTGTTACAAATGGAAACATTGGCTATTCAGCGGGAGGCGAATATCACCTGGTTGTTGCCAAAGCCTTGTGCTACAAAAAAACAGGAGATCTGAAAAAGGCAATTTCCATCATGGAGGCCTTTCTGGCTGACAATCCAAACCACACCTCCGTTTTTGATTATTTACACCTGGGCGTCATGTACCTGGAAGACGCCCAATACGACAAGGCAATCCATTGTTTTGCCATCCAGTCGCAACAAAATGAATTGGCGGAAAATCAGTTTTATCTCGCCCAATGCTATAAAAATAAACACAATTCCACAGAATATTATGCACATTTGACAAAAGCAGAAGAATTGTATCGGAGCGGTCGTAAAATGTATTTAGCTTACACCGAACCCATTGATCGAATATATTTGGAAGATATTCTAATGGCCTTAAAACAATGATTCGTGGATAGAGATTTGTCCCGTTATATTTTATTTTTAAAAAATCTTGTGTCAGCAGTAACAATATGCCGGCTCAACAAACGGTTGGCAAAGTCAGAATTCACCTTATAGCGAATAATGAAATAAGGTCATAAAATGAATTCGGATTTTTGTAGAAAAGTCCGGATGTTGGTTTTAGCTTGAATGGATTCCCTGTTTTTCGGCCAGATTCATGTTTCTCCCAACAACCAACTTGCCATCGTAACTGTAAAATGATCAACAGATAATGTGCAGATTATGCAAAAAGCAAAGCAGAAACGGTTCAAACTTCACTCCACCTTTTTTTAACCCACGCCTCCCGGGCGGCAACATCCAGAAAGGTCCAGGCCAGGACCCGACCCAATTTATTCCCCTGCCCCATCGGCAATACACGACTTTCAGCAACGCCGGCTTTTTTTAAGGCCCCAAGGGCACTTTTTAATGTGGCCTGTTTTGAAATCAATGTAGTAAACCAAAAACACTGTTGCCCAAAGGAAGCACTTTCCACGATCATATCATAAACAAATTTTTCTTCACCACCGGCGCACCAGAGTTCATGGCTTTGTCCGCCAAAATTTCTTTTTGGAGTGCCGGATATGCCCTTTTCTGCTTTCAGGTTTTTAATTTTTTTAAGCCCGGCAGCATCAGCCGCTGCCTGAGAGGCATGAAAAGGCGGATTGCACATCACAAAATCAAAAGCCTCACCCGGTTGTATTATAGTGCGGAATATTTGTTGCGGTATGACTTGCCGCCGTAGTTCAACCTGGTTCTTTAACAACGTATTTTGGTCAGCTATTTTTTGAGCATGGACTAAAGCAACACCATCCATTTCACTGCCCGTAAAATGCCACCCATATTCCTTAACCCCGATAATAGGGTAAATCAAATTCGCTCCGGTTCCGATATCCAGCCCCGACACACCCTTTCCTGTTGGAATCTGACCGCGGTTCTTTTCTGCCAGCAAATCCGATATAAGGTGAATATAATCAGCCCTGCCAGGTACAGGCGGACATAAATACCCTTTCGGTATTTCCCAGTAGGTAATATCATAAAAGTGCAGCAGCAAAGCTTTATTTAATGCCATGACTGCTTCCGGATCGGCAAAATCAATGCTTTCATCTCCAAAGGCATTCACAGTGATATACCGCCCCAGTTCAGGGCTGCTTTGCCGGAGTACCGTAAAATCATATCGCGCCCGGTGCCTGTTTCGGGCATGAAGCATTTCCTTTTCAGCCGGATGATGGCGTTTGATACCCGTTGTATTTTTTTTTATTCCAGCCATGTATTATGGGAATTTTGCCTTTTAGAAAGTCCAAATATAATCAAAAAAAGGCGTATTAACCGGTATTTTGGCGCACTACTTCGAAAGAGAGATTAAATTACACAACACCCCACAATGTATTGGACTTTATTGCGGAAGTACACCAAACAAAATAGAAGTATTCCACGGTTATGTTTACCTGCCGTAATTTAATCAACTTCCGGCCCAAGCCAGATTTAAAAATAACTCCTAATGGACACTTTTAAAAACGATTATATTTTAATAAACTTTCCATGGCTATGCCCACTTTTAATAAAATATAATCCCGGATCATAATGGCTGATATCGAGCTTAGGTGCCGTGTCTTTGGTAATAAACCTGCCACTGGAGTGGTAAATTTCATAGTGCTGTGCACCATGTATATAAATAAATTCACTGGCTGGGTTTGGTTGTATGCTGATGTGTTTGATCCGGTCCGGATCCAAATCCTGCGAAGCTGTCGTAAAACATACATTTTCTATAAAGGCAATGGTTCTTCCATTAAAATCTGCTTTAAAATGATGTTCAGCATTGGTGGTTTGAATCTGGTCCTTCAAATGATTGCGCTGTCCGGCCGTAAGGGATGCAATGACCGGAAATGCAGATATATTAGCGAGTACGATCTGCTCAAGTTCGCTGTACAAGCCGTTTAGAAAATGAGCATCATCCAGTCCGTTATTGGCATTGATTTCATTAAAAATAGCTACAGAAAGTGTTTTGTTAATCAATGGTGACCTGTCAAACCGTTCTGGAAATAATGGCATAGCTGCGAACGCTTCAAATTCAACACAGGCATCCCTGTTCAGGTAATTCTGATAATGTGCCTTGGCCTCGAGATTGCCCGCCGGTCCAACATCAGGATGGTTGTCATTTTCACTGATACAATGATAATAGGGCACAGTACTGTTTTCAGAAAGCAGCGCATTACCTGGCGTATTATGGTTGACTGCAGCTTTCCATTGCAGCGCATACGCGACATACTCTGTAAAGGCACCTCCTGCCGAAAATCCAAGTGCAATATGAGGAACCTGAGACGTTATCTTGTTTTTGTTGAACATGGCATCCCTGATGGCCCGGATATTGCCAAAATCTATAAGTGTTGTATCGATACCATAGGACCACCTGTATACACCATCGTTATTAAAATCAATTTCAAACTCGCTCTCTTCACAGGTAAATGCAATGATGCCGTAATCTGAAGCCATCAGCCTGTTACATAATTGCCGATTTTCTATTTCATTTACCCACGATATCGCATTTCCATTAGTGCCGTGAAACAACCAGACCACCCCTTTCATTTTATCTTTGTCAGGAAAATAGGCATATACCCGCTTGTTTCTTTCAGCACCTTTTATGGAAAATATTTCAAAATCCATACTCGGTTGTAATGCAGTGTATTGAGCCTCAACTTGAACGTTTTCTGAGGGCATGACCAAAGTAGTGTGATATTCCAAAGAAGATTCAAGCAATTGTGTTTGTCCTGTCCAGTGTGAAAAAACGTACCCATCTTTTTCGGCAGCCCAAATGTGCAATTTTTGACCTGCCTGAAAAACGCCACCGCCGTATCCTGCTCCCACATCCAGGACATATCCCGCATTAGTTTCACATATTTGATCTATAAACCGGAATGCCGAACCATTATAATCTGATCTGAAGGTGTGAATCGTATAAATAGCCTTTAACTGATCAAAGATATTGTCAATAATTTCAGCCGGCATCCCTGCAGGAAACGGATAATTTTCAGGATGGCTTTTATAGTCATTTTCTATGGCAACCGGCGATATCTTTAAATAATTTTGATCGTCAAGAATATTGGCTTGTTTAATGAATTGAAAGATGGATTTCGACTGTTCCAGGGAGATACCCGGGATCCTCGCAAATCGTTCGGCATGCAACGGTTGTGGCTTTTGTAATATCCAGGAACTGCATATATTCCTGTCTTGATAATTTTGGTAATTGGTAAAGGCAAGCAAATTACCCGAAGGACCAACATTTGGACCATTGTCATTCAAACTGTTATTCTGGTAATGGGGCACTGTACTAATGCTGGATACCAATTCGATTCCAGGTGTATTATGACTTAAACTGGCACGCCATCCAAGCAATGTTGCTAATATTTCAGCAAAACCTCCGCCCGATGAAAAACCAACAGCCACATGGGGAGTTTGGGATGAATAAGCACCCTGATCAATAAAAAACTGTTTAACTAACTTCACATTAAGAATATCCGGATTTTGAAGCGTGTCTCCCGAATAGTCATATTCCAGTTCACCGCTGTTATTCAGGTCCATTTGTTGAGTGACGTCTTCTGCGTCCATCGTGATAATACCATAGTGGTTCGCAACCAGCATATCCACAAAATGCCTTTGCTCTGTATTGGTAAGCCAGCCATAACCCCGTCCGCTGCCTCCCTGAAAAAACCAGCTTACACCTTTCAACTTCTCTTTCGGCGGAAAATAAGCATACACTGTTTTACCAACCTCCACGCCTTGAATCGTATACTTTTTGTATTCAAGGTCAGCAGGCAAATCAATGAATTCCGCACTAATAATTACATCCCGTTCAGGCATAATAAAAGTGGTATGCCAGTTTGTCCTGTCTTCTGCATACGAATAGTCTCCATTCCATATGCGGAATGTTTTGGTATTAGACGGTTCCTCCGCCCAGATATGTATCGTATCCCCTGCTTTATACCTACCGGAACCATAGCCCGATTCGACCGTAAGCGCATAGTCAGATGCCGGGGAAGGCAATTCCAGTCGGTATTGTTTCATCCAGTCCCAGTGAATTCTCGGAGCATCAAGTTTATGATTACTCCCGTTCGGATACACATGCCCCAGGTTTTTTACAAATATAAAATGAAATGGATACCCGGTTCCCGGTCCTGGGTTTTGGGGCTGATAAGTTGCTGTTAATGCCACATTACTGTCCCCGGTTATGATATATTCATCTTGTAATAAAAAATTATCAATATGACGATGGGCAACATTATAATGTTTTCCATTCAGGTAGGTCAGATTCGCTGTCTTGATCAACGTATCAAATAAACCCATGGGTACGGATGGTCCGGTATTGCCGGGTCCGTAATCCCTGTTTCCAACCTGATATAATACCGGCAGTTTTCTTTTTGGAATATAAGTGGTGTCTACAAAAAAAGAACCCGCATTTTCAGCAACAGCAGCAAGCAAATCACTCATTTCAATACTGCATTTTGCAGCCATTTGCCCGCCATTGGAAAAACCGTTGAGATAGATTCTGCTGGCATCAATACGATACCTGCCTTGCATCTCTACAACTACCTTTCGCAAAAATTTTATATCATCCGCCCCTTTTTCACCAGGCTGAAATGCCCAATTGGCATCAGGAAATGTATTCCATTTGGTAGTGGTTTTTGGACCATCAATATCATCAATAATTTTGTAGCGCAATGACGACGGAAAAACCGCAATAAAATTTTCTTCTTCAGCCACATCTGTCCATCCTTTTTGATCATAAAATTTTTCTCCATCTCCTCCTGTGCCGTGTAACATAAATACCATTGGCACAGGTACATCAGGCTTATATCCTGTGGGTACATGCACATAATATTCCCTGGTAATACCATCAACTACAGTTGTAAACCGGTTTTTACCCGAAACAACACATTTTTTTTCACTTTTGGCATAAAAAGGAGGTGTTATCGCCTTGGTATGGGAGATGAACATCACGATAAACAGGAAAAGTATAACTGCTCTCATCTTTTATTTTTTATACAAATATAAACGAAATGTATATGAAATAACCTAACTGAATACGTGAATTTATAGTCAAAACAGATAGCACTTCTTTTCATAATATTTTCAAACCCATAATCCACAATCAGGTACCGACCATGTAAAATCTACCTGATTTTGAATTTTTAAAAAGTATGCCAGTTTTTAATTTTACAGCAACATTGACACCGCCGATAACATTACCATGGTTACCTTAAATAGATAATTGAACTTGGATGAAAATGAACACTAAACTAAATCATAATTAGTATTTTAGCTTAATTATTGTTTAGCTAAGCTATGGTTAATACTAAAACTTCTCATTCAAAGTGATTTAGTCTAAGAATAGAATTTCCAAGATATAAAGTTGGCAAAACGTTACATTCAAATATTTGATCTTTTAAATATAAACTTACAAAGATAAATTGAAATAAATACTTAAAAAATTGGTATTCTTAGACTTTTCCCATATTTTTGTTTTAGCAAATCACAATAAGGATCATTCCGTAGTGATTCATTCGTGCCTCGACGATATCGGGGCATTTTTATTTATAAAAGCTATAAAATATTTTGTTGATATAATAAATGATAATATCTTGTTATAGTTTTTATTAATCTGACAAAACTATAAAAATGAAAAAAATATTAGGACTTGATATCGGTACAAATTCTATAGGATGGGCTTTAATCGAAACAAATGCATACGAAAATCCGGAAAGTCTGGATGGAAAAATAGTAGGAATTGGGAGTAGAATAATACCCATGGATGGTGATGCGCTTACAAAATTTGAAAATGGTACGCCAGAATCCAAAGCAGCAGCCCGAAGACAAGCAAGAGGTGCTAGACGTCTTAATCAAAGATACAAATTAAGACGCGCAAGATTAATTGATACTCTGATCAAATTAGGTTGGATACCCGATAATTTCCCGAATGAAAGAAGCCACCCTAAAATTTTTAAAAACTTGGACAAACATTATATAAATGAATATTTGCCTTATTCAATTAGTTTGATCCGGGAAGCACGAGCATATTTCGGAATTGAAAATAAAATCAATGCAATGGGAGAAGGATATAATATTCCGGAAGACTGGTTGATTTACTTTTTGAAGGTGAAAGCACTATATAAAAAAGTGAGCCTCCCGGAATTGGCCAGGATTCTGTATCATTATAACCAGAGACGAGGATTTAAGAGCAGTCGAAAAGATAAAAAGGAAGAAATTGAAAATAACGAGATAAAGTACCCCATCACTGAAAAATGGATAGAAATTATAAAAGTTACAAAAATAGAAAACAGTGGTCAAGGTGAAGGGAAAGATAAAGAATATACTTTTTATACTGTAAGTTGCCAGGCATCTTCGTTTGAATTTACAGCTATAAAAAAAAGAAAAAACCCCTTAGATTGGGTAGGAAAAAATATTGAAGTAGAAATAACAAAAAAAACAACGAAAGATCAAACAGTCACTTACAATATCAGCGAAGTTGATCAAAATGCTTGGGAAAACAGAAAATTAGCACTTGAAAAAGATGTAGAAAAATCAGGTTTATTCATATCTGAATATTATCTTCAAAATCTTAAAAAAGATAGAGATTATAGAATAAAGCAAAGAATCGTAGATCGACGGTTTTATCAGGAAGAGTTTAAAGCTATTTGGGATAATCAGGCTAAGCATTATGAAAACGAATTTAATGATAAGCCCAAAACACAAAATATAGCAGAAACACTCTATCATCACAACCAGGATAAAATTAAGGAATTATCCAATAAAGGATTGTTTCATATCTTATTTAATGACATAATTTATTATCAACGAGGGCTAAAATCACAGAAAAGTCAATTAGCTAATTGTACCTACGAGTCCAAAATCTACAAAGATAAAGATGGTAAGGAAGTAAGAGTTGGCGTCAAAGTGACAAGTAGAAGCAATCCATTTTTTCAGGAATTCAGGATATGGCAAACCATTCATAATTTAAAGCTTATCCTAAAAGAAACCAATATAAATGGGAAGTTGGCATTAAATATGGATGTCAGTAATGATTTTCTAAACCATAAAGCTAAGGAGACCATTTTTGAACTATTTGATAACAGCAAGGAAGTAAGTGAAGCGGCAATTTTATCACTTTTAGGCTTTAAAAAAGATCGGGTTGAAAATGGAGAAAAAACATATTCCTATAAGCTAAATTATCCGGAAGGGCATATATTTCATGGTAACGAAATAAAAGCACTTTTTAGAAGGGTTTTTAAGAAATGTGATTTTTCCGATGCTGGAGATAAAGTCTTAAGTAATCCTGAAAAATTATTTATGTTATGGCATATTATTTATTCTTTACCCGAGGAAAATCAAATTAAAAACGCTCTAAGTAACAAAAAGTATTTCGATTTACCTGAACAAGTTATTGCAGCTTTATCAAAACTGCCTGAATTTAAATCCAATTATGCATCATTATCTCAAAAAGCAATCCTTAATTTGTTACCCTTGATGCGCGTTGGTAAGTACTGGAAAGAAGCACAATTAGATGGTAAACCCAAAAATAATAAAGAGTTTAGTGATAAACCAAGTATTAATTTGACTGCAAGAATGAATGACTTACTGGATGGTAAGATTAAGAATTTGCCTGACAACATACAGAAATTACTAAATTCTAAAGACTTTTCTACAATTAACGAACGTTCAGGTCTTCCAACCTTTTTAGCTGCATACATCGCTTATGGTCGGCATAGTGAAAAAGAAAATGATACAAAATATCAAAATTTAGGTGATTTTAATATTTCAACTTTGATACCCTATAATTCTATGCGCAATCCAGTCGTAGAGAAGGTAATTAGAGAGACATTGAAGCTGGTCAAAGAGGTGTGGAAGATGTATTGTCGGCCTGATTTCATTCATGTTGAGCTGGCAAGAGAATTGAAGAAAAACAATAAAGAAAAAGAAGAATTAACAACATTAAATATAAAAAATAGGCTGGAAAAGGAACGAATTATTAGTCTTCTTGCTGAGCTAAAAACTGAAAACTTCAATCCTGATTCTCAGACAGATGTTGAAAAATTCAGAATTTGGGCAGAACAAGGTGGAGATATAGGCAAAGAAAAATTTGATGCTCTTTTTAAATCTAAAAAAGCAGAAATCATTAGCAATTCAGATATAGAAAAATATAGACTATGGGCAGAACAAGGATATAGGTCACCGTATAGTGGTATGCCTATCCCATTAAGCTGGCTATACGCAGAACCTAAAAAAGTAGAGATTGACCATATTATACCTAAAAGTAAATATTTTGACGATTCATTTAGTAATAAGGTTTTGGTAGAAGCACAGTTTAATGCTGAAAAAGGTAATAGATTAGCCATACAATTTATTGAAGATAGCCAGAATCAAAACTTTGTACATGACTCAGACCGCAAAGTATTATCACTCGAAGATTATAAAATTCTGGTAGATGAAATGTTTACCAATAAAAAGAAAAAAAAACATCTGAAGCTGTATGAAGTCCCTGAAGGAATGGTTGAGCGACAAATGAATGATACAAAATATATATCGAAAGCTGTGGCGCAATTCCTCAAACCTGTCGCTGAAGGTAATAAAACTGTACATGAAGATGGAAAAATCACATTTGATGATGGTTTAATTTATACTTCGGGAGAGATCACTTCTCAACTAAAAACTAAATGGGGTTTAAATCACCTTTGGAAAGAAATGCTAAAACCTAGATTTGAACGGCTTGAAAAAATACTGGGAGAAAAACTGATTGTTGTTGATGAGAGTAACAAATCGGCTTATCACTTTATGAAAGATTATAAACGTGTGGACCACAGGCATCATGCCCTGGATGCACTGGTCATCGCTTGTACCACTCGTGGTCATATTAAATACCTCAATTCGCTGAATTCATTTAGCAATGATAAAAAGGAAATAGCAAAATATAATGAATGGTCTAAATGGAAATATCTATTGAACAAAAAGAAACAACTGGAAAACCAGACAAATGGAATGTATGAGTTTGATACACCATGGCATCATTTCTATCAGGATGCAAAAAATCATTTGGAAAGTGTTGTTGTTTCGCATAAACCAGGCTCAAAACTTATCAGTAAAGCCATCAATAAATACTATAAATGGAGACAAACTGAGGAAGGCCTTTGGGTCAAAACAACACATCTTCAAGTACCGCCTAAAGATGAAGATAAATATTGGGTAGCTGTCAGACAATCACTTTTTGGTCAACCATTAGGAAGAGTCCATTTGCCTGAATATAAAAAAGGGATCGAATTAAAAAAAGTTATCAAAATTCAAATCGAATTTATCCGAAATGGCTACCACTGGAACAGTGAAGAATGGAGGATCGCCCAAACTATATTCAGAAAAAGGATTGATGGAATCATTGAACGGTTTAAATATGATGAAAAGAATATTTTAAAATACTTAGAGGAGAAGCCGTTAAAAGACCAACAAAACAACATTATTTCCTGCTTGGATTTACTTCAATTCAAACAAAAAGCATCCAAAAGAGTAACCATTGACGAATCATTTAGTTTGGATAAAATAAATGCCATGCCACTCGCTCATGCGGAGAAAAATTGGCTCACGACATTACTAAAAAAACATTTAGAAGAATTTGGAAAAGATGCTTTTAAAGGTGAGAATTTAGAAATGTTATTTAAAAAAGCAAACCGTCCAATCAATAAAGTGACCCGGGTGGAAGGGGGAAATAAAATTGAAAGGAATAATAAACTCCTGGATGGTGACAAAGGCGTAAATCAATATTTTGTTATCGAAATATACAAAGAAATTGATAAAAAAACTGGTCTGGAAAAAGAAGTACGTAAGTATTTCACACCAAACTTTCTGGAAGTAATCGAAAGATTAGCTAAAGGCCTACCAATATATGATGAAAAACCAGATGCTAAATATATCGTTTTATCACCTGGTGATTTAGTTTATGTACCTGATTCGGTTGAAAATATAGCACACATTAATTGGAGCAATAAACGTAAGCTATCTCAAAATATTTATATTATGAAAAGCTCTACAGTCTCCTCTTGTTACTTTTTACCCATGAATATATCATCTTTAATTGAAAAAGGTGAGTTTGAAAGTCTTGGAAAATCTGAAAAAACAATAGACGGAAGCCAATTTATTAAGGCCAACTTTATAAAATTATCTATTGACAGATTAGGAAACATTAAACCCTATAATTCTACCCAAGAAAAAAGATATCCATTACATCAAGATTCCGACCAAAGTAATTTAGTTTCAGAACCCACAGTCTTGTACCAAAGCAAACCCAAACTGTCATTCTATAAAAATTTTGAAGACATGGAAAAGAGTAGATTAGACTATAATTTAGAAACCAATATGCTAACCAGAATAAAAAACACAGTAGACCTCATCAAACGTGTTTACGATTATGACTCAATGGACAAATCAAATATAATTAAAAAACTATATTTTAAGTAATAAATCCGGATGAATATCTTTATACCCGAGCACAAAGAAATATTAACTGCATTGAATTCCCATGACGTTCAATACTTGCTTATAGGTGGTTATGCCGTCATATGCCATGGTTATGACAGGACTACCGGTGATATGGATATCTGGCTCAAACCAGATAATACAAATAAACTAAAACTCATTGAAGCGTTTCAATCTTTGGGATATGATCAGAAAAGTTTATTGGATTTGAACCGCTCAGATTTTAATGAAACAGTCATGTTTTTTTTGGGTTCAGAACCATTTAAAGTAGATTTTATAAATAAATTAGCTATGGTCAGCTTTGAAGAAGCCTACCAAAACAAAATGGTTTGTAAAATTGAAGATAACTTTTCAATACCTGTAATCAATATGAATGAACTGGTGTTGTCCAAGATCAATACGGGCAGGCTCAAAGATCAGGCTGACATAGAAGAATTACAAAAAATAAAAAATCGAAAAGACAATTAACGACATAAATACTATTCGGCAAAGTATTTGATACATCCATATTAAATACTATTACAATGATTAAGCGCACTATTTATTTTGGCAATCCGGCATATTTGTCGGTAAAAAACAAACAGCTGTGTATAAGAATTTCAGAAAAGGATGAAGGGCTCGTACATACAATCCCTATTGAAGATATAGGCATAGTAGTTGCAGACCATACGCAGGTCACTTTCACTCAAACGGTGGTTACTGCGCTCCAGGAAAATAATGCGGTTATTATTTGGTGTGGGTCCAACCACTTACCGGTTTCTATGAGTTTAGCTATTGCTGCTAATGATACGTATTCAGAAAAAGTGAGGTATCAGTTAGAGGCCAGTGAACCGCTCAAAAAGCAATTATGGAAACAGACAGTTACCGCTAAAATCCAAAATCAGGCCAACCTGTTAAGACGTTTGGGGTGCAAAACAATGCACCTCGAAAAAATGATTCCCCGCATCAATAGCGGCGATCCCGAAAATTATGAAGGGCAGGCGGCAGCTATTTATTGGAATTATATTTTAAAAGACTACAATGTCACCCGGGGCAGGTACAACGGTAGTCCCAATCACCTGTTCAACTATGGATATGCGATATTAAGAGCAGTTATAGCCAGAAACCTGGTAGGTAGTGGTTGTCTTCCGGTATTAGGCATTCATCACACCAATAAATATAACGCCTTTTGTTTGGCAGATGATATTATGGAACCATTCCGCCCTGTTATAGACAAATTGGTATTGGATTATATTGCTGGTAAAAATGAAATTGAAGCTGAGCTCACCAGAGAGGATAAAGCTTACCTGTTGCAAATTCCGGCAACAGATATAAGCATGGAAGGAAAAATGAGTCCGCTAATGGTTGGAGCGCAGCGCACCACCGCAAGTTTAGTAAAATGTTATCAGGGCACAGCCCGGAAAATTATTTATCCCGACTTCTTATGTTAAGCCGACTCAATAAATATCAGATTATGTGGGTTTTTGTACATTTCGATCTCCCGACAGAGACAAAAAAAGACCGTAAAAATTATACAAAATTTCGAAAATACTTGTTGAATGATGGATTTTCTATGATCCAGTACAGCATGTATGCCAGACATTGCAGCAGCAGAGAAAATGCAGAAGTGCATAAAAAAAGAGTAAAAACCCAACTACCACCACTTGGTCAGGTAATTGTTTTTGAAATCACAGACGCCCAGTTCGGAAAACTGGAATTTTTTATAGGCAAAAAGCCAAAAGAAAAAGCAAGCCAACCCCGTCAGTTGGAACTATTCTAATTTATTTATAGATAGAAATAAAAAAAGCCGTCGAAACGGCTTTTTCATAAGTGATATTTGCCGGTTTAAATTTTCTATACGATGTTGTAAATGACTGAATATGTGCAGCTTAGCCAAGGGTATGTTGTGGCAAATATCATATATTCAAAGAACGAAAGCAAATCACAACAGCGACTTATACCTAACGCCGTAAATGAAAGTTGTGGCAAATATCATATATTCAAAGAACGAAAGCAAATCACAACAGAATCTCACCAATACTTTTTAATTCAGTTGTTGTGGCAAATATCATATATTCAAAGAACGAAAGCAAATCACAACCAGATTGGCGGCCGGCACATTAAAAATAAAGTTGTGGCAAATATCATATATTCAAAGAACGAAAGCAAATCACAACGCAACACGCAATGTATTGATTATTAGAATAGTTGTGGCAAATATCATATATTCAAAGAACGAAAGCAAATCACAACTAAAG
>WBZS01000983.1_pt1 | contig 26320 bp, 26 predicted proteins | sample 5204201 | NCBI WGS metagenome assembly WBZS01 (sample SAMN12344357, study PRJNA552823) | activated sludge metagenome | biome: Activated sludge suspended growth; feature: Nitrification reactor; material: Wastewater; isolation source: activated sludge from nitrification reactor of wastewater... | reverse complement strand
AACGGCACCACCACGCGGCTGTCCAGCCCATTCAGCAGATCGGACTGAACATCCAGCAGATATGGCGTAGTGTGCGCATGCGGGCCGGTGCTGGCATAGACATCGAACCGCGCCATCAAAACGCCCTGAACTCGGCCAGCGGAAGCCCCTCGGCTTCGAGCGTGGCGTTGTAGGCAGCCACGAAGTCCACATGCTCCTGCTGCCAAAGGCGCGCCTGCTCTTGCCGCACAACCTCACGCAGGTGCCGATCGCACACCTGCGACACGTTGATGCGCAGCGCCTTGGCGGCGTCCAGCACGTCCGCGCTAAGGCTGAGGTTGGCGGAGCGCTTGGCGGGGGATTGGGGAGAAGCTAGCGTTGTCATGGTTGATGCGCATGATCGATGCGCATAGTTTAGGCGTGTTTGCTGTACCGCTCAAGCCTAGGACCAGAAAATTGCAGAAAATTGTGCTCTGACCTCAATTTCTGACCCCAATTTCACTCCATCCGGACCGGACCAATCAAGCGCTGCCGTACTTCTGATTAAATTTTTCGTCGCTCATAGTCAATAACAAAATGAATTCGACAAAAGCAATCAGAGCGGGAATAAACGTCCAACAAAACACCAGATACAAGATGCCCATACCTGTCTGGCCTAAATAAAATTTGTGAACACCCAAGCCACCCAGAACCAGGGCGAGCAACGCTGCGGCAATCCGACTTTTGCCGTTTACAGCAGTGGGGCCGAGGTTGATTGATGCAGCGGGCGCTGGCATCTGCCGAACGCCGCATTTCGGACAAATTTCCGCCTTTGCCTTGATGACTGATCCGCATTCACTGCAGAATTTTTCGTCAATGCCTTTTTGAACCATTTCCCCCATCATGTCCTCCAGTGATATTCCTAATCAGCCCGATAATTCGGCGCCTCCTTCGTGATCTGCACATCATGCACATGCGATTCACGAATGCCTGCGGCGGTAATCTGCACAAATTCTGCCGTTGACCGCATGTCCTCAATCGTCGCGCACCCGCAATAACCCATTGACGCGCGCAAACCGCCGGCCTGCTGAAACAGAATGCTGACCACGCTGCCCTTATACGGCACGCGGCCTTCAATGCCTTCGGGAACGAGTTTGTCGGCGTTGGGGTTGCCGGTGCTGCTTTCCTGGAAGTAGCGGTCGGCGCTGCCTTGCTGCATGGCGCCGATGCTGCCCATGCCGCGGTAGCTTTTGTAGCTGCGGCCCTGGTACAGCACGATTTCGCCGGGCGCTTCTTCGGTGCCGGCGAACATGCCGCCCATCATCACGCTGCTGGCGCCGGCAGCGATGGCCTTGGCGATGTCGCCCGAATAGCGCACGCCGCCGTCGGCGATCAGCGGCACCCCCGTGCCTTGCAGCGCGGTTGCTACGTTATCAATAGCGGTAATCTGCGGCACGCCCACGCCGGCAACGATGCGGGTGGTGCAGATGCTGCCGGGGCCGATGCCGACCTTGACGCCATCGGCGCCGACGTCCGCCAGCGCCCTGGCCGCCGCGCCGGTGGCGATGTTGCCGCCGATGACGTCGATGTGCGGGTAGTTCTGCTTGACCCAGCGCACGCGCTCGATCACGCCACGGCTGTGGCCGTGCGCGGTGTCCACCACCAGCGCATCCACGCCTGCCTTGACCAGCGCTTCGACACGCTCTTCGGTGCCCTCGCCCACGCCCACGGCAGCGCCCACGCGCAGGCGGCCGTCGGCGTCGCGCGCGGCGTTGGGGAAGGTGGTCTGCTTGGTGATGTCCTTCACCGTGATCAGGCCCTTCAGGCGGTCCTGGTCGTCGATGATGAGCAGGCGCTCCAGCTTGTGCTTGTTGAGCAGCGCCTTGGCTTCGGCGGCGCTGGCGTTCTCATCCACCGTGATGAGCTTGTGGCGCGGGGTCATGATCTCGCGCACTTTCACGTCGTAGCGCGTTTCAAAGCGCAGGTCGCGCCCGGTGACGATGCCGACCACCTTGCCGCCGTCCAGCACCGGAAAGCCGCTGATGTCCAGTTCGTCCGACAGGCGCATCACATCCAGCACGGTGTGCTCGGGCGTGATGACGACCGGGTCGCGCAGCACACCGCTTTCGTAGCGCTTGACCTTGGCCACCTGCGCGGCCTGCTCCTGCGCCGTCAGGTTCTTGTGCACGATGCCGATGCCGCCCTCTTGCGCGATGGCAATGGCCAGGCGCGCTTCGGTCACGGTGTCCATCGCGGCCGACACCAAAGGCAGGTTCAGGCGGATATTGCGGGTGAACTGAGTGGAAAGTTGTACGTCCTTGGGCAGGACCTGGGAGAACGCGGGGACGAGCAGAACGTCGTCGAAAGTAAGCGCGTTGCCGAGAAGGCGCATGGCGAAAGCTCCAAAAGACGAATTGTAAACAGCGGCGGGTGACCATTGCCTTCGCAACGGCGTTGCCGGTTGTCGACAAATCGGCGCCGCGCGGCGTTGAATGACATGCCGTCCTAGTCACTCGCCCCTACACTGACGCCATCATGAAAGTTGCACGCGCCCTGCTTTTCGGTTTGACCTTGACCGCCGCCATGGCGGCCCATGCCCAGTATCAGTGGATCGACAAGGATGGCCGGCGCGTGTTCAGCGACCGCCCACCACCCGCCGACGTGCCGGCCAAAAACCTGTTGTCTCAGCCGCGCGTGAGCCAGTCCACCACTGGCCGGGGCGCCCCTGTCGTGCCGCCCGCCGACGCCAGCGCTGCGGCAGCAACGCCGGCCGCCAGCCGCCCCGCAGCGGCCGCAAGCGCCGCCGGTGGCGTCGACAAGGCGCTGGAAGAGAAGAAACGCAAGGCTGAACAAGCCGAGGCCGAAAAGAAGAAGGCCGAGGATGCCCGCGTTGCCGCCGCGCGTGCCGAAAACTGCAAGCGCGCGATGAGTTCGAAAGCCACCATCGACTCGGGCATACGTATGGCCCGCATCAACAGCAAGGGCGAGCGCGAATTCCTGGACGACGCGCAGCGCGCCGAAGAGCTCAAGCGGGCCAACGACATCATCGCGTCGGACTGCAGTTGATGGTGGCGGTGAAAGGCGGCTGAGCCTTTCCGCATTCAGCGCGCAGAGGCTGATACGGCGATATTCACCTACCCGTTGTCGAGCGCATAAGCTGCGCTTGCTCGCTTTAGCCGTTCAGTAACCCGGCTTGGCGCCTGGCCGGCGCCGCGCAAACAGCCCAGCGGCACGTGCGCCCTGCTTCCCGAAACGCTCGCGCCGCGCCAGCTTGGGATCGACGCGCAACGCTCGCCAGAGCTCGACGCGGTCGTGGTCGCGCAAGACATGTTCAAGTACAGCCTTGCGCCCCCCTATGCCGACGCTGCCGGGTTCAATGGGCAGATCGGGAAACTGCGCTGCCCACCCACTGGCCGCCAGGGCATCACGCACGGTGCTGCCCGCGGGCAGCGTCAGGTTGACTTCGTGCACTTCGCGCGGCGCGGGCGAGTACGCCAGCACGACGTGGATCGACGCGTTCACGCTGCCGCGCTTCCGTACACCTGCTCGGCGCGTTGCACAAACGCGTCGACGAAATTGTTGGCGATCTTGTCGAACACGGGGCCGACCAGTGTCGCCAGCAAGCTGTTGGAAAAGCCGTAATCCAGCTTCAGATCGACCCGGCAGGCGCGCTCGTTCTCGCGCACGGGCGTGAAGTGCCAGGTGCCCTCGAGCTTCGAAAACGGACCCTTGACCAGATGCAGCTTCACTTCGCGGCCGGGCACGTGTTCGTTGCGGGTGACAAAGACCTGCTTGACGCCCTTGAAGTCGATGCCTACCTCGGCCGTCAGGCCCAGTTCGTGGCGCTCTAGCACCTTGCCGTGGTCGCACCAGGGCAAGAATTCCGGATAGCGCTCGACATCGACCACCAGGTCGAACATCTCCTGCGCGGTGTACCAGATCAGAACGGACTTGTGGACAGATTTCATAGAATGCGCACTACCCGCCGATTTTAGGCGCCCGTCCGCGGCGCCTGCTGCCCGAGCCGCTTGCAAAGTGCGAGCAGCGCTCCATATTTCACAGATGGCCACCAAGAAACCCAAGTCGCCCAACCCGGTCATCGCCGAGAACAAGAAAGCCGCGTTCAACTACTTCTTCGAAGAGCGCTTCGAGGCCGGCATGGTGCTGGAAGGCTGGGAGGTGAAGGCCCTGCGCGCCGGCAAGGCACAGCTGACCGATGGCTACGTCGTCATCCGCAATGGTGAGCTGTTTGTCATCGGCTGCCAGATCAACCCGCTGGGCACCGCCAGCACCCACGTGCGGCCGGATTCCGTACGCACCAAGAAGCTGCTGATGAAAGCCGATGAAATCCGCCGGCTGATCGGCAAGGTGGAGCAGAAGGGCTACACCCTGGTGCCCATCAACCTGCACTGGAAGAACGGCCGCGTGAAGTGCGAGATCGCCCTGGCCAAGGGCAAGGCCACGCACGACAAGCGCGACACCATCAAGGAGCGCGAAGGCAAGCGCGAGGTTGAGCGCGCCATGAAAGAGCGCCACCGCTGACGCGGCCTGTTGTCCCACAGGCCCGCGACGTCCGCGGGGGCTACACTCTTCAGGTTATCCACTGTCAGAGGAGCCCTTCGCATGAATATCAAAGCATTATTTGCCGCCGTCGCCACCGCAGCCCTGCTGGCGGCCTGCGGCACCACCCAGCCCACCGCCGGCAACGTGCCGGCCAATGCGCGCCCCAGCACGCCGACGCAAGCGGCGGATGGCACACTGGTCGGCCCCGATGGCCGTACGCTGTATGTTTTCAGCCGCGATGTGGCGGGCAGTGGCAAGTCGGCCTGCGTTGACGCCTGCGCGGTCAACTGGCCCCCGCTGGGCGTGACCGCTTCGGCCGTGCCGCTGGGCGACTACACCATCATCACGCGTGCCGACGGCAGCAAGCAATGGGCCTATAAGGGCTTGCCGCTGTACTACTTCGTCAAGGACGCCAAGGCCGGCGACAAGCTGGGCGATGGCGTGGGCGGCAACTGGCGCGTGGCGCGCCGCTGATGCGGACCGGTTGACCGGCCTGGGCCGGTCACTGGATTCATGAATGGCCGTGGTGATCCCACGGCCTTTTTCTTGGGTGCAGCATCGCTTGGCCCCGTTGGACAGCGTGACAGCTATCGTTTAGATAGCTGTAAACCCAAACCCAACTTGCGCTGTTGCCGTTTCCCGCTATCAGCTGCCCAACGATGCCAGGGGATGCTGTGATGGCGCCCAGGGACTGACGAAGAACGGCGCCACCATGTCCGGGCGAATGTCTTCGATGCGAGCAGGGTTCCAGCGCGGTGCGTGGTCCTTGTCGACGGCCAGCGCGCGGATGCCTTCAACGGTTTCGCTGGTGGCGGGCTCGCGCAGGTGGAAGCAGTGGTGCACCAGAGCGCGCTCCATGCGCAACTCGTCGGCCAGGGCCATGCCCCGTGCGCGGCGGATCTGCGCCAGCGTGACATGCAGCATCAGCGGCGAACGGGTGCGCAACTCGGCCGCGGTTTCGCGCGCCCAAGCGGAATCGGCCGCCTCCAAAGCGGCCACGATGGTGGGCATGTCGGGCTGGCCGAAGAAGTGGTCGATCTCGCCCTGGTGCGCCAGCCGGTCGGCCGTGTCCGGTGCGAACTGCGCCGCCACCCAGCGTTGCGCTGCCGCGCCGTCGGGCCAGTCGGTGTCGGCCAGGTGCTGCCAGATGGCGGGCAACCGGTCGGGCGCCACGCTGCCGTCGGCTAGCTGAGCCGCCACGGCCTCGTCACCCTTGAGCACGTGGCCCGTCAGCGCCAGGTATTCGCCCAGATGCCCGGGCAAGCGGCCCAGGAAGTACCCACCGCCCACGTCGGGGAACAGGCCGATGCGCGTCTCGGGCATGGCCATGCGCGTGCGCTCGGTCACCACGCGCAGGCTGGCGCCTTGCGACAGGCCCATGCCGCCGCCCATCACGATGCCGTCCATGAAGGCGATGTACGGCTTGCCGTAGGTGAAGATCAGGTGGTTGAGCACATATTCCTCGGTGAAGAAGTCGCCCAACGCCGGGTCTCCCGCCAGTGCCGCCTGATGAAAGAAGCGGATGTCGCCGCCAGCGCAGAAGGCCCCGAAGGGCACATAACCCCCGTGCGCCTTGCCCATGCCGCGAATGGCCACGGCCTTGACGGTGGCGTCGTGCTGCCAGCCGCGCAGTGCCCCCGTCAACGCGCGGATCATGGGCAGCGACAGCGCGTTCAGCGCCTGCGGGCGGTTCAGCGTGATCAGGCCCACGCCGCTGGCGGCGCGTTCGGTGATGACAAGGTCGGTGGCGTCGAGTGTCGGGGTCACGTTCATGGGCTGTGGCGCGGATTGCATAAAAGGGTTCGAATATAAAAATGATAGCTGAAACCGCTTGTCGGATCAGCGGTCAGGGGCTTTGTAGACACTGAGCGCGCCGTGGCCGCGCGCTGGGCCGGCTCAAGCCGGGCCGAGCGGCGCCACGTCGCTGTCGGCCGACCGGCTGGCGGCACGCTGCGCCGCGCGCCAGCCCAGCCATTCGTTGACCACCAGCGCACCAATGACCAGCGATCCGCCGGCCAGCACCTCGCGCTGCGGGGCTTCACTGGCCAGCGCCCACGCCAGCGCAATGCCGAAAACGACTTCCAGCAAGGCCAGCAGCGACACTTCGGCCGCGGCCAGCACGCGCGCGCACAGCACCGCCAGCACGCAGGGAATCGCCAGCTGCGTCAGCCCCAGAAAGGCCAGCCAACCCAGATCGCGCGCCGTGGCCGCGAACGGCCACGCCAGCGGCAAGGTGATCGCGCAGGAAATCACCGCGCCCAGCAGCACCGCCGGCACCAGGTCGATCGGCTCGCCGTGCGCCTGGCTGCGCTGCGTGACAGACCAATTGATGGCCGCCGCGATCGGCACGCCCAGCGCCACCACCGAACCCAGCCACCCGGCGCCGCCCGCGTCGGCGCCGATCTGTCCACCGAACATCCACGCCATGCCCGCCCCTGCCACGGCGATGGCCGCCCAGGTGCGGCCCGGCAGCCGGTGACCCGTGACGACCCGCGCCAGCAACGCGGTCAGCAGCGGCCCGAGCGCGAGCGTGACCAGCACGCGCGCCACGCTGGTCAGCGTGAGCGCGACCATGAAGGCCGTGAACATCGTCGCCCAGCACGCGCCCGACAGCCAGAAAGCCCCGCGCCGCCAGGGCATGCGCGAGAAAACGCCCGCGCCCTGCCACAGCGGCAGGATGACGAGCAGCGACACGGCGGTGAAAAAGCTGCGCCAGAACGTCACTTCGAAACCCTGCGCCGCCGAGAGCTGGCGCGACACGACGCCGGCCGTGGACCACAGCAGCGTGACGGCAATCATTGTCCACACCGCGCGGGCGTGGCTCCAGGCAGGGCGGTTCATGCGGCAAGCGCGCCGGTGTCCCGGCGCTGCGGACGACCGTGCAGGCCTGCGGCAGTGAGCGTGCGTGGCATCACTGCCGTGCCTGCGGCGCGGTCAGTAATACCTCGAGGTGAAGGCGCAGTCCGGCTTGACCGGCACGATCTTCTGGCGATCGGCGGGCAGAAAGCGGAAGTAGTACGGCTTGGTTGACGCGTCGGGGTAGTGCGTGACCAGGCTGCGGCGGGTGAGCGAGGGGTCGGTGATCTGCGAGCCGCCATGCGCCAGGTCGGCCGACCAGATCAGCGCATCGCCCTTCTTCGGCAGGAAGGTGCGCAGCTTCAGGCCCTGCTCTTCCGAGCGATCAACCAGCGCCTTGAGGTGCCCCATGTGCTCCTCGTGCTTGTCGCGCTCGTGGTTGTAGTGCTTGTACGAGCCGCTGTAGAGCCAGTCGGGCAGGCGGTGGCTGCCCTCGTAGTACATCAGCTCGCCCGAGCCGGGCTGCACGTCTTCCAGCGCGATCCAGCTGGCGCACAGGTGCATCGGCTGCTCCAGCACCACATAGGCGGTGTCCTGGTGCACGGCCTGGGTCGATCCACGCTCGAAATGCAGGCCCTGGAAGGCCAGCAGGCCATCGTCGAAGACGATCTTCAGAAAGCGCACGATCGGGTCGGCGAACGACAGCGCCAGCGCGCTGGGCAGGTGCACATAGGTGTCCAGCACCTTGGTCAGCGGCGCGTCGAGATCGGCCTGGGCCAGCGGCACGACGTCCTTGTCCTGCGGCCCTTGCACCGGCACGCTGGCGACCAGCGGCGTGCTGTCGGCGCGTGCGGCGTCCAGCAGCGCGGCCTTATAGGCGTCGATGGCCTGGTGATCAACCGCCCCTTCCAGAATGGCGTAGCCATTGCGGATGAAGAAGTCCAGCTTGTCGCGCAGCGCGGCGACCGCCGGGTCGGCCTTGGCGCGGCGCTCCAGTTCGGCCAGCGCATCGCGCCGGTCTGTCCACAGGCCGCCGAAGCGGCTGTAGTACTCGGGCGCGGGCGGCGGCGGTGGGGCAAATAGCGAACGGGCAGACTTATACAGTTGGCGAAGCATGGCGTCGTCGATAAATTCTGGATAGTGGGGATCGTATCAGCCGGGCTGATCGGGTCAGGCGGATTCGCGGCTGGCGCGCTTGCGCTCATGCTCCTTCAGGAAGCGCTTGCGCAGGCGGATGCTCTTGGGCGTGATCTCGACCAGTTCGTCGTCCTCGATGAACTCGACACCGTATTCCAGGGTGAGTGCAATCGGCGGCGTGATCTTGATTGCGTCTTCCTTGCCGGATACGCGGAAGTTGGTGAGCTGCTTGGTGCGCGTGGCGTTGACCACCAGGTCGTTGTCGCGGCTGTGAATGCCGACGATCATGCCTTCGTACACCGGATCATTGGGGCGCACGAACATGCGGCCGCGGTCGTCGAGCTTGCCCAGCGCGTAGGTGAAGATTTCGCCGTCGTCCATGCTGATCAGCACGCCGTTCTTGCGCCCGCCGATCTCGCCGCGATACGCCTCGTAGCTATCAAAGATATTGCTGATGAGGCCCGTGCCGCGCGTGAGGTTCAGGAATTCGTTCGAAAAGCCGATCAACCCGCGCGCCGGAATGCGGTATTCCAGCCGCACGCGGCCGCGGCCATCGGGTTCCATGTTGACCAGGTCGCCGCGCCGCTCGCCCAGCGCCTGCATCACGCCGCCCTGGTGCTGCTCCTCGATGTCGGCGGTGACCAGCTCGATGGGTTCGTGGCGCTCGCCATTGACCTCGCGGAACACCACACGCGGCTTGCCCACCGCCAGCTCGTAGCCCTCGCGGCGCATGTTTTCCAGCAGGATGGTCAGGTGCAGTTCGCCCCGGCCAGAGACTTCGAACACGCCGTCCTCGTCGGTCTCTTTTACACGCAGCGCCATGTTGGACTGTAACTCTTTCTGCAGCCGGTCCCAGATCTGGCGGCTGGTGACGTACTTGCCCTCGCGCCCCGCCAGCGGGCTGGTGTTGACGCTGAAGTTCATCGTCAGCGTGGGCTCGTCCACGTGCAGCATGGGCAGCGGCTGTGGGCTGGCCGGGTCGGTCAGCGTCACGCCGATGCCGATGTCGGCAATGCCGTTGACCAGCACGATCTCGCCCGGGCCGGCTTCGGTGACCTGCACGCGATCCAGGCCCTGGAACGTCAGCACCTGGTTGACCTTGCCCTTGAAAGTCTTGCCGTCCGTGCCTTCGGCCACCAGCACTTCCATGCCCGGCTTGATGGTGCCGGCGTTCACGCGGCCCACGCCAATGCGGCCCACGAAGGTGGAGAAGTCAATGGCCGAAATCTGAAGCTGCAGCGGCGCCTTCGGGTCGCCCTCATGCGTCGGCACGTGTTTCAGAATGGTTTCGAACAAGGCCGACATGTCAGGCCCCCACTGCTCGCCCTGCTCGCCCTCTTCCAGCGACGACCAGCCGTTGATGCCCGAGGCGTAAACGACCGGAAAGTCGAGCTGCTCGTCGTTGGCGCCCAGCTTGTCGAACAGCTCGAACGCGGCGTTGATCACGTAGTCGGGTCGCGCACCAGGTTTGTCGACCTTGTTGACCACCACGATGGGTTTCAGACCCAGCGCCAGCGCCTTCTTGGTGACGAAGCGCGTTTGCGGCATCGGGCCTTCCTGCGCGTCGATCAGCAGCACCACGCCGTCGACCATGGACAGCGCGCGCTCCACCTCCCCGCCAAAGTCGGCGTGGCCGGGCGTGTCGAGGATGTTGATGTGCGTGCCCTTCCACGACACGGCGCAGTTCTTGGCCAGGATGGTGATGCCACGCTCGCGTTCGATGGCGTTGTTGTCCATCACGGTGTCGACCACTTTTTCGTGGTCGGCAAAGGTACCGGACTGGCGCAGCAGCTGGTCGACCATGGTGGTCTTGCCGTGGTCGACGTGGGCGATGATGGCGATGTTGCGGATTTGATTGCTCATGCTTCGGCTTCTTGAAAATGGGATGCCCGCGCAGATGGCGCGGCCGCAGTGGCTTGCAGCATCTGCTGAATTTCGAGGGGACTGAGGAGTCGGTTGGGAATCAGTTCGCCGGCCTTCACGTGGGCCGTGCCGAGCAAGGCGCGCGGAGCATCGCCAAACACGGCCACATGCTCGGCGTCGGGCCAGGCGCCCCGGCGCCGCATGCCGGACAGAAAGCGCCCGGCATCTTCACCGGCCAGCGTGACACGGGTGTGATCGGGCAGCAATGCCTCCGGCGCGCGCAGCATGGCCACGCGCTCGGCCTCGGGCAAGGCTTCCAGCGCTTCGAGGGTGATGCAGTCGGCCTGGGTGAACGGCCCCGTGGCGGTGCGCCGCAGGCTGGTCAAGTGGCCGCCGCAGCCCAGCGCCTGGCCGATGTCTTCGCCCAGGGTGCGGATGTAGGTGCCCTTGCTGCAGCGCACGCGCAAGGTCAGGAACGGCGCCGTGCCGGTCAGGTCCATGTCCAGCATCTCCAGGTCATGAACCACCACATCGCGGGGCGCTCGCTCCACCGTTTCGCCGGCGCGCGCGTATTCGTACAGCGCCTTGCCGTCTTTCTTGAGCGCGCTGTGCATGGGAGGCACCTGGCTGATGGGCCCGGTAAAGCGGTCCAGCACTTCGACCACCTGGCCCACGGTGCACTCAACCGGTCGCTGGCTGAGCACATCGCCTTCGGCATCGGCGGTGGTGGTGGTCACACCCAGGCGCACGGTGGTTTCGTAGGTCTTGTCGGCATCCAGGTGCAGGCCGCTGAACTTGGTCGCGGCGCCGAAGCACAGCGGCAGCACGCCCGTAGCCAGTGGATCGAGTGTGCCGGTATGGCCCGCCTTTTCAGCCCGCAGCAGCCACTTGGCTTGTTGCAACGCCTGGTTGCTGGACAGGCCCAGCGGTTTGTCGAGCAGCAACACCCCATGCACTGGGCGCCGCTGCACCCGTGCACGAGGGGTGGCGGTCATGGCGTGTCGTCTTCTTTCGAGCGCGATGCCACCGCCTTGGCGATGAGCGCGTTCATGTCCGCCGCGCGCTCGGTGGTGCGGTCGAAGATGAAATGCAGCGTGGGCACCGTGTGAATGTGCAGGCGCTTGAACAGGCCGTTGCGCAGGTGACCGGCGGCGTGGTTGAGCGCCTCCTGCGTCTCCGCCGGATCGCCCGTCAACAGGCTGAAATACACCTTGGCGTGCGCGTAGTCGGGTGTGACTTCCACCGCGTTGATCGTGACCATGCCGACACGCGGGTCCTTCAATTCGCGCGCGATCAGCTCCGCCAGATCACGCTGGATCTGGTCGGCGACGCGATAGCCGCGGTTGGGGGTGGAGCTGCGTTTGGGCATGGTGTCTAAAACCTTTGAACGCAGAAGGCGCGGAGATTTCGCAAAGGGCGCAAAACTAAAGATTGCTTATTTTCGTAGCTGCTTGCGCAATACCAGCAAAGGCCAGCAGCTTAATCATCAAAACAATCTTCTGCGTCTTTTGCGAAATCTCCGCGTTCTTTGCGTTCAAAAAATCGGCTTCAAGCGCGACGCATCAAAGCGTCCGCGCGATCTGCTTGATCTCGAAGACCTCCAACTGATCACCCTCGCGAATGTCGTTGTAGTTCTTGAGCTTGATACCGCACTCGAAGCCTTCCTTGACTTCGCGCACATCGTCCTTCATGCGCTTGACCGACTCGATCTCGCCCGTGTAGATGACCACGTGGTCGCGCAGCAGGCGGAAGTGCGCATCGCGCCGCACCACGCCGCTGGTGACGTACGAGCCGGCGACGGTGCCGATCTTGGACGCGACGAACACGGTGCGGATCTCGGCTGTGCCGATGACTTCTTCCTTTTGCTCGGGCGCCAGCATGCCGGACATGGCCGTCTTCAGCTCGTCCACGGCGTCGTAGATGATGCTGTAGTAGCGGATATCGATGTCGTTGCCTTCGGCCAGCTTGCGCGCGCCGACGTCGGCACGCACGTTGAAGCCGATCACGATGGCCTTGGAGGCGATCGCCAGGTTGATGTCGGATTCGCTGATGCCGCCGACGCCGGTGTAGACCAGCTGGACCTTGACTTCGTCGGTCGACAGCTTGAGCAGCGACTGCGACAGCGCTTCCTGCGAGCCCTGCACGTCGGCCTTGATGATGATGGGCAGGGTCTTGACCTCGCCCGCCGTCATGTCGGCAAACATGTTTTCCAGCTTGGCGGCCTGTTGCTTGGCCAGCTTGGTGTTGCGGAACTTGCCGGCGCGGTAGGTGGCGATTTCGCGCGCGCGGCGCTCGTCGGCCATCACCATGAAGTCATCGCCGGCTTGCGGCACTTCGGTCAGGCCCTGGATTTCGACCGGGATCGAGGGACCAGCGGCCTTGGTCGGCTTGCCGTTTTCGTCCAGCATGGCGCGCACGCGGCCGCTGGTCTGGCCGGCCAGCACCACGTCACCCACCTTCAGGGTGCCGGACTGCACCAGCACGGTGGCCACCGGGCCACGGCCCTTGTCCAGGCTGGCTTCGATGACGATGCCCTTCGCGGCGGCTTCGACCGGCGCCTTCAATTCGAGCACTTCGGCCTGCAGCAGCACCTGCTCCAGCAGTTCGTCGATGCCTTGGCCCGTCTTGCTCGACACCGAGATGAACGGCGAGTCGCCGCCGAATTCCTCGGGCACCACCTCTTCGCCGACCAGTTCGCCCTTGACCTTGTCGGGGTTCGCATCGGGCTTGTCGGACTTGGTGATGGCCACCACGATGGGCACCTGCGCCGCCTTGGCGTGCTTGATGGCTTCCTTGGTCTGCGGCATGACGCCGTCGTCGGCGGCCACCACCAGGATGACGATGTCGGTCGCCTGCGCGCCGCGGGCGCGCATGGCGGTAAAGGCTTCGTGGCCGGGCGTGTCGAGGAACGACACCACGCCACGCGGCGTATCGACGTGGTAGGCGCCGATGTGCTGCGTGATGCCACCGGCTTCGCCCGCCGCCACCTTGGCGCGGCGGATGTAGTCCAGCAGCGAGGTCTTGCCGTGGTCGACGTGACCCATGACGGTAACGACCGGCGGGCGCGGCAGCGCTTCGGCCGCCTGTGCCTGCACTTCGTCGTCGGTGAAAGCTTCCGGGTCATCCAGCGCCGCCACCACGGCGGTGTGGCCCATTTCCTCGACCACGATCATGGCCGTGTCCTGGTCCAGCGGCTGGTTGATGGTGACCATCTGGCCCATCTTCATCAGCGTCTTGATGACCTCGGACGCCTTCACAGCCATCTTGTGTGCCAACTCAGCCACGGTGATGGTTTCGGGCACGTGCACTTCGAGCACACGCTGCTCGGCAGGCGCCGCCGCCGCGGCGTGGTCGTCGCGATCGCGTTCGCCGCGACGACCCCGGGGACCGCCACGCCAGTTGTTGCGGCCCACGCCGCCCGAGCTGTCGCCACGGGTGGGGATGCCCTTCTTCTTGGCCGGATCGCCGGCCCAACTGGACGACAGCTTGGCCGACTTGACTTCCTTCTGGCCGCCGCTGGGTGCGGCGCTCGTCTTGGCCGCTGCGCCGCCAGCGGGCTTGTGCAGCGTGCCCTTGGCCGGGTCGGCCTTCTTTTCTTCGGGCTTCTTGGCCACCAGCACCTTGCGCGGGGCGCTCATCATGGCGCGAATGGCTTCTGCCTCGGCCAGTGCCTTGCGACGGCTGGCCTCTTGCTCAAGGGCACGTGCTGCCTCGTCTTCCGCCGCGGATGGGGCGGGCGCCGGGGCCGGGGCCGGCACGGGCACGGCGGCACCTGCTTCGGCAACCGGCGCGGGGGTTTCGGGTGCCGCTACCGGCTCAGCGACCGGCGCGGGTGCAGCCGGTTCGGCCGCCACCGGGGCGGGCGCGGGCTCCGCCGCGTCGCGCGTGCTCGCCTGCCGCTCCTGCTCTTCGCGTTCGCGGCGGCGCTGGGCGTCTTCTTCCTGACGGCGCACCAGCTCGGCCTGCCGGCGAGCCTCTTCCTCGCGGCGCGCCTGCTCGGCAGCGTCGATGGTGGGCGCAACGGGCGCTGCGACGGCCTCTGCCACCGGGGCGGCGGGTGCCGGCGCTTCCAGCGGTGCCGGCTCGTCATCGCGCTTGATGAAGGTGCGCTTCTTGCGCACTTCGACCTGGATCGTGCGCGCCTTGCCCGAGGCGTCGGCCTGCTTGATTTCGCTCGTGGTCTTCTTGGTCAGCGTGATCTTGCGGCGCGGCGAGGCTTCGGTGCCGTGGCTGGTCTGCAGGTAGTTGAGCAGCTTCTGCTTGTCACTGTCGGTCAACGGGTCGGACGCCGATTGCTTGACCACGCCGGCGGCCTGCAACTGCTCCATCAAGGCGTCAGTCGGGCGTTTGAGTTCGTTCGCGAAATCGGCAACGGTGGTATTCGTCATATGCTGTGTCGGTCTCCATGCCCGTTACTCTTGGTCGGCGAACCAGTGTTCGCGGGCCTTCATGATCAGGGCGCGGGCATCCTCTTCGGACTGCCCAGTAATCTCGGTCAATTCGTCGATGGCCAGGTCGGCCAGATCGTCGCGCGTCTGCACGCCTGCCTCAGCCAGCCGGCCAATCAGATCGGGCGTGAGACCTTCCAGATCACGCAGATCCTGCGATACGGAGTCGACGCTTTCCTCGCGCGCGATTTCCTGTGTCAGCAGCGCGTCCTTGGCACGGGCGCGCAGCTCGTTGACGGTGTCCTCGTCGAAGCTCTCGATGTCCAGCATCTCCTGGATCGGCACGTAGGCCACTTCTTCGAGGCTGGTGAAGCCTTCCTCGATCAGGATGTCGGCGATTTCCTGGTCGACGTCGAGCTTTTCCATGAACAGCTGGCGCAGCGAGCCGGTTTCTTCGGCCTGCTTCTGGGCCGATTCGTTGGCGTCCATGATGTTGATCTTCCAGCCCGTCAGGTCGGAAGCCAGCCGCACGTTCTGGCCGCCGCGGCCGATGGCGATGGCGAGGTTTTCCTCGTCCACCACCACGTCCATGGCGTGCTTTTCCTCGTCGACCACGATGGACGAAACGTTGGCCGGTGCCAGCGCGCCGATGACGAACTGCGCCGGATCGTCGGACCACAGCACGATGTCCACGCGCTCGCCGGCCAGCTCGTTGGTCACGGCGTTGACGCGCGTGCCGCGCACGCCGACGCAGGTGCCGATGGGATCGACGCGCTTGTCGTGGCTCAGCACGGCGATCTTGGCGCGGCTGCCGGGGTCGCGAGCGCAGCTCTTGATTTCCAGCAGGCCCTGCTCGATCTCGGGCACCTCGTTGCGGAACAGCTCGATCATGAACTCCGGCGCCGAACGCGACAGCAGAATGGGCGCGCCGCGCAGCGTCAGGTCCACTTCCATGATCATGGCGCGCACGCGGTCGCCATTACGCAGGTTTTCCTTCGGGATCATCTCGCTGCGGCGCAGGCGCCCTTCGACCCGGCCGGATTCGACCAGGATGTCGCCCTTGTCCATGCGCTTGACGGTGCCGGTGAAAATCTTCTCGCCGCGGCTCATGAAGTCGCTCAGCAGCATCTCGCGCTCGGCGTCGCGAATCTTCTGCAGGATCACCTGCTTGGCCGCCATGGCGCCGATGCGGCCGATGGGAACCGACTCGACGCTCTCCTCGATGTATTCGTCCACCTCGATGTCGGCGATCTGCTCCTTGGCCTCGAACAGCAGGATTTCCTGGTCTGGCAGTTGCAGGCCGGCTTCGTCGGGCACCACATGCCAGCGGCGGAAAGTCTCGTATTCGCCGGTATCGCGGTCGACCGCCACGCGGATGTCGACCTCGCCCTCGTACTGCTTCTTGGCGGCCTGCGCCAGAGCAGCCTCGACGGCGCCGAACACCACGTCGCGTTCGACGTTCTTTTCGCGCGAGATCGCCTCGACCAGCATCAACAGTTCGCGATTCATGATTCCACCAGCTCCAAATTTGCTCTCAAAATGAAAGCGCGAGACGCGCTTTCGATCTGCGTTATTCCAGGTTTTCGGTGTTTCCCGCGGGCGACTTGCTGCGGCCCTTGAAGTCCACCACCGGCGCCAGGCGCGCCGACTGCAACTCGTCCAGTTCAAACGTCAGCGCCTGCTCGGGCGCCGGCGCACGCTTGGCGCTCACGCGCTGGCCCGGCTTGGCAGCCGGCTCATCGCGCCAGACGATCCGCCAGCTGCTGCCCTCGCCTTTTTGCAGCGCACCACGAAACTTCTTTCGGTTGGCATGCACCTGACCCGCGGCGGCCTCGCCGATGGGTGCCTTGAGCGCCAAGTCGACCAGTTCACCTTCGAAACGTTCGAAGTCCTGCGCGTGGCGCAGCGGGCGATCAATGCCCGGCGACGACACTTCGAGCCGCTTGTAATCGACGTTGTCGACTTCCAGGGCATATTGCAACTGACGTGTCACCCGTTCGCAGTCCTCGACGGTGATCAATTGCTCAACCGCACCTGGCGACCAGGGAAAATCAATGGTGACGCGCAGCAAACCCCCGGCGGAACGTTCCACCTCGATCAGTTCAAAACCGAGCCCACGCACGGTATCGTCTATGGTCTGCTGCAGTGCCACGTGACCTTTATGAAGTTGCATCAGGCCCGTCCAAACGACGGGCAAAAAAAATGAGCGGGTGCTAGGCCGCCCATGTGGTCGTCAAATCAAGCGGATTTTAGCATCAAAACCCTTGACTTGACAAGCCGGTGAAGCACGCTGCGTGCCAGCACGGCCCTCCGCTTTGAGACGCGCCAACGCACCATCCAAGGCACGTGCGCCAGCTATGCTGACGGCATCCCATGACTGCGCCCCACGACCTGCCCACTGAAGCACGACGCGACACCGTCTGGCACATTTTCCTGATCTTTCTGCGGCTGGGCCTGACATCGTTCGGCGGGCCGGTGGCGCATATCGGCTACTTTCGAGACGAGTTCGTGGTGCGGCGCGCCTGGCTCAACGAAACGGCGTATGCCGAACTGGTGGCCTTGTGCCAGTTTCTGCCGGGGCCGGCCAGCAGCCAGGTCGGCATGGCGCTGGGGCTGCAACGCGCGGGCCATCCGGGCGCGCTGGCAGCCTGGGCGGGCTTCACCCTGCCCTCGGCGCTGGCGCTGATCGTGCTGGGATTGGGTCTGTCGAAATGGCGCCTGGACGCACCCGCAGCGCAGGGCGCCTTGCATGGCCTGAAGGTGGTCGCCGTCGCCGTGGTGGCGCAGGCGGTGTGGGGCATGGCGCGCCAGTTGTGCCCCGACGGACGCAGGCGGCTGCTGGCGCTGGCCACGGCCGCGGCGGCGCTGGCGTGGCCGGCACCGTGGACCCAGGTCGGGCTGATGGCCGTCGCGGCGGGCCTGGGTGCCGCTGGCGCGGTGCGCACGCCCAGCGCCATGCCCCCCGACGCGCGCGCCGCTGGCGCGCCCGGGCCACCGCGCGGTGGCGCGCCCTGGCTGGCCTTGTTTTTTGCCCTGCTGCTGGGCTTGCCGCTGGCGTTAAAGGTGGTCGGCCCAGGCGCTTCGCCCACGTTGGCGCTGGTCGACGCCTTTTATCGCGCCGGCGCCTTGGTGTTTGGTGGAGGCCATGTGGTGTTGCCGCTGCTGCAGGCCGCAGTCGTTCCTTCAGGGTGGGTGAGCGAAAACGTGTTTCTGGCCGGCTACGGAGCTGCGCAGGCGGTGCCTGGGCCGCTCTTTACTTTTGCGGCGTTTCTGGGTGCCGCGCGCACGCATGCGCCCACCGGCTGGCTGGGTGGCCTGCTGGCTTTGCTGGCCATCTTTTTACCGGCATACCTGCTGGTCGCCGGATCGCTACCGTTTTGGGAGCGTCTGAAGGCCGCACCACGAGCGCGTGCTGCCTTATTGGCTGTCAACGCGGCGGTGGTGGGGCTGCTGCTGGCGGCGTTGATCTACCCGGTCGGCACGCACGGCCTGAGCGGCTGGCCCGACGCAGTGCTGGCCGTTGTGGCGCTGTGGGCCCTGATGCGCTGGAGAGTGCCGCCCTGGATGGTGGTGCTGGCCTGCGCGGCTGTGGGCATCGCCCTTGCGCTGACGGGCCGGTGAAAAATCGGCCTGAGTGCGCCCGTTCAGCCTGTCAGCGATCACCCCACGCCGCCGCCACCAGCTTCTGCGTGTAGGCGTGTTGCGGCGCGCCCAGCACCTGTTCCATGGTGCCAGCCTCGACCACTTCGCCGTCCTTCAGCACCATCACGTCGTGCGCCATGGCGCGCACCACGTCAACGTCGTGAGTGATCAGCAGGTAACTCAGCGCGCGGTCCTTCTGGAATGTCTGCAGCAGCGCCAGCACCTGCTTCTGGATGGTGACGTCCAGCGCGCTCGTGGGCTCGTCCAGCACCAGCAGTTGCGGCTCGACGATGAGCGCCCGCGCCAGGGCGATGCGCTGGCGCTGGCCGCCCGAGAATTCGTGCGGGTAGCGCGCCAGCAGGTTGGGAAACTGTGTCTCGCTCAGGCCCACGTCGGCCAGCGCCGAACGGACACGCGCCGCCCGCTGCGCCGCTGTGACGCCGGGCGCGTGCACCCGCAAGGCTTCGCCCACGATCTCCTCCACCGTCATGCGCGGCGAAAGGGACGAAAACGGATCCTGAAACACCACTTGCACCGCGCGGCGCAGCGGCTTGTCGGCAGCGGCCTTGCCCTGCCAGCGCCGGCCCACCACCTGTACGTCGCCCCGCACCTGCACGGGTGGCAGCAGGCCCAGCGCGGCTTGCGCCAGCGTGGACTTGCCCGAGCCCGACTCGCCGATCACGCCCAGCGTGCGGCCTGGCGCAATCGCCAGGTCGGCACCCTGCAGCGCAACAAACTCGCCCTTCTTGAACCAACCGCGAATGCCGGGCAGCGGCGTCGGGTACGCGACGCGCAGGCCCTGTGCCTCCAGTGTCGACGTGGCGCCAGGCGCGGGCGCTGTCTCGACGACATGGCGCTCGGGTTTGCTTGCCATCAGCGCCTGGGTGTAGGGGTTTTGCGGTCTGTGGAAGATGTCCTCGGTCGCGCCCTGCTCCACTAGGCGGCCGTGCTGCATCACTGCCACGCGGTCGGCAAAGCGGCGCACCAGGTTCAAATCGTGCGTGATCAGCAGCACCGCCATGCCGTTGTCGCGTTGCAAGTCACCCAGCAGGTCGAGGATTTGGCCGCGCAGGCTGACATCCAGCGCCGTGGTGGGTTCGTCGGCCAGCAGCAGCTTGGGCTCGCAGGCCAGCGCCATCGCAATCATGGCGCGCTGACGCTGGCCGCCCGAGAGCTGGTGCGGAAAGGCGCCGGCGCGGCGGGCGGCTTCAGGAATGCCGGTCTTTGCTAACAATTCAATAGCTGCCTGCGCGCTCTGGGCGGGCGTGATTGCCCTTTTCAGCCGCAAGACCTCAGCAATCTGCTCGCCCACCGGCATCAGCGGGTTGAGCGCCGTCATCGGCTCCTGAAAGATCATGCCGATGTCGTCGCCGCGCAGGCCGCGCAATTCGCGCTCAGGCAAGGCCAGCAGGTCGCGCGTCTGCCGGCCGTTGTTGAACAGCGCCCGCCCCGCGAGGCGCGCGCCATTCAGCAAGCGCAACAGCGCCAGCGCCGTCACGGTCTTGCCCGAGCCGGATTCGCCCACCAGCGCCAGTTTTTCGCCCGGTCCGATGTCAAAGGTCACGCCGTCGACCACCGTCTTGGCGCCGAAGGCGACCGATAGGTTATCGACTTGCAACAAGGGCGTGTTCAACCCGAATCTCCTGAACGCCAAGGCCGCAAAGGTTTCGCAGAAACCGCAAAATAATCCAACCAAAGGTGTTTCTCAGCGACTTTTGCGCCACCTTCGCGACCTTTGCGTTCAAAAACCAGGCGCGTCATGCATCCGCCTTGCGCGGATCGAGCGCGTCGCGCAGCGCATCCCCCATGAAGGTGAGCAGCAGCAGCGTAAGCACCAGCACGCCAAAGGTGCTGAGCGATATCCACCAGGCGTCGATGTTGTTCTTGCCCTGGCTGAGCAGCTCGCCAAGGCTGGGTGTGCCCGGCGGCACGCCCAGGCCCAGAAAGTCGAGCGAAGTCAGCGCGAGGATCGCCGCACTCATGCGAAATGGCAAGAACGTGACCACCGGCGTCATGCTGTTGGGCAGGATGTGGCGCCAGATGATTTGCCGGTTCGGCACGCCCAGCGCGCGCGCGGCCTTCACGTAGTCGAGCTGGCGGTTGCGCAAAAACTCGGCACGCACATAGTCCGACAGACCCATCCAGCCGAACAGGCTGAGCAGCGCCAGCAGCTGCCCCAGGCTGGGCGCAAGGATGGCGCTGAAGATGATGAGCAGGTACAGCTCCGGCATCGAACCCCAGACTTCGATAAAGCGCTGAAAGGCCAGATCGATCTTGCCGCCGAAAAAGCCCTGCACGGCGCCCGCTGCGATGCCGAGCAGCGTGCCGACAAACGTCAGCGCCAGCGCAAACAGCACGCTGACCCGAAAACCGTAGATCAACTGCGCCAGCAGGTCGCGTCCGCGGTCGTCGGTGCCCAGCCAGTTGTCGCGCGTGGGGCCGGCCGGGTTGGGCGACTTGGCAAAGTAGTTGATGGTTTTGCTGCCGTACGGATTAGGCGGATAAATGGCCCAGTTGCCGTCTTTTGCAAACCGATCGCGGATGAAGGGATCGAGATAGTCGGTTTCGGTCTCGAAGTCGCCGCCAAACACCTTTTCGGGATAAGTCTTGACGAGCGGAAAGTAGAACTGTCCGTCGTAGCGCACGACCAGCGGCTTGTCGTTGGAAATGACCTCTGCCGCCAGGCTGAACACCACCAGTGTGAGGAAGACCACCAGGCTCCAGAACCCCAGTCGGTTGCGCTTGAAGCGCAGCCACGCGCGACGGCTGGGCGACAGGCTGGGTGTGGCGACGTCAGTCATGCGGCAGCGGCCAGCAGGTTGTGAAACGGCTGCTGGTTCTTGAACCGGTACGCGCCAAAGTCACGCTCGTCGGTCGTCAGGATGCGACCGTGGCCCAGGTGCTCAGCCAGCAGCACGAGCGAGGCGTCGGCCAAATCCATCGGTAGATTCGAATAACGCGCCATCAGACCAGGCAGGCGCGCGCTGGTGTCGTTTGACCACTGCCACACCGCGATGGCCCCATCGGCCACCTCGCGCAGCAGCGCCTGAGCCGCGTCGGGGCCAATCCAGCGCATCAGCAGGTGCGTGGTCTCGGTCAACACGGGCCAGGTGGTGATCCAGCCTTGGGATTGGGTGTCGAGCATGGCGACGGCGCGGCGATGCCAGGCGTCGCTTCGATCGACCAGGGCGTAGAAAAAGCCGGCGTCGGCGATGATCACGCGGCGCTGCCCGGTTTGCGCTGCCCTGTGGCGGGTGCTGCGCCCCACGGCGGCGGCGCCGGTTCATGCACGGCCATCGGCGACTGCGTGCGGACAGGGCTGTGCTTGGCGCGCCAATCGTCGCCCAGTTGCTGCTTGTAGCGGCTGGCCACATCAGCCCTGCCGCTGTTGCCCTGGCCGATAAAGACTGAAAGATGCTTCAAGCCGCTGCGCTGCGCGCGCACGGTGTCGTAATAGTGCTGCACGCTGGTGCGCAACACCTCACTCACTCCCATGCCGGTAACCTCGGCCAGGTACGCCACCTGCTGCTCGGCATCGCCGTCAAAACGGGCATTCACGCGCATGATGCTCTCCAATGAATCATTGTCATGCATTGTATGACAATGACGGCGGCGCGTCAAAGCAGCTTCATCTTCTTTGCCGCCTCGGTCAGTTCGTCGCGGAATTTGGGATGCGCAATGCCGATCAGCGCCCGCGCCCGCTCCTTGGCCGTTTTGCCGCGCAGCTGCGCCACGCCGTATTCGGTGACCACGTAGTTGGTGTCGTTCTTGCCGGCGCTGACGTGGGTGCCGGGGCTGAGCACCGGTGCGATGCGCGAGATCGTGTCGTCCTTGGCAGTGGATGGCAGCACGATGATGGCCTTGCCGCCCCGGCTGCGGTTGGCCGCGCGCACAAAATCGGCCTGCCCGCCCGTGCCCGAATACGGCTTGAAGCCCTGCGTTTCCGACCCGCATTGCCCGAACAGGTCAATCTGCATGCTGGCGTTGATGGCGATCAGGTGATCGTTCTGGCTGGCCAGGTACGGGTCGTTGGTGAAGTCCACCGGGTGCATCTCCAGCGCCGGGTTGTGGTCCATGAAGTCGTACAGCTTGCGCGACCCCAGGCCGAAGGTGGCGACCATCTTGCCGGGCAGGTAGTTTTTGCGGCGGTTGGTGACCACGCCCCCCTCCACCAGCGTCATGATGCCGTCGCCGATCATCTCGGTATGCACGCCCAGGTCCTTCTTGTCGGTCAGCTGCATCACCACCGCATCGGGGATGGCGCCAAAGCCGATTTGCAGCGTGGCGCCGTCGTCGATCATGTCGGCCACGAACTTGCCGATGGCTTGCTGCACCGGGCCGATCTGGGGAAGGCCCACTTCGGTAATGGGCGTTTCGTCTTCCACCAGAGCCGCCACCTGCGACACGTGGATGTGGCAATGGCCATAGGCAAACGGCACGTGCGGGTTCACCTCCAGCACCACGGCGCGTGCCTTCTTGATGGCGGCCATGGTGTAGTCCGGCCCCAGGCTGATGGCGAAATAGCCGTGCGCGTCCATGGGCGAGGCCAGGGCAAACACGACATCGGCCGGCATCAGGCCACGGTCGAACAGCATCGGCATTTCCGAGAAATAACCGGGCCGGTAGTCGATCCACCCTTCCTGCGCGCCCGGGCGCGAGGCGCCGCCGAGGAAATACGCGGTGTGCCGCACGTGCTGCGCGGTGGCCTTGTCGAAATAGCCAAACTTGCGCACCGGCAGGATTTGCGACACCGTCACGTCGTGAAAGCGCGTGCGCTGCTCCGACAGCGCCGTCAGCAGCGCGGGCGGCTCGGCCACGCCCGTGGGCACCACGATGGTGTCGCCGTCCTTCACGTGCCGCAGCGCGTCGGCCGCCGTGCAACGCAGTGCCTGGTATTGGGTGGTGAAAGCCATGAATGTCCTGCCTCTATGCGATCTGAGCAGCCCCACGGGCCGCGTGCGTCAGGCAGTTTAGGGTGGGCGCTCTTGCCACGTGCTGACCTGGATCGGGTTTCGCGCACATCGCAATGTGCCTGTCGCGGCAAGGAAACAGCTATCGTTTAAATAGCTGCCCGCACTGGATTTACAAGCGCTCAAACCCGTTTTGACCTAAAGATCAGCGCACGGCCATGCTCAATCGAACTTCACCCGCGGGTCCACCCACACATAGGTCAAGTCGCTGATCAGCTTGGTGATGAGCCCGATCAGCGTGAACAGGTACAGCGTGCCCAGCACCACCGGGTAATCGCGGCGGATCACGCTCTCATAACTCAGCAACCCCAACCCGTCGAGCGAGAACAGCGTCTCGATCAGCAGCGCGCCGGTAAAAAACGCGCCGATGAAAGCCGCCGGAAAGCCCGTCACGATGGGAATCAGCGCGTTGCGGAACACGTGCTTCCACAACACCTGCCGTTCGGTCAGCCCCTTGGCGCGCGCCGTGAGCACGTACTGCTTGCGGATTTCTTCCAGAAACGCGTTCTTGGTCAGCATCGCCGTCACCGCAAAGCTGCCCAGCACCATCGCCGTGACGGGCAGCGCGATGTGCCACAGGTAATCCACGATCTTCGCGCCCCAACTCAGCTCGTCCCAGTTGGCCGACGTCAACCCGCGCAGCGGAAACCACTGCAACTGCCCGCCAAAAATAACCAGCAACGCCACGCCCAGCACAAACCCCGGAATCGCGTAGCCGACCAGCACCAGCAGCGTTGTCACCAGGTCAAAGCGCGAGCCCGCCCGCACCGCCTTGGCCACGCCCAGCGGCACGCTGATCAGGTAGCTGATGAAAAACGTCCACAGCCCCAGGCTGATCGACACCGGCAGTTTCTCCTTCACCAGCGTCCACACGTCCTTGTTCTGGAAAAAGCTGCGCCCCAGGTCAAAGCGCGCAAACTGCCCCAGCATCTGCACAAAGCGCTCGTGCGGCGGCTTGTCGAAGCCGTAGAGCTTCTTGATCTCTTCCAGCCGCTTGGCATCCACCCCCTGTGCGCCCCGGTACGCCATGCCGCCGCCCTCGGCCGCGCCACCACCTGCGCCCGCCTTGGCCTCGGCAAGGTACTGCTCCACCGGCCCGCCCGGCACGAACTGAATCACCGCGAAGGTCAGCAGCAACACGCCCAGCAGCGTGGGGATCATCAGGAGGAGGCGTTTGAGGATGTAGGCGAACACGGCCGATCAACCCCACGAGCGCGTGAACACTTCATCCAGCGCGTCGGTGATGATCTGGCCCTGCGCGGCCAGCGATGCCACCGGCTGTCCCAGCACCGCCACATCCACCGACACCATGTCGAGGGGCTGAAGCACCATGCGCTGTCCGTCCACGTCAAAAGACGGATGCATGCGCGAGCCCGCGCTCTGGATGCCGGTGGCCAACACACCTGCGCGCACCAGCGGAACGACGACGCGGCGACGATAACTGTCGAACAAAGCCGACTGAACCAGCACGAAGTAAGGAACGTCGGCGCGCCGCGCGCCCCGGTTGACGTGTACGTCGAACTGAGCCACGGCAGCAGTCAGAGCGTGGAATGGTCGTCGGCGAACGAGCCGCCCATGGCGTCCAGCACGGCGTTCCACTCGCGGCACGCAGCGTCTGCTTCGCGCTGCCGTCGCGCTCGCTCACCGCGCGCCTGCGCAACGTACTCCGTCAGCATGGCTTCGACGGTGGCCGACAGATTGCCGCTCAAGGCCTTGGCTTCCTGCACCAAGTCTTCGCTCAGCGTCAGGTTGACAGGGCGTTTGCGGGATGGAAGCGGAGGAGAAGCGGTCATATGCGCATGATATGCGCATGAACCGTTGTGCGCAACGACACCTCACTTTGCGCTGGTTGGCCGTGCCCACCACGCATCAATCGCCCAAGCCTCCCCCCGAAAGTACGGCGGCGTCACCTCGGGTTTTTGCAACCGCCACGCGTTGTACGCCATGCGGTGCGTGCCGCTGTACCACTGGGGGATGAGGACATGGCTGTGGGTGATGACGCGCTCCAGCGCGTGGCAGGCGGCCAGGTACTCTGGCTTGGTCTTGGCGGCAACCATGCGGTCGAGGATGGCGTCGACGGCCGGACTCTTCACGCCGGCCAGGTTGCCTGAATCCTCGGTGTCGGCCGCCTGGCTGCCGAACAGGTCGGCGTATTCCTGGCCGGGGTTGGCGGTGCCGGCGTAGGCGATGGTGGTGATGTCGAAGTCGAACTTTTGCAGGCGCTGCTGGTACAGGGCGAAATCCACGGGCCTAAAACGCAGCGTGATGCCCAGCTTTTCCAGGTTGCGCATCCAGGGCGTGACGGTGCGGGCGCCACCTTCGTTGCTGTCGAGGTATTCCAGCACGAAGGCTTGGCCTTGCGCATTGCGCAGTGTGCCGTTTTGTACCGTCCAACCCGCGTCGGCCAGCAGCTTCTGCGCGCGGCGCAGGTTTTCGCGCAGGCCGCCGGCGACGGGGTCCTGCGGGCGGTCGGTGCGTGGCGGCTCGTACGCGGGGCCGAAGGCGGCTTCGGGGATCTTGCCGCGCCAGGGCGTGAGCAGCGCCAGTTCCTCAGGCGACGGCGTGCCCGTGGCAGCGCACGAGGTGTTGCCGAACAGGCCGCGCACGCGCTGGTACGAGTTGTAGAACATCTGGCGGTTCATCCACTCGTAGTCCATGGCCAGGCCCAGCGCCTGGCGCACGCGCACGTTTTGCAGCAGCGGACGGCGCGTGTTGAGCACGTAGCTTTGAAAGCCGGTGGGCAGCTTGTGCTGGAACTCGCCCTTGACCAGTTCGCCCGAGTCAAAGCGCTTGCCGTTCACGCGCCGCGCCCAGTCGCCGGCTGAATAGAAAGCCATCAGGTCGAACTCGCCGGCCTTCAGCGCCTCCAGCCGGGCGGTGTTGTCCTTGTAAATCTTGACGTTGATGCGGTCGAAGTTGTTGACGCCGCGGCGCACGTTCAGATCGCGGGCCCAGTAGTTCGGGTCACGCACATAGGTGATGTCCTTGCCGAACTTGACCGGG
>WBZS01000981.1_pt1 | contig 26369 bp, 23 predicted proteins | sample 5204201 | NCBI WGS metagenome assembly WBZS01 (sample SAMN12344357, study PRJNA552823) | activated sludge metagenome | biome: Activated sludge suspended growth; feature: Nitrification reactor; material: Wastewater; isolation source: activated sludge from nitrification reactor of wastewater... | reverse complement strand
CAACGTCGATGCGGGCGGCGCCGTCGACCGGCGCGCCCGAAACGGTTTCGATCGCCTCGATGCCCGCGAGCTCGGCGAGCGCCTGAGCCGCGTGCACGCCCTCAAGTTCACGCAGGCCCGGAAGCCACAGGAAGCGGCCATCCTCGCCGGCCGCTCTCAGCCCGACGGCCGCCAACGAGCCGATGATGCCGCCGCCCGTGCCCGTCAACCCCAACAGGGGCAGCGCCGCGGCCTCGGCCAGTTGCTGCGCCTCGGCCTGCGTGAGGACCTCGACCTTGGCGCGTGCGCCGAAACGTTGCAGGGTCGGCGTGATCTGGGCCAGCGGCGCGATGCACAGACCGGCGTCCGAGCCCGGCGCGCTTTCGGTCAGTAGAAAATCGCGACACCAGGCCAGGATGGCCTCGAGCCGGTCGGCTACGGTGTCGACCGCGATGCAGGCGCTGCTGTTGTGCGACGTGTACGGGATGCGCGGGTCGACCAGCAGTTGATGACGCGTGATCCCGGTGCCGGTGGCCAGCCCCGTCTCCGACAGGCCATGGCTGAGCTGCCGGGCACGGTGCCCGGTGCCGCGGCTCTCGAGGTTGTCGGTGTCGTCGATGCCGATCAGCACCTGCATGGTTGGGCCTACGCCTATTTCACTTCGATCTTGGTGATGTCGCGGATGCGCGCGTCCTTGCCCAGGTCCGGCGAGACCAGTTTGACGCTGCCGCGGTTGTTGAAATCAAGGATGACCTCTTCGGTCACTTCTGCGCTGGTCAGGGTCTTGCTCCCATCCGAGCCGGTGAGCGTCACCTCTGCGAATTCGGTCACGCCGGCCTTCCCGAGGACGGCCAGCAGCGACGGGCCCTCCTGCGGGTTGCCGTCGGAAATGATGCTGGTGAGCGGCAGCGCGCTCAGATCGGCGAGGCTGAACGGCACGCTGGTGCCGTCGGCGGTCACGACGGTGAACACCGCGTCAGCGGCCGGAGCCTCAGTGGCCTCGGCGACGGCGGGTTGGGTGGGTTCGGCGGCGGGCGCCGGAGTGGCCGCCGGCGCACAGGCCGTCAGCACGAGCGCCGCAAGCACGGGAAGCGTCACCAGCCGGGAAGCAAAAGTCTTGAGCATCAGGATCCTCGAAAACCTGGGGAAAGCCGCTATTCCCGAGCATCATAGCGGAACCAACAAGACCGTGCAAGTACGAATTGACCGATCCCAAGCTGGCCCTTTGGTTAGAAAACCGCCTCGAATTCTCTGAGTACGGATTTTGAACAGGCTTGTTTGGCCAAGAATCGCAGGTGGACCTGTCAGGTCAAAGGTGAGATTCCCTCGCGCGCCGGGATCGCCGCCAGCCAGGCCGACACGGCCCGCGGCGTGGTCAGTCGCGCGATGGCGAGGTGCCGATACTCGGGTGCCGCCAGGGCGGTCGGAAGCTCACGCCGGAAGCGCCGATGTTGACGAATGGCGAAGGGGAAAAGCGAGTCGCGGCTGAAGAACGCGTCACGCCAGGTCTCGCGATTGCCCGACCAGAGCACCTCACGCCGGATGATGCGGCGCAGGGTGCGGTGCAACAGGCGCCCAAGAATCAGGGGCAGCGGCAGGTCGAGCCAGACCAGGGCCTCGGCCCGGGCCCAGATCACGTCGCGAACCGAGCTATAGCTCGCGCCGATCGTCCAGGCTTCCTCGGCTGCGAGGCGTGCGACTTTCTCGCGGAAGGCGTCGCGCGGCGTTGGCGTCCAGGCAGGGCCCCAGAAGACCGCGTCGAGTTCGACAAACGGGACACCGATCCGGGCGGCGACAGCCTCGGCCAGCGTGCTCTTGCCCGAACCGGCCGGGCCGGTGACGACCAATCGCTTGAACATGGCGGTGTCTTGGAAGGCGTCGATATCGGGAATGGCCGCATATGGCCGCATATCGACGCGTTGCGGTTTCGCCTCTTGACTCTGACGTGGCGTGATACTTTATCATGCCCCCATCACGGGCAGCCGAACAGCTCCGTCAGGGCGTCCGGGCAGGCAGGGCAGCATGCAGACGGTTAAACAACTTTCGACCCTGGCGGGCGTCAGTGTGCGCACGCTTCATTACTATGACGAGATCGACCTGCTCAAGCCGTCGGCGGTGGGCCGGAACGGATATCGCTACTACGACGATCAGGCCGTGCTCCGGCTGCAACAGATCCTGTTCTATCGAGAGCTGGATATCGATCTCCCACAGATCAAGGCGATCCTGGACGATCCCGATTTTGACCTGGTCACGGCGCTGCAACAACACCGCCAGGCGTTGCAGACGCGGATGGAACGATTACAGACGTTGGTGCAGACCGTCGACAACACGATCCTGCATCACCTGGGCGAGGTAAACATGAGCAAACAACAGCTCTTCAAGGGCTTCAGCGAGGAACAGCAGAAGCAGTACGAGGTCGAGGCTGAAAAGCTCTGGGGGCCGAGCGTTCGCGAGACCGCCAGGCTGTGGAACAGCTACAGCAAAGAACGGCAAGCCGCGATCATGCAGGAGGGTAGCCAGGTGTATCTCGATCTGGTCGCCCACATGAGCCTGGGGCCGACCAGCCCTGAGGTCCAAGCGATCCTCGACCGCTGGCACCAGCATTTACGCTACTTCTATGAGCCGACGCTCGAAGTGCTGCAGGGCCTCGGCAACGCCTACAACGATCACCCTGACTTCAACGCCACGTTCACGGCCATCCACCCGGATCTGCCGCCGTTCTTGCAGAAGGCCATTCTGCACTACGTCGATGTCCTCGAAACCGAGTGGCTCGAGCGCGAGCTGGGCATCTTGAAGGAATAGAGCGACACCTCTGGGAGGCGATCATGGACTCAACCAACACCACCGAACAGGTCAACGGTCCGGTCCTGGAAGGGCGGGTCGTTCCGCCGGTCGGCGCTCGTGCCGCCGAGCGCGAGGCCGACCATCTCCGACGCCTCGGGCTGTTTGTGTTCGAAGCGCCGCGGCGCCGGCTCGCCGACCTCATCGTGCCGGAGGCCACCCGCCAACAACTCAACACCCTGCTGACCAAGGTCCGGTACCACCACGTCCTGTACGACACCTTCGGCCTGAGCGAGGTCGATCCGTATGGCGGCCGGACGGCGATCAACCTCTACGGGCCGCCCGGGACCGGCAAGAGTTTCGCCGCGGACGCCATCGCGAACGAGCTGGGGCTCGGCATCATCCGCGCCAACTACGCCGAGATCGAGTCGAAGTATGTGGGCGAGACGGCCAAGAACATCAAAGCCGCTTTCGAAAAGGCTCGTGAAGCAGGGGCGGTGTTGTTCTTCGACGAGGCCGATTCGATCCTGGGGCGGCGGCTGTCGAACATCACCCAGAGCACCGACCACGCGGTCAACGTCAGCCGTTCGGTGATGCTGCTCGAGCTCGATCGTTTCTCGGGGGTGACGGTCTTCGCCACCAACCTGGCCTCGAACTACGACACGGCCTTTGTCCGTCGCATTCTCGGGCATGTTGAGATGCCCCTGCCGGATGCCGAAGCGCGCGCCCGCCTGTGGCGCTCGCACATCCCACGCCGGATGCCGGTGTCGCTCGACACGCCGGACTGGGAACGCCTGGTCGCCGAGACTCAAGGACTGGCCGGCGGCGACATCCTCAACTGCGTGGTGGCGGCTGCGTCTCAGGCGATCGAGCGCGATGGGCCGACCTGTCGGGTGGCGCTGAGCGACTTTCTGACCGCCATCGCCGCGGCACGGCGCGCCCACGACGTGATCGGCGTCGCCCCGGGCATCACGCATCAATGAAAAGCCGCGGGTTGCGCCGATGATGCGGAACCGCTCCGCCATCCGCGCAACCCGCGGCTTTTCACGTGCCCCTCAGGTCGACCAGGCCTACTTGAGACGCTTGTAGGCCCCAAGCGTCAGGAACTCAGAGAACGTGTCCTGCGTGACGAGCGCGTCGAACAGGCGCACCGCCGTCTCGAACTGACCCGCGGCGTAGTCCTCCTCGCCGATCAAAGCCTTGATCTTGGCCAGCTCTTCAGGCAGCAATTGCTGATAGAGCTCGACCGTGATCTTGCGCCCGTCGGCCAGCACGCCGTTCGGGCTGTGGATCCACTGCCAGACCTGCGCGCGCGAGATCTCGGCTGTGGCCACGTCTTCCATCAGGTTGTAGAGCGCGACCGCGCCGGAGCCGCGCAGCCACGACTCGAGATACAGCACGCCGACGTTGATGTTCAGACGCAGCCCGGCCTCCGTGATCTGGGCGCCTGGGATGCGGAAGTCGCGCAGTTGCTCGGCCGTGACCGTCACGTCTTCGCGCAGGCGATCCTTCTGATGGGGCCGGTCGCCTAGCTTCTCGTCGAAGACGGCCTTAGCTACCGGCACCAGATCGGGGTGCGCGACCCACGTGCCGTCGAAGCCGTCACCGGCCTCGCGTAGCTTGTCGTCACGGACGCGCGCGATCGCGATCTCGTTCACGGCGGCGTCTTTGCGGCTCGGGACGAAGGCGGCCATGCCGCCCATGGCGTGCGCGCCGCGCTTGTGGCAGGTGCGCACCAGCAGGTCGGTGTAGGCGCGCATGAACGGCACAGTCATCGTCACCTGCGCGCGATCCGGGAAGACGAAGTCCGGCCGGTTGCGGAACTTCTTGACCACGCTGAACATGAAGTCCCACCGCCCGGCGTTCAGACCGACGATGTGATCGCGCAACTCGTACAGGATCTCGTCCATCTCGTACGCCGCCAGGATCGTCTCGATCAGCACGGTTGCCTTGATGGTGCCGATCGGCAGGCCGAGCAGCGTCTGGGCCTCCACGAACACGTCGTTCCACAGGCGCGCCTCGAGATGGCTCTCGAGCTTCGGCAGATAGAAATATGGGCCGCTGCCCTTGGCCAGCAGACGCCTGGCGTTGCGGAAGAAGTACAGACCGAAGTCGAAGAGCGAGCCCGACATCACCTCGCCGTCGACGAGCAGGTGCTTCTCGTTGAGATGCCAGCCGCGCGGACGCGCGAGCAGCAGCGCGACCTTGTCGTTGAGGCGATAGGCCTTGCCGGCTTCGTTGATGAAGCTCAAAGTGTGCTCGATGGCCGCGGTCAGAATGATCTGGCCCAGGACCATGTTCGACCACGTCGGCGCGTTCGAGTCTTCGAAATCGGTCATAAAGACGTCGGCGCCCGAGTTCAGGGCGTTGATGACCATCTTGGCGTCGGTCGGGCCCGTGATTTCGACGTGTCGGCGTTGCAGATCGGCCGGGATCGAGCCGACCTGCCAATCGCCCTCGCGGATCGCCTGTGTCTCGGGCAGAAAGTCCGGCAACTGGCCGGCGTCGAGCGCGGCCTGACGGGTTTCACGCCGCGCCAAAAGCTCGAGACGGCGGGCGTTGAACTTGCGTTGCAGCTGGACGATGAAGGCCAGGGCGTCGGCCGTCAGGACCTCGGTGGTCTCGGCGAGCTCCGGGCCGTTCAGGCTGACACCGGTGGGCAGGGAAAGGTGCGTCATGGGGCCTCTGTGGTATTTGAGGGGCGATTCGTGGCGCGAGTATAGCATGTGGATCGACCAAAACGACGTTTTTGGGTCGGCATGAAGCACTTCTTAACGCCCCATGATTCCCGCGGTATTTCGCCTTTTCTTTCTTGTGCCAACGGTCTCGACCGGCCCGGTGACGGCCGAAAAAACGGTGTGCAGACACGACCTCTCCGCGCCTCATCTGCGGCGAGATTCGCAGCCGGAAACCCGGCCCGACCTCTCGTGCGTGCACACAACCCATGATGCGGTTGGTAAACGGGATTCGGACGGCTGGCCCTGTACACGGATCACACGGATGGCACGGAGCCATTCGAGATGTTTCCGTGTGATCAGCGCTATCCGTGAACATCCGTGTACCGGTCCGGCCTGTCCCGGGGCTCCTGACAACCTGCGATCGGGTTCGCCAACAGGATCAACCCATGGTGCGAGTTGACGCCGGATCGGTTCGTTGGGATACTGACGCCGCCTGCGCCACTATGACAACTCAACCGACTTCACGACCCAACCCTCCAGTCCACTCCAGCCGGTTTCTGACGGGGCGCGCCTGGTTGGTGCACCTCTACACGGCGCTCGGCAACATCGCCGCGTTCAGCGCGCTGATCGCGATCACCAATCGGAATCCACGCGATGTGTTCGTCTGGCTGGCGATCGCGATCTTCATCGACTCGACCGACGGCGCGTTGGCTCGCAGGTGGGACGTGGCGCGCTGGACGCCGAATTTCGACGGACGCAAGCTCGACGACATCACCGACTACCTGACCTACGTCTTCATCCCGATGTTCTTCGCCTACGAGTATCAACTCGTCAGCGGGCCCGGCATGGTGGCGTTGGGTCTGGTGTTGCTCGCCGCGGCCTTTGGTTTCTGTCAGGATTGGGCCAAGACCGAGGACGGTTTCTTCACCGGCTTCCCGAACTATTGGAACATCGTCGTGCTCTACCTGTATTGGCTGAAATTGCCGCATGAGTTCAATGCCGCGATCCTCTTCGTTCTGGCTCTGCTGGTCTTCGTGCCGATCAAATATGTCTACGCCACCAAGACCCTGTTCTGGAGGCCGGCGACGTTGATCCTGGCCGTGATCTGGGGCCTCATGCTGATCGCGATCTTGAACGAGTTCGAGAACCCCAATCCGCTCCTGGTGGCGCTGTCGTTCTTCTACCCCGTGTACTACACGGCACTCTCGCTCTACCTTCACTTTCGCCCGAATCCGGCCACACCATGACCACCGCCCAACACGTCATCGTCATCGATGATGATCCCTCCATTCGGCGCCTGATCGAACTGATTCTTCGGCATGAGGGCTATCGACTCAGCCTGTTCGGGTCGGCGCTGGGCATCGTCGACCGCGCGCGCGCGGACCGGCCGGACCTGATCATCACGGATCTGATGATGCCGCAGCTGAACGGCCTGCAGTTGTTGCACGTCCTTAAGGCCGAACCTGATCTGGCGCCCGTCCCGGTCATTTTGATCACGGCCGCCGGCCAACAGAACCAGGTCGATCTGGCGCTGGCGCTGGGCGCCGCGACCTGCCTGTACAAGCCCTTCGCCCAGGCCCAGTTCATCGCGGCGGTTCGTCACGCCCTGGCCGACGGAGCGCACCCCGAGGCCCATGACCCACGCGATTGATGCCGACCGCCTCGGGCCCGAGGCGAACCCGGCCGACTGGTTCGAGCGGCTGACCGGCCGCTCGGCCAGGTGGCACCCGGTCGAGGGTGGCCCGCTGGCCGACGGCGTCGGCCTGCCGCTGGGCTACGACGGCGATCTCCTGGGCTGGCTGGACGTGCCCGGTGTCACCGGCGCCTCGACTCTTCAGGACACGGAACGCGCCGCGCTCCACGTGATCGCGACGGCGTTCGGCGAGCGACGGGTGGCGGGCGGCCTCGCCGACGAGGTGCTCACCGCCTGGAACCAGATCGCCTTCCTTTATGAGGCCCTGAAGATCGGCACGCTCAACAGCTCGGTGGCGGTGGTCGCCGAGCGCCTTGGCGCCCTGATCCAGGCGACGTTCCGCTGCGACAACGCCTTCGTCGTCGTGCGCTCCGGCGGCGACTACGTGCGCCACACGGCCCGGCCGTTGGCCGAGGACACGCTCCTCAACTGGCTCGAGTTGCTGGCCTTGAGCGACGGCGTCGTCCTGCGCAACGATCACGTGCCGCCGGTGCTGGCCGTGCGCGTACCGCTCGACACCGGCGGCGAGATCGCGTTCGGGCTCGCCGGCCCTGAGACCGGTTCGTTCCTTGCGCGCGAACGCCAACTGATCGAAAACCTCGCGGGGCAGGTGGGGGCCTTGATCGACGCGATCGCGCTACAGCGTCGGCTCCTGGCGAGCTCGCGTCTGCGGCAGGAGATCGAGATCGCGGCCCAGATCCAGGCGAGCCTGCTGCCGGGCCAGTTGCCGCAGCCAGCCGGCTGCGAGATCGCGGGCATCGTCGTGCCGGCGGCCCAGGTCGGCGGCGACTTCTATGACGTGGTCACCTGCGACGAAGGCCGTTACGCGATCATGATGGGAGATGTCGCCGGCAAGGGGATGCCCGCCGCCTTGTTGAATTCGCTGGTGCGCGCCGAGCTGCGCGGTCAGGTGTTGGCCGTGCCTTCGGCCGGGCGCGCGTTGGCGCGCGCCAATCAGGCGCTGCGGAGTGATCTCGAGCGGCTCTCGACTTTCGCCACCGCCACGTTGGTCGTGCTCGAGCCGACGACCGGTCGCCTGTCTTTGGCCAGCGCCGGGCACACGCCGGCCCTGTTCTGGCAAAGCCGGGAACGGGTCTCGGCCGAGATCGGCAGCACCAACCTGCCGCTGGGCCTGGCGCCCGAGGCGGCGCTCACCGAACAGACGCTCGACTTCCTGCCCGGCGACGTGCTGATCCTGTACAGCGACGGCATCACCGAGGCCGAGGACCCAGAGGGCCGTTTGTTCGGTTGGCAGGGCCTCGAAGACGCGCTGCTGGCCGTGCATGCGGCCCCGGCTGAAGTGATCCTGCAGACGTTGCTGCAGGCCGTCGACGCCCATCGACGCGAAGAGGCCATGCGCGACGACATGGCCGTGCTGGTCGTGCGCCGCACCCCGCGCGCCGGACACGCGCCGGATGCCTCGCATCGCGCCTTCGTCATCACGACACGCTTCAGCGAGGTCGAGCGCATCGAGGCGCTGCTGACCGAGCAGCTCAGCCCGTGGACGGCCCACGGTGAGAACGAGACCTGGTTGCACGAGATCACGTTGGCCGTGGTCGAGCATCTGACCAATATCATCCGTCATGCGTACGGCGAGGATGCGCACGGCATGATCTACGGCCTGTTGACGGTGTCCGGCGATCTTGTGATCGTCGAGACGGTCGACCGCGGCGAGGCCGTGTTCAACACGCTGGTGCTGAACCGGGTCGTGCCGGTCCCGGATGCTCTAGACCACGTGCGCGAAGGCGGCTATGGTCTGGCCGTGATCCGTACGGTGATGGATGTGCTCCACTATGAGCGATTGGCCTCCGGGCGGAACGTGTGGCGTCTCGAGCGCCGCCTGCCCGGGGCCGCGCAGACTAACTAATCGGTAGGCGACGTGAGTAGAACAGAGGACGAGGTTTCATGAACATCGTGACCGAGCCAAGGACGGCTCAGCAAGTCGTCGTGCGCATCGCCGGACGTGTCGACGCCGAAACCTGTCACCTCCTGCGACAACACCTCGTCGATCTCGCGACGCAGCGCGTCAGTCGCGTGACGCTCGACATGAGCGGCGTAACGTTCCTGGATTCTTCGGGTCTATCGGTGCTGGTCGCGGGCCTGAAGGCGCTCCGCCAGGCCGGCGGTGGCCTTAATCTGGCCACACCCCGCCCGCAGGCGCGCACTGCGCTGCGGCTGACCCTGCTCGACACCATCCTGCCCATCTTCGACACCGTTGACGGCGCCGTCGCCGCGTTGGGGTAGGGGAGCACGCGGCCCTTCTACCGTATAATCAGGTCTCCAAGCTGGCCGGGTGATCGCGGGCGGGCGGCGACGCTCGTTCGAGGAAAGTCCGCGCTCCATAGAGCACGACGCCGGGTAACGCCCGGTGCGGGGTGACCTGCAGGTACAGGGCCACAGAGATGCGTATCGCCGGGGCTTGCCCCGGCAAGGGTGAAACGGTGAGGTAAGAGCTCACCGGCGTTCGCGGTAACGCGGGCGGCCAGGTATCCCCCGTCGGGAGCAAGGCCAAGCAGGGGTGAGCTGCGGCTCGCAGCGTTTGAGCCCCGGGTAGGCTGCTAGAGCCGTCCAGCAATGGCCGGCCCAGAGAGATGATCGCCTAAAACAGAACGCGGCTTACGGGCCGGCTTGGATCATACGTGCCGGGGCCTGCTGAAGGCCCCGGCGCCATTTGCCGACCCGGTCGGCACGGTAACCCAACGGTGACCGAGCCCGGACCTGGGCGTAACGATCGGCCTCCACACTGGATGAAACCCGGTGTGAGGTCGGCATGTTCGTCAAGCAACTGCTCAGCACAATACTGTTCCTCTCCGTGCTTATCGCCGGGGCCTTCGGCCCGCACTCACTGACCCTGTGTGAACCCGTCGCAACGCCCGCGCTCGGCGACGGAAGCCTGGTCGCGGCCGCCCAGTCACCGACGGCGCCGGGTCTGGCTTTTGCGTTGACGAACGGCGTGCTGCTGGCAGATCGCGAAACGATGACGCGCACGGCCTTCTGGTTGCTGCCGTGCGTGCAGGCACTGGCCTGGACCCCGGATGGGTCGTTGCTGCTGGCCCTCGATGTCCGAGGCGCCCTGCACGCCATCGACCCCGTCGTCCGGCGCGAGCGCTGGGCGGTGGCGGACGCGGCTCCCGGTGCGACCGACTGGAGGTTCCGGCCGGCGCTCGGACTTGTGGCGCTGGTGACGCCGTCCTCGGGGCTGCGCGTCTTTCGGTTGAGCGACGGCGCCGCGGTCAACGACCCTGGCCTGACTTCTGCAGCGTTCTGGGTTGACTGACCATGAGACCGATACCCACTCCCACCCGGCTGCTTCGACTGACCGCCGTGATTGTGCTCGGAACGACGATCGCGTGCACCGGTCCGGACGTCGTGCCCAACGCGGCGCCGTCGACCGCAACCGCGGCGCCGACGGCGACTGCTCGACCCATGGCGGCGCCCGCATCCACGGCCACCGCCACGACCGCCGCCACGGCGACCCCGCTGGCCGCCACGGCGACGGCCCAGCCCACGCCGACGCCGGCGCGCGCCGAGCGCGTGCCCGTGATCGAGTATCACTACAGTACGTTCGCCTTGAGCGATCAGACCGTGATGCACACGGCCTGGTTCCTCCGGCAACTCGATTGGCTCAAGGACAACGGCTACCACACCCTCACCGATGCGGAGTTCACGGGTTATCTCCGCGGCGAAACGCCGGTACCCGCTCGCTCGGTCGTGCTCCGCTTCGACGTCGCGCAGAGCTTCTTCGACGACTATGTCGACGTGATCATCCCGGCCTTGCGCGAGCGCGGCCAGCACGGCCTGTTCTTCATCCTCGCCAGCCGCACCAGCGACGATTGCGACGGCGTCAACGCCTGCTGGCCGATGCTCAAGGCCTGGGCCGATGAGGGCCTGATCTCTCCCGAGAGCCACAGCCTCTGGCACCTCGACTACTCGACACTGCCGCCCGAACAGCTCGTGATCGACGCCAAGCGTTCGCGCGCCCTGATCGAGGCCAAGACCGGGCACACCGTGCATGGGCTGTGCTACCCGTTCGACGTGGTCGCGCCGGCCGCGATCGACATCCTGCGCGATGTGGGTTACGCCTTCGCCGTCGCCGGTTACTCGCGACACGAGCGCGGCGTGTTGTTCGCGGATCCGGATCCGTACGCGCTGCCGAGCATTTACCCCTACTCGAGCGACGCTGCGTATCCGCAGCTCACCAGCCACTCGGGCTACACGTTCGAAAGCCTGCTGGAGACGTTTCACTGAGCGCGCCGTGTGCGGCGACGCCAGATCGTCCCGGACCTATAATCCGTCTGTCTGGAGGGAGGCCGACGTGCCCCACAAGATCCTGATCGCTGACGACAACCCGAACATCACCGCCTTCGTGCAGCCGGCGCTCGAGCGCGAAGGCTACACGGTGCTGGTGGCCGCTGACGGCGCCGAGGCCCTGTATCAGTGGGAGAGTGAACACCCGGCCCTGATCGTGCTCGACATCGAGATGCCCGAGCCGAACGGTCTGGCCGTGTGTCGCAAGATCCGCGAGACCGGCGATGCCGTGCCGATCATCTTCCTGACGGTTCGCGACAGCGTCAGCGATCTCGAGCTCGGCTTCAGCCTGGGCGCGAGTGATTATGTGGCCAAGCCTTTCGACATCCGCGAGTTGATCGCGCGCGTCAAGGCCCGTCTGCCGCGCCCGCAGCAGGAGGTCGGCGGTTATCTGCGGATCGACACCGCGCGCCGGACGGTCTCGGTCAATCGCGGCGAGACCTGGGGCGCCGTCGATCTGACGCCGCGCGAGTTCGATCTGTTGGCCTACCTCGTCAACAACGCCGGCCGACCGATCGGGCGCATGGCCCTGCTCGAAGCCGTGTTCGATATCCCCGGTGACAGCGACATCGAAACCAAAACGCTCGAGAAACACATCTGGGCGCTGCGTCAGAAGCTCGAGCCCGATCCGCGCGATCCGCAATACATCGTCAACGTGCGCGGGGTCGGATATAAGTTTGAAGGAGAGTGACCGCGAGTCTGAACGGGTGACGGTCGGCTATCGGCTGCGTCACTCGCTCGGGACCGTGTCGTCTTCGGATGAGCCAGCTCGCCATGTTCGATCAAATCATCTTTTTCGGGATCCCGGAATTCATCGCCGCGGCGTTGGCCCTGATCGCAGTGGGCGCCGGTCTGGTCTGGCTATGGGCGCGACGTCGCGCCGATGCCGAGCGGCGGGCGTTGCTGGATGGGCTTCCCTATCCGGCCCTGGTGTATTCCGGCGTGCGCGTCGCCGTCGGAAACCTTCATGCGGAGGCCTGGCGCGAAAACGCCGAGATCGCCACGATCGTGGCCGACTCGCTACGCTCGGGCCAAAACGTCGTGCGCACCATCCCGGCCGTCGAGGGCCAGGCGTACCAGGTGCGTGCGCTCCGCCTCGACCGCGGCGACACGCTGGTGCTGCTCGAGGACCTGTCAGCCGCCGGCCGACAGCAGGCCTTCTATCGCAACTTCATACAAAACGTCAGCCATGAGTTGCGCACGCCGCTGACCGTGATCCAGGGTCATGCCGCCAAGCTCGGGCAGGACCCGGACGATCGGGCCGGCTGGCAGGCGTCGGTGCGCATCATTACCGACGAAGGCAAGCGTCTGACCCAGCTGGTCGATAATCTGCTCACGCTGGCCCGGCTCGAGACGCCGTCGTTTCAACTCGAGCGCGGCCCGCTCAGCCTGGCCGCACTGCTCGAAGACGCGGTCCTTCAAGTCGGCGACCTGGCCGAGTCCCGCGGCCTGGCGCTCAGCCTCAATCTGACGCCCGGGCTGCCGCGTCTGAGCGCCGATCGCGCCCGGATGAAGCAGGCCGTGCTCAACCTGCTCGACAATGCCTTGAAGTACACGCCGGCCGGCGGCTCGGTGACCGTCGGTGCGCGTGCCGAAGCCGGTCGCGTGCTCTGCACGATCGCGGACACCGGCGAGGGCATCCCGGCCGACGACCTGCCGTACATCTTCGACAAGCTCTTCCGTGCCCGACGCACGCGCGGTCGCCCGGTTGAGGGCTCCGGCCTGGGGTTGACCATCGTGCAACAGATCATCGCCGCGCATGGTGGCGAGATCACGGTCGCCTCGACCCCGGGGCAAGGCACGGTGTTCTCGTTTTGGCTACCGGCCGCCTTGGACCGCCGCTCGAAGAGCGAGTAGCGAAGGGCGATGGGCGAGAGGCGAGGAGCGACGTGTGAAGAGCGAAGAGCGCAGCATGCGAGCCCCCTCCGTGGAAACGCGCGGGGCAAGCGGGATGAAGAGGCAACGGGTGCGCGTTTCCAGGGAGGGGGTTGGGGGTGGCCCTAGACCCGGCCCTCGCCGAACCCTGCTCCTCGCCTGTCTCACCGCCCAGCTGGCCGGCACGTTGGCCTGTAGCGTCGGCCTGGCTCCTGCGCAGACCGGCGCACCGCGCCTCGGCCTGCTCCCGCTCGCGGCGCTCTCGCCGACCGCACGGGCGGCAGCCACAACGCCGCCACCGACCCTCGCTCCCACGGAGACCGACGCGCCGGCGACCGTGACCCTCTCGCCTGAACCGTCGGCCACCATGCCGGCCGTCGCCGACACGGCGACCGCGGTCGCCCCAACGCCGATCGGGGGCTCAGGTCGGATCGTCTACGGCTCCGGCCCGGCCGAGGGCACGCGAGATCTCATCCTCCTGGATCTGGCCGCCGGCACGACCATCACGCTCACGACCGGGGGGCGCAACCTCAACCCGGCCTGGTCGCCCGACGGCGCGCGCATCGCCTTCGCGTCGGACCGTGACGGCAACCTGGACCTCTTCGTCATGAACATCGACGGCACCGGCGCCGTCAACGTCTCGCAGACGCCGCGCAGCGAAGACTCGCCGAGCTGGAGCCCGGACGGCCAGTATCTGGCGTTCGCGTCGGATCGAAGCGGCGACTTCGAGATCTATCAGATGCGCGCCGACGGCACCGAGGTGGTCCGCCTCACCCAATCGCCGACGGCCACGGACGTTCAGCCCGTGTACGCGCCGGATGGGTTGAGCCTTGTGTACGTGTCCTTGCGCGACGGCTCCACCCGGCTCTATCGGCTCGATCTCGTCAGCGGCGCAGAGACCGCGCTGACCGAGGGCGAAGGGCAGGATCGTTTTCCCGCCTTCAGCCCGGACGGCACGCGCCTGGCGTTCGCGTCGAATCGCACCGGCGCGTATGAACTCTATGAGCTGGATCTGGCCACGGGCGTGGTGCGTCAGCTGACGGACTCGAATGCCCAGAATGGGTCACCGGCCTATTCGCCGGACGGCACGCAGTTGCTCTTCGACTCCAATCGAGACGGCAACTACGACCTGTATCGCCTGACGCTGGCCAACCGAGGGGTCACACCGCTGACCCGTACCGAGCGTCCGCTCCTCAACGGCGAGGCCGCTTGGGGCCCGCTGCCCTGACGACCGCCGCTTCGCACACTCCTATGCCGGCGCACCGCAATGCGGGCGCAGCTTCCTGCCCGGAAGCAGAGCCGCCCCGCATTCACCGCACCCCGCAGCGGGCACGGCCACCGACTGCCTATCGCTCTTCGTCCCTCGCCCCTCGCTTCGACGCGCCACATCGGTCGTGGTCGTGTACTCGCCGGCTGGGTTCAGAATCGACGCTGATCCAGCGAAATCGCGCGTTTCCCCAGGGGTTTGTCGGCTGAAGTTCCCGCGCTCCCAGGCCCGGACAGGCGACGTCCCGTGACGGCGCGGAACTTGCACCCTGATTGACGCGTTAAGTGCCTATGAAGCTTTCGCTGCACATAGGGCCTTAACCAACCGGGTCCGTAGAAATGAGTAAGATGAAGGATGGCCGCCAGCAACTCACGGCGGCCTGGCACGTATTGGAAGCACATGACCCAGACCGATCTTGTTTACGTCGATACAGTTCGCAAAAACTACGCAGGACCTGCCGGTGAAGTGACCGTGCTTAAGGGCGTCTCGCTGCACGTCAAAGCCGGCGAGTTCGTCGGCGTGCGCGGACCGAGTGGGTCGGGTAAGTCGACCCTGATCAACATGATCACGGGCATCGACCGGCCGACCTCGGGCGCCATCACGATCGCGGGTACCCGCATCGACCAGATGTCCGAGAACGCGTTGGCGCGCTACCGTGGGCTGAAGATCGGCGTCATCTTTCAGTTCTTCCAGCTGCTGCCGACCCTGACCGTGCTCGAGAACACCATGTTGCCCATGGAGTTCTGTCGGGTCTGGAAGCCGCGCGAACGCAGCGAGCGCGCCTACATGCTGCTGGAGCAGGTCGGGTTGACCGACCAGGCGCAGAAGCTCCCCAACACGCTCTCAGGCGGCCAGCAGCAGCGCGCTGCGATCGCGCGTGCGCTGGCCAACGACCCGCCGCTCCTGGTCGGCGATGAGCCGACCGGCAACCTCGACTCGCGCACTGCCGACCGCGTCTTCCAGCTCTTCGCCGATCTCGTCGCGCAGGGCAAGACCTTCATCATGGTGACGCACGACAACGAGCTCGCCGCGCGCATCCCGCGCGTGATCCAGGTGCAAGACGGGGTCTTGCTCGAGGGGCAGGGCGCTCATCTCGGCGAGTTGTCGCACGCGCAGGCGTTGCACGCCCTCAACGGCCACCACGCGCCCGATCCGCACGTTAACGGCCGCGCCGAGCAGCCGAAGACCCAGCCTGCTGTGTAACGAGGCACGACCATGGGCCTCGCTTTCCGCAAGATCTGGCGCGACATGCGCAACAACCTGGGCCGCACGGCCTTGGTGGTTGCCAGCATCGCCATCGGCGTGCTGGCGCTGGGCCTGATCGTCTCGGGTCGCACGCTCATGGCGCGCCAGATGATGATCTCGCAAGCCGTAAGCCATCCCACGACGTTGCATCTCACGGTCGGCCCGGCGGTCGATGAGGCCACGTTGCGCATGATCCGGCGCCAGCCCGGCGTGATCGGCGCGCGCGGTGTCGTCTACTCCGGCATCCGCTGGAAGCCCACGCTCGACGCCCAGTGGGCCGACGCCAGTCTGACCGCCATCGAAGACTACGCGGACCAGACCTACGACCTGATCACGCTTCAAGAAGGCAACTGGCCGGCGAACGCCCGAGTCGCGATCGAGCACAGCCACGTCGCGCCCTACGCCGTTCCACCGGTCGGCGGCACACTGTATTTCGAGGTCAACGATCGCGCCAAGCCCGTCACCCTGGCGGGCGTTGTCCGTGACCCGCGCGAGATCGGGCCGCCCTTCACCAGCCAGCCGACGTTCTACGTCACCCGCAACTTCCTGGCCTCGCTTGGACGCTCCGACCGTTTCAACAGCCTCCAAATCGAGGTCGAGGATTTCAGCCAGACGCGCGCCGAGGCGGTCCAGCATCAGATCACCGACCGACTCGACGAACTTGGCATCACGGTCACCGACTCCGAGATCACTGCGCCCGATCGACACTTCCTGCAAGACGTGATGGACGGCGTGACCATGATCCTGACCGTCATGGCGCTGCTGTCTCTGGGGATGAGCACCATCCTGGTGGTCAACACCATCAACGCCATCCTGGCCCAGCAGGTGCCGCAGATCGGGATCATGAAGACCATCGGTGGTCTGCGCGGGCAGATCGCGGGCCTTTACCTGGCCGGCGTCATCGTCTATGGCCTGCTCAGCCTGATGGTCGCCATGCCCATCGGCGCCTATGGCGGCTGGGCCCTCGCGCGCTGGCTGATGGCCCTGATCAACGTCCCGGTCACCGATTTCGAGCTGCTGCCGTCGACGCTGCTGATCCAGTTCGTCACCGGCCTGATCGTGCCCGTGTTGGCCGCGTTCTGGCCGATCGTGCAGGGCGCGGCGATCTCGGTGCGCGAGGCCGTCAGCCAGTATGGCGTCGGCACCGGCAACTACGGCTCACGCTGGATCGACCGGATTTTGGCCCGCGTGCAGGGGCTGCCCCGCACCTGGAGCATGGCGCTGCGCAACACCTTCCGCCGCATGAGCCGCGCCGCTCTCACCGAGGTCACGCTGATCGGCGCCGGCGTCATCTTCATGATGGTCATCAGCGCCCAGCACTCCTTCGACACCACCCTGGCCACGATCTTCCGCGGCTTCGGCTACGACGTTATCCTCGGCTTCTCGACCTGGCAGCGCATCGATCGGGTTACGCCGATCCTCGAGGCCCAGCCCAACGTCGACCGGGTCGAGCTCTGGCAGTTCGCCAACGCGCAGACGCGGCGGCCGGAGGATCCGGACACGGTGGCCAATCGCGAATTGCTGGTGCGCGGCATCCCGCGCGACACGCAACTCTTCACGCCCGAGCTCACCGCCGGACGCGGGCTGGTGCCCGAGGATGATCGGGCCATCCTGCTCAACGAGGCCCTGGCCGGCGAGATGGGCGTCGGCGTGGGGGACGGCATCGAGCTCGATTTCGGCGACGGCCCGGCCCAAACCTGGACCGTGGTCGGTTTGATCTACGACCTGGCCGGTCGGGGTCGTACCGCCTATCTGTACCGCGACGTCTTGGCCCGTGACCTGGGCTTTGTGGGGCGGGGGAGCGTGGCCGAGATCCGGCTGGGCGCCAACTCTCTGGAGGCCCAACTGGCGGCCGAGCGCGAACTGCGCGCGGCCCTCGAGGCTCAGGGGATCTCGGTTTCCTTCACGCGCACCCAGCTTCTGACACGCGAGGAGGCCGGGGCCCAGTTCCAGATCCTGACCTCTTTGCTGCTGATCATGACCGGCTTGATCGGAATGGTCGGCGCAATCGGGCTTTCGGGCACATTGTCGATCAACGTCCTCGAAAGACGGCGCGAAATCGGGGTGATGCGCGCTGTTGGAGCGTCCTCGCTCGACGTGGGTGTGGTCTTCATGGGCGAGGGCCTGCTCCTGGGGATCGCCAGCTGGGTGGTGTCCATCCCGTTGGCGGTCGTTGCCGGTCAGTGGTTTGTCAGGAACCTCAATGAAACCATTGACTTCAACGGCGCGTATTACTTTGCTGAGCACAGCGTCTGGATCTGGCTGGCGATCGTGGTTTCGCTCTCGCTGCTGGCGAGCTGGCTGCCGGCGCGACGCGCCGCCGCAATCAGCGTCCGCGAGAGCCTGGCTTACGAGTAAGTCGCGGTCCTGCGCCGTTTCGACATGCGTTATTCGGGGTGCGTCATCGCCCTGGCCATTAAGCAATTACTCAGCATTCCACAAACAGCGGATCAGTACGGCGCTGGCCTATGATGTCGCTGGTTAGGGAGAGAGGGAGAAAGCAATGAAGGGCATACAGTTCATGACGGTCGCGCTGAGCGCGGCCCTGATCGTTACGGCTTGCTCGGGGGCGGGCACGCCTGCGCCGACCCAGGACGCTGTCGTGGCGCCGGTCACCGATTTCGGCGCCGTGGTGGCGGAGGGCCGGCTCGAGCCGGATCGCACGGCCCTGCTGGCCTTCCAGTCGGGCGGGCAGGTGGCCGAGATCCTGGTCGCCGAAGGCGACAGCGTCAAGGCCGGCGACGTATTGGCCCGGCTAAGCAACGGCGAGTCACTCGCGGCACAGGTGTCGGCGTCGAAACAGGCCGTGCTCGATGCCCAAAACGCGGTCAAAACGCTGAACGAAAGCGTCGATCTGACCCGCGCCCAGATCGAGGACCAGATCGCGGCGGCGCAGAAAGAGCTCGATAAGGCCCAGCGGCGCCTGAAGAGCATCAGCACGCCGGATATCGTCTACTACCAGGACCAGCTCCAAAAGGCCCAGGACGCTTACCAGACCGCCACCGAGAACGCCGAGATCACCGAGATCGGCGACATCGGCAACTCCTTGCAGGCCGCTCGCGACAACCTGCAGACCTGGACCAACGTCCTCAACGACGTGAGCGCCGAGCTGCAGAAGTACCCGGGCGCCGAAGCCGTGTTCTCGGCCGCGATCGGCACCTTCATCAAGCCGGCCGATGCCCAGAAGAACTACGACGACGCCGTCGAATCCGTTCGTGTTTGGGAGCTCCGCTACGACCAGGCTCAACGCGGCAACACCCAGACCCTCAAGGACCTGCAGGAAGCCGTCGATGACGCCCAGGCCAACCTGAACGGCGCCAAGAATCCGAAGGATCTTGACGTCCAGGTGGCGCAGGCCGAGGTCGACCTGATCACGGCCCAGATCGCGGACGCCGAGCTCAAGCTGGCGAAGCTGGCCAACGGGCCGGACCCCGATCAACTGGCGCTCGCACAGGCGCGGGTCGAGGCCGCTGACGCTCAGTTAGCCGCGGCCGAAGCGGCCCTGACCAACAGCCAGATCGTGGCCTCGATTGACGGCACGGTCGTGGAAGTAGGCATCAAGGTCGGCGAGATGGCTTCGCCCGGTGTGCGCGCCGTCACCGTCGCGGCGCTCGATCAGTGGGTCGTCAAGACCAACAACCTGACCGAGATCGACGTGGTGCGGCTCGAGGTGGGGCAGAAGGCCGAGGTCGTGCTGGATGCGCTGCCCGACACGGCCCTCGAGGGCACAATTCGCGAGATCAGCCAGACCTTCACCGACAATCGCGGTGACGTCACCTACGAAGTCACCGTGGTCCTGACCTCGGTCGACCCGCGTGCACGGTGGGGGATGACGGCGCAGGTCACCGTCGCGCCCTGACAAGTGGCTCGTCTATATGGAAGAGACCGACGGCCGGAGCAGCGCTCCGGCCGTTTTTTTGTCCCAAATCGAGGAATCCCCCATTGCCGACCTCTGTTATGTGAATCCTTAAACTTTCATCTTGCCTGTTGCTTGAGTGGGTGATTGACCCTATAATGTGGGTCCTTGTGGGGAATGGTGGGGGAAAGTAGGGAACCCATCCCAAACCCCGCGAGAAACAGTTGAGGCTCCCGTCACGAAGCGCCGGTCATCCGGCGCTTCGGCCATTAAGGGCCCAGTAGAACGCATGTTCCTTGGTGAGTACGCCCACACGCTCGACACCAAAGGCCGGCTGACGGTTCCCGTCAAGTTCCGCGAGGCCCTGGCGTCGGGTGCAGTGGTGACTCGCGGGTACGACAAGAATCTGCATTTATACACCCGCGAAGCCTTCGAGCAACTCACTCAGCGACTGCGTGCGCTCAGCCCGACGGACCCCAACCACCGCGCGTTGCTCCGCCTGCAGTTCTCGGGCGCCAACGAAGCCGAGATCGATGCGCAGGGGCGCATTCTGTTGCCCGCTTTCCTCCGCGACTATGCCGCGCTGAACGGTGAGTGCCTGGTCGTCGGGGTGGGTGAGTACGTGGAAATCTGGAGCCGTGCCGGTTGGGACGAGCAGCTGGCGGTGATCAACAACGCCGGGCTGAACGCCGAACGGTTCGCGGATATGAACCTGGGCAGTTAGTCGAATGGTCAGCCAGTCTCGTAGTCAGGTCGTCGGCTCCAAGATTATTTGACTACGAGACCACGAGACTTCGAGACTAAATGACTCACGTTCCGGTCCTTTACAACGAGGTGCTTGCCGGCCTGGACGTGCGGTCGGGCGGCCTCTACATCGATGGAACGGTGGGTGCCGGCGGACACGCGGCCGGGATACTGGAAGGCACGAGCCCGGATGGCCGATTGATCGGTTTTGATCGCGACGCTGCTGCGCTGGCGGTCGCGGCCGAGAGGCTGCTGCCCTACGGCGACCGGGTCAGGCTGATCCATGCGCCCTACACGGCGCTGGCAGAGCACGTCGAGGTCGGAAGCGCAGCGGGCATGGTGCTGGACCTCGGGCTGTCGTCGCTGCAGATGGACGATCCCGAACGAGGCTTCGCTTTCCGGTTCGAGGGCCCGCTCGACATGCGCTTCGACGTTCGTAGCGGGCTGACGGCCGAAGCGGTGGTCAACACCTGGCCGGTCGACGAGTTGGCCGATGCCCTGTTCGAGTACGGCGAAGAGCGTCACAGCCGGCGCATCGCCCGCGCGATCGTAGAGGCGCGGCCGCTGAAGACGACCGGGCAACTGGCAGACGTGATCGCCCGAGCGGAGGGCCGGTATCGCGAGCGCATTCATCCGGCGACGCGCACGTTTCAGGCGCTGCGGATCGTCGTGAACGATGAGCTGGGGCAGGTGGCCGAAGGGCTGCCGCTGGCGGTGCAGGCCCTGGCATCCGGTGGGCGGCTGGCCGTGATCACGTTCCATTCGTTGGAGGACCGGATTGTCAAGCGGTTTTTCCGTCAAGCCAGCGGGGTCGTTGAGGAAGGCGCCAACTTTTCCTCACCAACCCTACGTCTTGTCAATAAAAAAGTGATTGAGCCGACCGCGGCCGAAATCGAGGCGAATCCGCGGTCTAGAAGTGCGAAATTGCGTCTGATCGAGCGACTGTAGCCATCGGCGCGACCGAGGCGCTCGAAAAACGGCGTGAAAGCAGGATCAACGGGCTCCGCCCGTCGACCTGAGGCATAACAGTTGCAAAACTTGCCTTCAAGAGGCGGCCATGAGGCTGCCCGTATTCGGAGGCAAGGATGCAGCAAATCCTGAGACGCAAGTCAATGATCGGGCAGGTCCGCGAGCATGTCGTGGGCTTGGTCGAGGGATTGAAAGACGAGATCGACACCATGCAGATGGACATCCTTCAATCCAACCAGGTGCTGCGCGCTTTCCGACAGGCGCCCTGGCGCATTCAGACACAGACCCTGGCCTGGCTCTCGATCTTGATCCTGGGCACGCTGGTGGTGGGTGGGCTGTACCTGGCCGTCGCTTCACGCGCCGGCAACGCGGGCCGCGATCTGCAAGCCTCCGAGGCGGCCAAGACCGAGCTCGTGCGCGAGAACGATCGACTGCGCGCTCAGCTCGCCGATCTGCGCAACATGGATCGCATGGCCGCTCGCGCGCTGGCGCTGGGTTTCGTCCCGGCCACACCCGAGCAGGTGTACTACATCGAAGTCGACAGCTACCCGCAGGAGCCCGGGCCGGCGCCGCTTCCCGTGACCGTCTCGGTGCCCGTGCCCGAGACCGCCGTCGAGGCCGCGGCCGCCGCGCTGAGCGCGCGTGCAGACCAGGGCTGGCTGACCCAGACGTTGACCGACTTCTACCAGTCGATCTTCGGCGCGGCTGAGGGCCAGTAACATGCAGGACGCGATCTTCTCACGTATGCGGTGGGTGTTGGGCGGGATGGCCGTCGTCGCGGTCCTTGTCGTCTTTCAGCTCGTCCGCATTCAGTTCGGCTCCGACACCACATACTTCCGCGATTTGGGCGCCGAAGTCAGCCAGCAGCCGCGCGAGTTCGCGCCGGCGCGCGGGCGCATCTTCGACCGCAGCGGCGAGCTCCTCGCGACGAACGACGTCCAGTACGAAGTGGGCATCAACCCCAACTTCGTCCTCGCCTCCGACCAGGTGGTGCGCGTGCTCTCGGAAGCGCTCGGCAAGCCGGCCAGCGAGATCGAGGCGGCTGTGGATAGCCACGACCGCTACGTGCTCGTGGCCCGGCCGGTCAGCGCCGAGGTCGGCGACTTCATCAAGCGCGCCAGCGCGACCGACGGCATCAACCTGAGCGGCGTGAGCCTGACGCCGATCGAACACCGTGCCTATCCGGGCGGGGTGCTCGGCGCCGGCACGCTCGGCTTCGTCGGCTACAACCAGCTCAACAACCAGGTCGGCTACTACGGCGTCGAAGGCTTCTACAACGACCTGCTCTCGGGCAAGTCGGTGCAGGGCATCGAGCAGTTGGTGCCGTTCGACACCGTACCCAACCCGGTGCCGGCGCAGGGCGCGGATCTGGTGCTGACCATCGACCGCGATATCCAGTTTCTGGTCGAAGGCATCCTCAAGGACGCCGTCAACCGCTATGGCGCGCAGAGCGGCTCGATCCTGATCATGGATCCCAAGACCGGCGAGATCCTGGCGATGGCGTCGAACCCGACGTTCGACCCTAACAACTACGGCGTCAGCCCGCTGCCCGAGCCGCTCAACGCCGCCGTCACCGGCCAGTACGAGCCCGGCTCGACCTTCAAGGTGCTCACCATGGCGGCCGCGCTCGACAGCGGCCTGGTCAACCCGAACTCGCCGTTCAACGACACCGGCGTGATCGAGGTCGGCGGCGCGCAGATCCGCAACTGGGACGGCGGCGCGTGGGGCGCCGTGGATATGACCGGCTGCATGCGCCACTCACTCAACGTGTGCATGGCCTACCTGTCGACCACGATGGGCGCCAACACCTTCTACGACTACATGAAGGCCTTCGGCGTCGGCAGCAAGACCAACGTCGACCTGTCGGCCGAGAGCCCCGGCCATCTCAAGCTGCCCGGCGACCCCGACTGGTTCGACTCGGACCTGGGCACCAACTCGTTCGGTCAGGGCGTGGCCGTCACCCCGTTGCAGTTGCTCACCGCCATCGGCGCGGTGGCCAACGACGGTGTGATGATGCAGCCGCACATCCTCAAGGAAGTGCGCAACGGCGACGCCAGTCATACCACCAGCATCCAGCCGCTCGGTCAACCGATCACGGCTGACACCGCCCGAACCCTGAGCGCCATGCTCGCCACTTCGCTCGAGACCGGCGAGGCCCAGGACGCGCTCGTGCCCGGTTACCGCATCGCTGGCAAGACCGGCACGGCCTCGATCCCGGTGCCCGGCGGCTACGACGAGACGCAGACGATCGCGTCGTTCGTCGGGTGGGGCCCGATCGATGACCCGCGCTTCATCGTGCTGATCCGGCTCGATCGACCGTCGGCCAGCATCTGGGGCTCGGAGACCGCGGCGCCGACGTTCGGAGTTCTGGCCCGGCGGCTGGTGGTGCTGATGCAGATCCCGCCGGACGACGTGCGTGTGCAGATGGCGGCGGCTCAACCGTGAGCGAGATCCCGCAGGAGTGGGGTCGGCGCACGATGCGCGGGCGATGCTGACGCTGAACTGGATCGTCGAGCAATTGGCGGGGGCGGCCTACTCGGGCCCAACCCCCGCATTGCCCATCCATGCGGTCGTGATCGATTCACGCGCGGCGGGGCCCGGGACGCTCTTTGTGGCGCTGCCGGGCGAGCGTGTGGACGGCCACGACTTTGTGGCCCAGGCCTTCGAGCGCGGCGCGACCGCGGCGCTGGTGGTCCGGGTGCCCGGACCAGGGCTGCGCGTGGTGGCAGCCGAATCCGCGGCGACCGCCGATCTGGCGGCGCCGCTCTGTCTGCAGGTGCCCGACGCGTTGACGGCGCTGCAGAACCTGTCGGCGGCCTGGCGGGCGCGGTTCAGCCCGCGCGTGATCGGCGTGACCGGCAGCATCGGCAAGACGACGACCAAAGAGCTGATCGCCGGCGTATTGGCGACCCGCTTCCGCACCTTAAAAAGCGAAGGCAATCTGAATAACGAGATCGGGCTGCCGCTCTCGCTGTTGCGGTTGCGTCCGGAACACGAGGCCGCGGTCTTCGAGATGGGCTTCTACGTGCCGGGCGAGATCGCGCAGCTGTGCGGTTGGGCCCGACCCGAGATCGGCGTGGTCAACAACGTCTACGCCGTGCACCTGGAACGGGCGGGCACGCTCGATGCGATCATGCGCGGCAAGCGCGAACTGATCGAGGCGTTGCCCGGCGACGGCGTGGCGATCCTGAACGCCGACGAGCCGCTGGTGCTTGGGATGCGCGATCACAGCCGCGCACGCGTGTTCACCTACGGCTTGAGCGCCGGGGTTGACCTGCGGGCGATGGATGTGGAGACGCTGGGCTTTGAGGGCATCCGCTTCACGGCACAGCATGCCGGTCGTGAGATCGCGGTGACGACGCCGTTGCTCGGCGCGCACTCGGCGCTGACGGCACTGCGGGCTGCGGCGACCGGCCTGGCTTGCGGGCTGACCTGGGACGAGATCCTGGCGGGGCTGCGTGAGCCCGGCGAGGGCGCGCGGATCCGGCTCAAGCTGCGCAAGGGCCCGCGCGGCAGCACGCTGATCGATGATGCGTACAACGCTTCGCCTGAGTCGACGCTCGCGGCCCTGAACGTGCTGGCCGAAGCCGCGGGACGCAAGGTGGCCGTGATCGGCGACATGCTCGAGTTGGGCGTGTCGGAAGAGGCGGCCCACCACCGGGTGGGTGCGCGCGCGGCCGAAGTGGCCGAGGTCTTGGTGACAGTCGGGCGCCGGGCGCGCTGGATCGCGGACGCGGCCCAGGCGAACGGGCTCACCGCCGTGATCGCGCTCGATGACCTTGAGACGGCCAAGACGGTCGTGCCGGGGTTGCTCCAACCCGGCGACACCGTCCTGCTCAAGGCCTCGCTCGGGATGGCGTTTGCGGGGTTGGTGAAGTCGCTGACGGAGGCGGTCGACATATGTTGACCAGCGATGTGTCGTTTGCGCTCGCCGTGGGCGGGCTGACGTTTCTGATGACCGTGATCTGGGGCGCTCCCCTGATCACGTTGCTCAAGCGCTTCAAGATCGGCAAGCTCATCCGCGTGGACGGCCCGCAGGGGCACATCCAGAAGATGGGCACGCCGACCATGGGCGGACTGATGATCGTGATCCCGGTGCTCGGCATCACGGCCACGCTGAACGCGGTGACGCTGCTCAACGGGGTCGAAGCGGGGCGTTCGGTGCTGCTACCGCTGACGGTTTTGGTGGCGTTCACGCTGTTGGGCGCCTGGGACGACTGGCTGGGGCTGCAGGGCACGCGGCGCGGTGAGGGTATGCGCGGGCGGTGGCTGTTCCTGATCCAGAACGTGCTCGCGCTGGGTGCGGCGTTGGGGTTGGTGTACCTGCTCGGCATCCGTTACGTGATGGTTCCGACGTTGCCGGCGATCGAACTGCCCGACTGGCTCTACATCCCGATCGCGGTCTTTGCGATCGTGGCGATGTCCAACGCGGTCAACCTGACCGATGGGCTCGACGGCCTGGCCGGCCTGATCGCGGCGACCGCGTTTGCCGCTTACGGCGTGATCGCGTACTTGCAGGGTCAGGTGTTCGTGGTGCGGTTTTGCTTCACGCTGGTTGGCGCGCTGTTCGCGTTCCTCTGGTACAACGCGCACCCGGCCGAGCTCTTCATGGGCGGATCGGCGTCGTACTCGTTGGGCGCGACGCTGGGTGTGGTGGCGTTGATGACCGGGCAGTGGTTGCTCCTGCCGCTGATCGCGGTCATCCCGGTCAGTGTGGCGGCCAGTGTGATGTTGCAGGTCGGCTACTTCAAGCTGACGCGGCGTCTGAGCGGGGAGGGAAAACGGCTCTTCCGAATGGCGCCGTTGCACCATCACTTCGAACTCGCGGGCTGGAGCGAGACCCAGGTCGTGCAGCGGTTCTGGCTGGTCGCGCTGCTGCTGGCCATGGTCGGGATCGCGTTGGCCTTGTTGTGATTGCTGATTGATGATTGCTGATTTCTGATTGCCCATCGGAAATCAGCAATCATCAATCAG
>WBZS01000980.1_pt1 | contig 26380 bp, 24 predicted proteins | sample 5204201 | NCBI WGS metagenome assembly WBZS01 (sample SAMN12344357, study PRJNA552823) | activated sludge metagenome | biome: Activated sludge suspended growth; feature: Nitrification reactor; material: Wastewater; isolation source: activated sludge from nitrification reactor of wastewater... | reverse complement strand
CGCGACGGCGAGGTCAGCCGAGCGACCATCAGCCATGTCAAACATCGACTTCCGAAAGGACACCGACGTGTCGGTTTCCATCAAGCCGCTCGAGGACCGCATCCTGGTCAAGTCCCTTGAGGCCGAGACCACCACCGCATCCGGGCTGGTCATCCCGGACACCGCCAAGGAGAAGCCGCAGGAGGGCGAGGTCCTCGCCGTCGGCCCCGGGCGGATGACCGACAAGGGCGTCCGTGTCGCCATGGACATCAACGTCGGCGACCGGGTCATCTACAGCAAGTACGGCGGCACCGAGATCAAGCACGGCGGCCAGGAGTTCCTCCTGCTGTCGGCCCGTGACGTGCTCGCCATCGTCGGCTGAGGCGGGTACTCGTGGCCAAGACGCTGGAGTTCGACGACTCCGCCCGTAAGGCGCTGGAGCGGGGCGTGGACGCCCTCGCCAACGCCGTCAAGGTGACGCTGGGCCCCAAGGGCCGCAACGTCGTCATCGACAAGAAGTGGGGTGCCCCCACCATCACCAACGATGGGGTGACGATCGCCCGCGAGATCGAGCTCGAGGACCCCTACGAAAACCTCGGCGCTCAGCTGGCCAAGGAGGTCGCCACCAAGACCAACGACATCGCCGGTGACGGGACGACGACCGCGACGGTCTTGGCCCAGGCGATGGTCAAGGAGGGCCTGCGCAACGTCGCGGCCGGGGCAGCCCCGTCGGCGCTCAAGCGCGGCATGGACAAGGCCGTCGAGGCGCTCAACGACCGGCTGCTGGCCAACGCCCGCGAGCTGGAGGGCACCGAGGAGATCGGCCAGGTCGCCGCGCTCTCGGCGCAGGACGAGGCGATCGGCGCCACCATCGCCGAAGCCTTCGACAAGGTCGGCAAGGACGGCGTCATCTCGGTCGAGGAGTCCTCGACGACGGCGACCGAGCTGGAGTTCACCGAGGGCATGCAGTTCGACAAGGGCTACATCTCGGCCTACTTCGTCACCGACGCCGAGCGGATGGAGGCCGTCCTTGAGGACGCCTACATCCTCATCAACCAGGGCAAGATCTCCTCGATCCAGGACCTGCTCCCGGTGCTTGAGAAGGTCGTCCAGACCGGCAAGCCGCTGCTTGTTGTCGCTGAGGATGTCGACGGCGAGGCGCTCTCCACGCTCGTCGTCAACAAGATCCGGGGCACCTTCACGGTCGCCGCGGTCAAGGCGCCCGGGTTCGGCGACCGCCGCAAGGCGATGTTGCAAGACCTGGCGATCCTCACCGGCGGCCAGGTCGTGGCCGAGGAGGTCGGGCTCAAGCTCGACCAGGCCGGCCTCGAGGTGCTCGGCCAGGCCCGTCGCGTCGTCATCACCAAGGACCACACGACCGTCATCGACGGTCAGGGTGCCAAGGACGATGTCGAGGGTCGGGTCGCCCAGATCAAGAAGGAGATCGAGCGCACCGACTCCGACTGGGACCGCGAGAAGCTGCAGGAGCGTCTGGCCAAGCTGGCCGGTGGCGTCTGCGTCATCAAGGTCGGGGCCCACACCGAGGTCGAGCTCAAGGAGAAGAAGCACCGCATCGAGGACGCCATCTCGGCGACCCGCGCGGCGATCGAGGAGGGCATCGTCGCCGGCGGCGGCACTGCGCTCATCCACGCTGCGTCGGCCATCGACGAGTTGACCCTCACCGGTGACGAGGCGACGGGTGCGGCGATCGTCCGCAAGGCCGCCGCCGAGCCGCTGCGGTGGATCGCCGAGAACGCCGGCCACCAGGGCTACGTCGTCACCACCAAGGTGGCCGAGCTGCCGATCGGTCAGGGCCTCAACGCCGCGACCGGGGTCTACGAAGACCTCATCAAGGCCGGGGTTATCGACCCGGTCAAGGTGACCCGCTCGGCGCTGCGCAACGCTGCTTCCATCGCTTCCATGATCCTCACGACCGACACCCTGGTCGTGGAGAAGAAGGAAGAGGAGCCCGCGTCCGCCGCCGCTGGCGGTCACGGGCACGGACACGGTCACTGAGCCACCCGGCATACCGGCTGGCTTGCCTTCCACAACGAAGCGGGCCGCGATCCCATGGGGGTCGCGGCCCGCTTCGCCGATTCTGGCTGGGCGCAGAAGGTGAGTCAGGCTGGGATGGGCAGCAGGCCGGCATACACGGCCGCTCGCTCCTCCTCGGTGAGCCCGCCCCAGACGCCATACGGCTCACGGACGGCGAGGGCGTGTTCGCGGCACTGCCGCAAGACTGGGCACGCGTCACAGACCGACTTGGCGGCACTGGCCCGATTGCGCCGGGCCGGGCCGCGCTCCCCCTCGGGGTGGAAGAACGACTCGGGGCCAAGGTCTCGGCAAGCGCCAGACCGTTGCCAGGTCCAGGCATGCTCGACGGGCCCTGGCAAGCGCGCGATCTCCGTCACTGTTACTCCCCACTGTCTGCGACGTCATCAGACCGAGGCGAATCACCCCTCCGTCATCCGGTCTTCGGAACCGTAACCCGAAGGGCCGCCGAGGTGACCCAGCGCCGAGTCAAGGCTTGTTAAAGAATGAGTAAGCGTTCTCGCAGGATTGGCACACCGAGTTCACGTGACGCGCAGGCCAGAAGTCCCGTAATATCCTCGGGGTAGAACAGGCGAATCGAGTTTTCGGGGGACGCGCGTGGTGTGGTCTGCTGGAGCCCTACGTCGACGGGATAACCCCGCTGACGTAACGCTGCAGCCCCTGCCGACGATAGGAGAGTCAGGCGCGCAGTTGACCCTGCGTGAACTCGCCATCGTGGCACGCTCGACGCCTGGACCCGCCACTGAGGCGCTCCTGGCACAGGTTCGGACGATGGCCCTGAGGTACGCCAGGGCCCGGCTGGGTCGGTACGGCGTTGAGGATGCCGCACAGGACGTCGCCCAGGAGGTGTGCATGGCTGTTCTCACCGCATTGCCCACCTTCGACGACCGCGGCCTTCCCTTTGAGGCTTTTGTCTATTCCATCACGGCTCGGAAAGTCGCCGACACTCAACGACGGGTCATGCGCACCGCCGCTCCGATGGCCGAGCTCCCCGATCAGGTCGACGAACAGGCCGGTCCCGAGCATCTTGCGTTGATGCGCGACGATGCCGGCCACGTCATGGCGATGATGGCCACGCTGCCTCCCGCACAGCGCGAGATTCTCACCCTTCGGGTGGCGCTCGGGATGTCCACCGAGGAGACAGCGGCTGCCATGGGGATGAGTGTGGGCGCAGTCCGGGTCGCCCAGCATCGCGCGCTCACCAAGCTCCGGTCCATGGTGGCCGGCGAGGTTGAGGGGGAGGTCCAGCCATGACCGAGCCCATCCGGGTGGACGCTCTGGCGTCCGACGACCGCCTGCTCGACATGCTGGCGACGCGCACGTATGACGGCGCCGACCCCCTCGGTTCCATGCTGTTGTCCTTCGCCCATGCCTGCGACAACCCCTCCCCGGCGGTTCACACGCGGTCCAAGCGCCGGTCAAGCGGGCGGGTGGCATTGAGCAGTTTCGTGACAGCCGCCCTCCTGGTGTCCGGTGCCGGTGTCGCGGCAGCGGTCACCGACCACCTTCCCGACGGCGTCGCCGGGTGGAGTGCCGGGATCAACGAGTGGTGGGGCAGCCTTCCCGGCCTCTCCAGCGATCACGCTGCGCCCACCGTGGTCAACAGTGATGCTTCGTCCCCGCGGGCTGGCACCAAGGCGGCTCCCGCCGCCACTGCGGTGCCCACCTCCACCGCGGCTGTCGTCTCCGCGCCACGTGGCGACGGCGCCATTTCGATCGTGCCCCCGGGCCTTGAGCCGTATGCCGTCGGCCAGGGCGCCCCTGCCGTCGAGCCGACGGGCCAACCGGCGACCGACCCGTCCGGTGTCTCGACCACTCCGGGCACTCCCGCCACTCCTGCCACGACGGCCCCGGGGAAGTCCGGCTCCGCGCCGGGTCGCGACGGCGAACCGGTCGACAAGGCGGGGACAACGCCAAATGCCCCGTCGGACCCCAAACCCGCCAACGGGCGCAACATCCCGCCCGCTGTGTTTGCGGTCATCGACCTCGCCCCGCCGGCGCTGGGCTGAGCCCCATTAGACTCGGACGATGACCGCCGAGTCCGATCCCGACAACGCGTCGTTCGCCCCGCTGGGCCTCACCTACGACGATGTGCTCCTGCTCCCCGGGGAGACCGACGTCATCCCCAGCGAGGTCGACACGACGACTCGGCTGACCCGGGAGATCTCGATCCGGATCCCGCTGATCTCGGCGGCGATGGACACGGTCACTGAGTCCCGGATGGCGATCAACATGGCTCGTCAGGGCGGCATCGGGGTGCTGCACCGCAACCTGTCGATCGACGATCAGGCCTATCAGGTCGACGTGGTCAAGCGGACCCAGACCGGCATGATCAGCAACCCGATCACCATCGGTCCGGATGCCACTCTTGAGGACCTCGACACCGTCTGCGGGCAATATCGCGTGTCCGGGCTGCCGGTTGTGGACCCCACGAATCACCTCATCGGCATCATCACCAACCGAGACCTGCGCTTCACCCCGGTCGCCGAGTGGGGCACGACGTTGGTCCGCGACGTCATGACGCCGATGCCGCTCATCACCGCTCCCGAGGGGATCTCCCGCGAGGACGCCACCCTCCTGTTGCGCCAGCACAAGCGTGAGCGCCTGCCGCTCATCGACGGTGAGGGACGGCTGGCCGGCCTCATCACCGTCAAGGACTTCGTCAAGTCCGAGCAATACCCGCAGGCCAGCAAGGACGTCCACGGCCGCTTGCTCGTCGCGGCCGCCATCGGCTACTTCGGCGACGCTTGGGAGCGGGCCACCACCCTCGTCGACGCCGGGGTCGACATCCTCGTCCCCGACGTCGCCAACGGCCACGCCCGGCTCATGCTTGAGATGATCGCCAGGCTCAAGTCCGATCCGGCGACCCGGCACGTCCAGGTCATCGGCGGCAACGTTGCCACCCGCGCCGGGGCGCAGGCCCTCGTCGACGCCGGTGCCGACGCGGTCAAGGTCGGCGTGGGGCCGGGCTCCATCTGCACCACCCGGGTCGTCGCCGGCGTCGGTGTCCCACAGATCACCGCCGTCAACGAAGCCGCCAAGGCCTGCATCCCGGCCGGTGTCCCGGTCATCGCCGACGGCGGCGTCCAATACTCCGGCGACCTGGCCAAGGCCCTCGTGGCAGGCGCCGACACGATCATGGTCGGGTCGCTCCTCGCGGGGTGCGAGGAGAGCCCCGGCGAGCTGGTCTTCGTCAACGGCAAGCAGTTCAAGACCTATCGCGGCATGGGCTCGATGGGGGCCATGGCCTCGCGCGGCAAGAAGTCCTTCTCCAAGGACCGCTACTTCCAGGCCGACGTCGATACCGACGACAAGATCGTCCCCGAGGGGATCGAGGGGCGGGTCGCCTACCGCGGTCCGCTCAAGGCAGTCATCCACCAGCTCGTGGGTGGCCTGCACCAGTCGATGTTCTATGTGGGTGCCCGCACCATCCCCGAGCTGAAGGAGCGCGGCCGGTTCGTGCGGATCACCTCGGCCGGACTCAAGGAGAGTCACCCCCACGACGTCCAGGGGATCGTCGAGGCGCCCAACTACGTCACTCGCTGACCGGCCGTCGCACCCGACCGACCGCGCCGGCGGGGCGCGCCGGGGACCCAGGGGGACGGCATACAGCACGGGGTATGCCGTGCCGCCGGGAGGTGCCGCGCAGCCCGGTAGCCTGGGTCGGTGAGCGAGATCGAGATCGGCCGCGGCAAACGCGGTCGCCGGGCCTACTCCTTCGACGAGATCGCGGTGGTGCCCTCCCGGCGCACCCGCGACCCCGAGGACGTGTCGGTGGCGTGGCAGATCGACGCCTATCACTTCGACATCCCGGTCATGGGCGCCCCGATGGACTCGGTGATGTCACCGGCCACCGCGATCGCCTTGGGGCGCCTCGGTGGTTTGCCGGTGCTCGACCTTGAGGGCCTGTGGACCCGCTATGACGACCCCGAGCCGTTCCTCGACGAGATCGCTCAGCTCGACCCCATCCGCGCCACGGCGCGGATGCAGCAGATCTATGCCGAGCCGATCCGCCCCGAGCTCGTCACCGAGCGGCTGCGGGAGTTGCGTGCGGCCGGGGTGACCGTGGCCGGAGCGCTCAGCCCCAAGCACACCCAGTCCCATTGGCGCACCGTCCTCGACGCGGGCGTCGACCTGTTTGTCATCCGCGGCACCACCGTGTCGGCCGAGCACGTCGGCAGCCGGGCCGAGCCGCTCAACCTCAAGCGGTTCATCTACGAGCTCGACGTGCCGGTCATCGTCGGCGGCGCAGCCACTTACACCGCGGCGCTGCACCTCATGCGGACCGGCGCGGCAGGGGTGCTCGTCGGCTTCGGCGGGGGAGCGGCGCACACGACCCGGCGCACGCTGGGCATCCACGCGCCGATGGCCAGCGCGATTGCCGATGTCGCCGCAGCCCGCCGTGACTACCTCGACGAGTCGGGCGGGCGTTATGTCCATGTCATCGCCGACGGGGGAGTGGGGACCTCCGGCGACATCGTCCGGGCGATCGCGTGCGGGTCCGATGCGGTCATGCTCGGCGCGGCCCTGGCCCGGGCGGCCGAGGCGCCGGGCGCCGGGTTCCACTGGGGGTCCGAGGCCCACCACCCGTTCCTGCCCCGCGGCGAGCGGGTCCAGGTCGGCGTCCGAGCCAGCCTGGAGGAGATCCTCTTCGGCCCGGGTCGTAGCGCCGACGGCACGACCAACATCATCGGGGCGCTGCGCCGCGCCATGGCGACGACCGGCTATTCGGACGTCAAGGAGTTCCAGCGCGTCGAGGTCGTCGTCGCGCCCCACAGCCACGCCTAGCAAGGACCGCCATGTCCGCTCTGCCCGTCGAGACCACCGAACCCACCCAGTCCACCGGGTCCGTCACCACCGCGGCGAGCGGCATACCCGCTTCGTATGCCGTCCCCGCAGCGCTCGTGGCAGCTCTCACCCGCCGTCTGGTGACCGGGCCGCGACCCGAGGTGCGACCCTGCATCACCCCGCTGACCGGAGCCGTCCTGCACGAGCTGCCGTTGTCGACCCGGGCCGACGTGCAGGTGGCCATCGACCACGCGCGCAGCGCCCAACGGGCCTGGGCGCGGTTGCCGATCGAGCAGCGGGCCACGATCATCTTGCGCGTCCACGACCTTGTCCTGGACCGGCAGGTCCAGCTCTTAGACCTCATGCAGTTGGAGTCGGGCAAAACCCGCCTGCAGGCCTTCGAGGAGATCGCCGACATCGCCCTGGTCGCGCGCCACTACGGTCGCGCGGGGGCCGCCCACCTGGCGACCAAACGCATCTGGGGGGCCTACCCAGTGCTCACCCAGGCCGAGACGGTGCGCCAGCCCTTTGGCGTTGTCGGCATCGTCAGCCCGTGGAACTACCCCTTCACCTTGCCTATCGGTGACACCATCCCGGCCCTGCTCGCCGGCAACGCGGTTGTCCTGCGCCCCGACCCGCAGACCACGCTCACGGCCCTCTTCGGTGCCCAGATCCTGCACGACGCCGGGGTGCCCGACGGGGTGCTGCAGGTCGTCTCGGGCGAGGGTCCCACGGTGGGACAGGCTGTCGTCGAGTTGGCCGACTACGTCTGCTACACCGGCTCGACCGAGGTCGGCCGGGCCATCGCCCAGACCGCCGCGCGTCGGCTCGTGCCCTCGTCGCTTGAGCTCGGCGGCAAGAACACTCTCTACGTCCGGGCTGACGCCGACCTGCGCCGCACGGTCCCCGGCGCGATCCGTGCATCGTTCGGCTCCGCGGGGCAGCTGTGCATCCACGCCGAGCGGATCGTCCTGCACGAGTCGATCGCCGACGCTTTCCTCGCCGCGTTCGTCCCTGCCGTGGCGGCGATGCGGATCGGTCCGGCGCTCGAATACGGTGACGACATGGGCACCTTGGTGTCCCAACGACAGCTCGACCGGGTCCAGGCCCACGTGGCCGACGCGGTGGCCAAGGGGGCTCAGGTGCTTGTCGGTGGCCGCGCCCGCCCCGACCTCGGGCCGTTCTTCCACGAGCCGACCGTCCTCGCCGGGGTGACGGCCGACATGGCCTGCCGCGACGAGGAGACCTTCGGGCCGGTCGTGTCGGTCTACCGGGTGGGCTCCGACGAGGAGGCGATCGCGCTGGCCAACGACACGGCATACGGGCTCAACGCCTCGATCTGGAGCCGGGACGTGCGGACCGCCCGCGCCCTGGCCCGCCGGATCCGCACCGGGACCGTCAACATCAACGACGGGTATGCCGCGTCCTGGGGAGCGTCGGGCGCACCCATGGGCGGGATGGGCCAGTCCGGCCTCGGGCGACGGCACGGCGCCGAAGGCATCACGAAATACACCGAGAGCCAGACGATCGCGGCGCAGCATCTCGCGCCGATTGCGCCGTTCGGCGGGCTCGACGACCGCCGCTTCGCGGCCGCGCTGACCGGTGGGCTCAAACTGTTGCGTCGCCTCGGCCTGCGCTGACCGGGCTCGGGTCGCCTCAGCCGGTGGCGGGCGCAGACCCGCCGGTATGCCGTTCGGCCGGCTTCTCGACGAAGCCCGGCGCCAGCCGACTCCAGGCCGACCGGATGTGGTCCTCGACCAGTTGCTCGGCCCGGTCGGCGTCGCCGGCCTCGATCGCGGCATACAGGGCCGCGTGGTCCGCGCGCAGCGTGTCGACCAGGTCCTCCCAGTCGGGGACGTAGCGGAAGGCGTCGAGCAACGGCACCCGCATCGATTCCCGGATCGCCACCGTGAAGTCGGCGGCGAGCCGGTTGCCGGCGGCTTCCGCGATGGCGACATGCAGGGCGGTGTCAGCGTCGTTGAAGCGCGCTTTGTCGATCCCCGGCTCGTCCATGATGGCGATGGCCCGACGCATCTCAGCGAGGTCAGCAGCCCGCGCGTTGCGGCTGGCCAGCCGAATGCTCAAGCGTTCCAAGGCAATACGGGCCTCGATAACGTCGTCGACGGCGAAGTTGGCCAGGGCGACGTGCAGCCGCAACAGCCGCATGAGCGCCCGTGCTGGCACCGCGGTGACCGTCGTGCCGCCGGCGCCACCCGCTCCGACGGACGACCGGACGACCCCCTGGGCCTGCAACGTCCGCACGGCCTCCCGAACGGCGGCCCGGCTCACATCGAGCAGGCGAGCGAGCTCGCGCTCGGGGGGCAACTGGTCGCCGACATGTAGCTCGCCGGCGAGGATCCGGCTCTCGACCCAGGCCAGGACGACCTCGAACGCCCGCATCGAGCCGCGCTCGCTCAGTTCGGCGCCGTCACCGAGGTCGTTCGCAGCGCCGTCCGGTTGTCCTGCCATGACCACGTCTGTCTCTCCTTGCCAGGGTGCCCCATGCGACCCTCCCGTCGGGAACCTCGTCAGAACCCCTTCAGAACCCTTCAGATCCCGTCACGATCACGTCGAATGCTCGTCGAACGACCTCTCAGCCCGCTGAACCTACCGTTCGGCTCAGCCCCGCTCTCCCGACCCCCGATCGGGGAGGGTGACCCTTGACGGGGCAATGGTCAGACCTTACCGTGAAGACAACCCCAATTGGTCAGACCATATTTCCGGCATCATCGACACAATGGTCAGACCACTGGGCGACCCGAACCGAAGAACCGTGACGGCCGCACCCAGCCAGAGGAGATGCCCCGCATGATCCCCGCCATCAGCATCACCGCAGACGCCTACAAACCCGATCTCGCGCCCGTCGGCGGAAGCCTCGTCGCCTCCGCTCTCATCGCGCTCATCCCGCTGCTCACCGTCTTCGTCACCCTTGGGTGGCTGCGGTGGAAGGCGCACTGGGCGGGGCTCACCGCCGTCGCCGTCGCCATCCTCGTCGCGGTCCTCTTCTATCGGATGCCCGCCGGGCTGGCCGTGCTGTCGGCCACCGAGGGCGCCGTCTTCGGCCTGTTCCCCATCATGTGGATCGTCTTCACCGCGATCGTGCTCTACCAGATCACGGTGGTGAGCGGCCGGTTCGAGGACCTGCGCGCCACGTTCCACCTCATCTCCGACGACCCGCGGATCCAAGCGATCATCATCGCCTTCTGCTTCGGCGGCCTGCTTGAGGCCCTCGCCGGCTTCGGTGCCCCCGTCGCGATCACCGGCGTCATGCTCATGGCCCTGGGCTTCAGCCCGCTGCGCGCCGCCGCCGTCGTGCTGCTCGCCAACACCGCCCCAGTCGCCTTCGGTGCGATCGGCACCCCGATCATCACGGCCGGTTCGCTGACCAAGATCCCCTACACCGAGATCGGCGCCTACGTCGGGCACCAGACTCCGTTCATCGCCGTCTTCGTGCCGCTGCTGCTCGTCCTCATGGTTGACGGCAAGCGTGGTGTCCGCCAGACCTGGCCGGTCGCGGTCGTCGTCGGCGTGGCCTTCGCCATCGCCCAGTGGATCAGCGCCACCTACATCTCGGTCGAGCTCACCGACATCATCGCCTCGCTCGTCGGCCTGGCTGCTGCCGTCGTCTTCCTCAAGTTCTGGAAGCCGGTCGGCAAGGACGAGGCGCACGCTGCACTTGCGGTCGAGCGGGAGCGCGACCTCGCCCTGGTCGGCGGCGGGTCCGGCGCCGGCGGTGGGGGCGGCACAGCGGCGCAGTATGCCGTGTCCGCCAACGAGCTGGAGACCCGCGCCCGCGGCCTCACCGCCGGCCGGATCACCATGGCCCTGTTCCCCTACCTCATCGTCATCGCCGTCTTCTCCGTCGCCAAGCTCGTCGGCCCGGTCAAGGCCTGGCTGGCCACCACCGACGTCAAGATCCCCTGGCCGGGGTTGGACGGCAACGTCCTCACCGCAGCCGGCACCAAGAACACCTCGACGATCTACACGCTGCCCTGGCTCTCGGGCCCGGGCACCAGTCTGCTCATCTGCTCGCTCATCACCGCCGTGATCTACGGCGTCTCGATGGCGGCGTGGGGCAAGGAGCTCAAGGACACGGCATACAAGATGCGCTTTGCCTTCCTCACGGTGGCCTCGGTGCTCGCGCTCGCCTACGTCATGAACCTGTCCGGCCAGACGATCACCGTCGGCACCTGGATCGCCGGCACCGGCGCGGCCTTCGCGTTCTTCTCGCCGATCCTCGGCTGGATCGGGACCGCCGTCACCGGCTCGGACACCAGCGCCAACGCCCTGTTCGCCACGTTGCAGCAGACCGCCGCCAAGGGCGCCGGGCTCGACCCGACGCTGCTTGTCGCGGCCAACACCTCCGGTGGCGTCGTTGGCAAGATGATCAGCCCGCAGAACCTCACCATCGCCGCGACTGCGGTCGGTCTGGTGGGCCGCGAGTCCGACATCTTCCGCAAGGTCATCCTGTGGAGCGTCGGCCTCATCATCGCCATGTGCCTGCTCGTCGGCCTCCAGTCGACGGTCCTGGCCTGGATCCTCCCCACCTTCGGCAAATGAGCACCGCACCCGCGGCGCCAGCCGCCTCCGCGGCCACAGGGCTCAAGGTCGCCCTCTTCGCCGCCTGCTACAACGACACGATGTGGCCCGGCACGCCGATCGCCACGGTGAAGATCCTCGAACGCCTGGGTTGCCGAGTGGAGTTCCCGCGCAAGCAGACCTGCTGCGGTCAGATCTTCACCAACACTGGGTATGCCGCCGAGGCCCTCCCCCTCGTGCGGGGCTTCGTCGAGACGTTCGCGGCATACGACGCGGTTGTGGCCCCGACCGGGTCGTGCGTCGGGGCGATCCGCCACCAGCACCACGACCTGGCTGCGGGGGCGGGCGACGCCGCCCTCACCCGGGCGGTCGATGCGCTGACTCCGAAGGTCTACGACCTGTCCGAGTTCCTTGTCGATGTCCTCGGGGTCACCGATGTCGGGGCCTACTTCCCGCATCGGGTGACCTTCCACCCCACCTGCCACTCGGTTCGGGTGGCCGGGGTGGGCGACCGGCCGCAGCAGTTGCTCAAGGCGGTGCGCGGGTTGACCTTCATCGACCTGCCGCATCAGGAGGAGTGCTGTGGGTTCGGCGGGACGTTCTCGGTGAAGAACCCCGACGTGTCGATCGCCATGGCCAGTGACAAGGTGCGTCACGTCCGGGAGACCGGGGCCGAAGTGCTCGTCGCGGGCGACAACATGTGCCTGATGAACATGGGCAGCGTGCTGGCCCGGCAGCGAGCCGGAATCCGGGTCATGCACCTGGCCGAAGTGCTCGCGTCGACAGAGGAGGACCCGGCATGACGACCACCGTTCCCGCGCCGCGACCGGCGCGGCCCACGCCTGGGCCGTTGCAAGAGACGACCCCCACCTTCGTCGGGATGCCGAAGTTCCCCAAGGCCGCGAAGGAGGCCCTGGCCAACACCCAGCAGCGGCGCAACCTCGCCCATGCGACTGGAGTCATCCGGGCCAAGCGGGCTCGGGTCGTCGGCGAGCTGCCGCACTGGGAAGACCTGCGCCTGGCCGGCTCCCAGGCCAAGGACGAGATGATGACCCATCTCGCGGCATACCTGGAGCAGTTGGAGACCAACCTCGTCCGCAATGGGGCGCAGGTGCACTGGGCCCGCGACGCTGCCGAGGCCTGTCAGATCGTCGTCGACATCGCCAAGACCAAGGGGACCGATGAGGTCGTCAAGGTCAAGTCGATGGCCACCCAGGAGATCGAGCTCAACGAGGCCCTGGAGGCCGCGGGGATCCGGGCCTGGGAGACCGACCTGGCCGAGCTCATCGTCCAGCTCGGACACGACCGACCCTCGCACATCCTCGTTCCGGCGATCCACCGCAACCGCTCGGAGATCCGTGAGATCTTCCGTCGGGAGATGCACCTCGTAGGTCGACCGGCACCCGACGATCTCACCGACGAACCGCGCCGACTCGCCGAGGCGGCCCGGTTGCACCTGCGGGAGAAGTTCCTGCGGGCCAAGGTCGCCGTCTCCGGGGCCAACTTCGCCATCGCCGACACGGGCACGCTTGTCGTCGTCGAGTCCGAAGGCAACGGCCGGATGTGCCTCACCCTCCCTGAGACGCTCATCTCTGTGGTCGGGATCGAGAAGGTGCTGCCGACCTGGCAGGACCTCGGGACGTTCATGCAGTTGCTGCCACGGTCTTCGACGGGGGAGCGGATGAACCCCTACACCTCGATGTGGACCGGCGTGCACCCCGGCGATGGGCCGCAGGAGGTCCACGTCGTCCTCATCGACAACGGGCGTTCGCACGTCCTCGCCGACCCGTTGGGGCGGCAGGCGCTGCGCTGCATCCGGTGCTCGGCATGCCTCAACGTCTGCCCGGTCTATGAGCGAGCCGGTGGCCACGCCTATGGGTCGGTCTACCCAGGCCCGATCGGTGCCGTCCTCAACCCGCAGCTGCGCGGCACGGCCAGCGCCGTCGACAAGTCGCTGCCCTACGCATCGAGCTTGTGCGGCGCCTGCTTCGAGGCCTGTCCGATGCGGATCGACATCCCCTCGCTCCTGGTCCACCTGCGGGCCCGGGTCGTCGACGAATCGGGACGGAAATCGGCCGAGGCCAAGGCCATGAAGGGGATGGCCTGGATGTTCGGCGACTACCGCCGCCTCGAAAAGGCCCAAAAGGCAGCCAAGCTCGGTGGCCGGCTGCTCGGCGGCCGGACGATCCACACGATGCCCGGCCCGTTCGGTCCGTGGACCAGCGCGCGCGACGTGCCCGACCTGCCGACCCACTCGTTCCGCGACTGGTGGGACGCGCGTGGTGGCTCTGGCGGCGCTGGCACCGCAGGGTCCCCTCCCTCGACAACGCAGGAGCAGCGATGACGACGACCAGCCTCCCGACCGCCGGGCCAACCGGCTCGGGCCGCACGCCCGAGGAGGTCCGCAACGCCGCGGCCCGGGCCGCGATCATGAGCCGGGTCACAGCGGCAGTCACCGACGTGTCTGCGCCCTTTGGTGCACGCGGCGACGCCCCTCGCGTCGAGCTGGTGTCGGCAAGCCGGTCCGAGACCGTCGAGCTGTTCGTCGAGAACGTCGAGGACTACAAGGCGACGGTGGTTCGGGTCAAGCCCGGGGAGGAGGGGACGGCCATCGCCGAGGCGCTGCGGAGGGTCACGTCGGTGGTCGTCCCGTCCGGTCTGGACCCGAAGTGGAGCGCGGACCTGCCGGACGGCATACGGGTCGTCTCGGACGACCACCTCAGCAACGCGACTCTCGACGGGGTGGCCTCCGTGGTGACGGCGGCCGCGGCCGGCGTGGCGAGCACGGGCACGATCGTCCTGGACCACGGCCCCGACCAGGGCCGCCGGGCGCTCTCGCTCGTGCCCGACCTGCACGTGTGCGTCGTGCGCGCATCGCAGGTCGTCCACGACGTCCCCGAGGCGGTCGCGCGGCTGCGGTCCGCCGTCGAGCCCGATGCGTCAGCCGGTATGCCGCGTCCGCTCACCTGGATCTCCGGGCCGAGCGCGACCAGCGACATCGAGCTGGACCGGGTCGAAGGGGTCCACGGTCCGCGCACCCTGCACGTCATCCTCATCGAGGACTGAGCGGGTCGCTCACCGGTCAGCGGAAGGCCGCCTGGCCGGTGAGCGCCTGACCGATGACCAGCTGGTGCACCTCTGACGTGCCCTCATAGGTGAGCACCGACTCAAGGTTGTTGGCGTGGCGAAGCACGGGGTAGTCCAGGGTGATCCCGTTGGCGCCCAACAGGGTTCGGCACTCGCGGGCAATGGCGATCGCCTCCCGGACGTTGTTGAGCTTGCCCAGGCTGACCTGCTCGGGCCGCAGGGTCCCGGCGTCTTTGAGCCGACCGAGGTGCAGGGCCAGCAGCATCCCCTTGCCGAGCTCGAGCGTCATGTCGGCGAGCTTGGTCTGGGTGATCTGATAGCCGGCCAGCGGTTTGTCGAAGATGTTGCGGGTCGCGACGTAGTCCAGCGTCGCCTCCAGACAGTCCCGGGCCGCCCCGAGCGCCCCGAAGACGATCCCGAAGCGCGCCTCGTTGAGGCAGGACAACGGCCCGCCCAAGCCTGTGGCCAGCGGCAGCAGCGCTGACGCGGGCAGGCGCACCTGGTCGAGCACGAGCTCGGACGTGACCGACGCCCGCAGCGAGAGCTTGCCCTTGATCGCCGGCGCCGAGAATCCGGGAGTCCCGGTCGGCACGACGAACCCGCGGATCCCCTCATCCGTTTGTGCCCAGACGACGGCCACATCGGAGACTGACCCGTTGGTGATCCACATCTTGGTGCCGGTGAGCACCCAGTCCGCGTCGTCGCCGGAACCGGAGCGGGCGGCATACGTGCGCATGCCTGCCGGGTTGGAGCCGAAGTCCGGCTCCGTGAGGCCGAAGCAGCCGATGGCCTCGCCGGTGGCCATCCGCGGCAGCCACTCCTGCTTCTGCTCCTCGCTGCCGAACCGGTGGATCGCGAACATCGCGAGCGACCCCTGCACGGACACCAGCGACCGCACGCCAGAATCCACCGCCTCCAACTCCAGGCACGCCAGCCCGTATGCCGTCGCGCTAGTCCCCGCGCACCCGTAGCCGTCAAGGTGCATCCCCAACAGGCCGAGGGCCCCGAGCTCCCGCGCCAACTCGCGAGCCGGGATCGTGCCCGACTCGAACCAGTCGGCGATGTGCGGTCGGACCTTCGCGGCGAGCACGGCTCGGACGGTGTCGCGGATCGTCCGGTCCTCGGTGTCGATGAGGGCGTCGGTCCCGAAGAGTCCGAGGGGGGTCTGCGGCGTGCGGTCGGCCATGAGGGGGCTTCCTGTCAGCGGTTGGGTGGATCTGTGGTGCGGTGGATCTGTGGTGCGGCGGCGATCGTGAGGTGTCAGAGGAAGGCGCTCACGCCGGTCTCGGCCCGGCCGATGAGCAGCTTCTGGATCTGCGAGGTCCCTTCGTAGAGCGTCATGACCCGGGCGTCGCGGAGGTATTTCTGCGCTGGGTAGTCATCGACATAACCGTAGCCACCCAGCACCTGGACGGCCAGGTTGGCCGCCCGGACCGCCGCCTCCGACGCGAACAGCTTGGCCTTGGACGCCGCGACCCCGAAGTCCTCACCGCGCTCCAGCAGGTCTGCCGTGCGCCAGGTGAGCATTCGGGCCGCGTCGGCGTCGACCGAGATGTCGGCGATCATGTCCTGCACGAGCTGGAAGGACGCCAGGGGTCGACCGAACTGGTGACGTTGGACGGCATACTCGCGGGCCGTCTCCAGGCACCCCTGAATGATGCCGACGCAGCCGGCCGCGCACGAAAGGCGACCCTTGTCCAACGAGGCCATGGCGATGGTGAAGCCCTGCCCCTCGTCGCCGAGTCGGGCCGACGCGGGCACCCGGACGCCCTCGAAGAACAGCTCCGCGGTCGCCTGACCCCGCAGGCCGAGCTTGCCCTTGATCTCGCGGCGCTGCAGGCCAGGCGCATCGGTTGGGACGAGGAAAGCCGAGATGCCGCGTGGGCCGGGTCCGCCCGTGCGGGCGAAGACCAGACAGACGTCGGCCCAGGTCCCGTTGGTGATGAACATCTTCTCGCCGTCGATGACGTAGTCGTCGCCGTCGCGGACCGCTCGGGTCGCCAGGCTGCCCGCGTCCGAGCCCGTGTCGGACTCGGTGAGCCCGAAGCAGCCGAGCGACTCGCCCGTGGCGATCCGACGCAGCCAGTGCTGCTTCTGCTCCTCGGAGCCATAGCCGAGGATCGACTTGCCGACCAGCCCCATCGACACCGACACGATGCCACGCACCGACGAGTCGGCCCGCCCGAGCTCCTCCATGCCCAGGCAGTAGGTGACGTAGTCGCCGCCGATCCCGCCGTATTCCTCGGGGATGGTCAGGCCCATGAACCCCAGCTCGGCGAGCTTGGGGACCAGCGCGGTGTCGACCTGCTCGGCCCGGTCCCAGGCCGCGCGGAAGGGCACGACATGCTCGTCGAGGAACTCCCGCGCCACGCGCTGGAAGACCTTCTGCTCGTCGGTGAGGGACAGGTCCATGACGCTCTCCTTGCGGGTGGGCTGGGGGATAGGTCGGTATGCCGTGTGCTCAGCTCATCGTCAGGCCGCCGCTGACGCTGAGGGTCTGGCCGGTGATGAACGAGGCCTCGTCGGAGGCGAAGAAGGCCACGGCATACGCGATGTCCTCGGGAGCGGCCAAGCGGCGCAACGGGATTGCCCGGGTGAGGCCCTCGCGTAGCTTGGGGTTGTCGCCGCCCATCGAGGCGAACAGGGCCGTGTCGGTGGGGCCGGGGCAGACGACGTTGACCGTCACCTGATGGCGGGCCATCTCGCGGGCGATCGTCTTGGAGAAGGCGATGATCGCGCCCTTGGCGCCGGAATAGACCGCCTCGCCGGACGAGCCGACCCGGCCCGCGTCAGAGCCGAGGTTGACCACCCGACCCGAGCCTTGGGCGGCCATGACCGGCAAGATCGCACGGCAGGTGTTGAGCACCCCGACGTAGTTGATGTCGATGACCTTCTCCCACAGGTCGGGCTCGCTCTCGATGAACGGCACGGCCTTGTCCCAGCCGGCGTTGTTGACAAGCACGTCGATCCGACCGTGCTGTGCGGTCACGGCGGCGACCATGGCGGCGACCGAGTCGCGGTCGGTGACGTCCACGGCATACGAGGTGGCTGGCCCGCCGAGCTCGGTGGCGACGGCCGCGGCGGCCTCGCCGAAGACATCGGTGACAACGACGATCGCGCCCTGGGCGGCGGCGACGGTGGCGATGGCGCGGCCGATGCCGGCACCGGCTCCGGTGACGATGGTGACCTTGTCCTGCAGTCGCATGGGATGTCCTTTCGAAGTGAAAAGCGGGGCTCAGGGCGCGAATTCGCGGCCGAGCAGGTGACGGGAGATGACGAGCTTGGAGACCTGGGCGGTGCCGTCACCGATCTCCAGGCCGATGACGTCGCGCAACCGCTGGCCGATGGGGGCTTCGGAGGAATAGGCGACGTGACCGATGGTGAGCAGGCACTGGTGGATGACCTCGGTGGCGAGCTTGGGGGCCCAGAACTTCGCCATCGCCGCCTCCGAACTGTGCTCAAGCCCGTTGTCCTTGCGCCACAACGCTTCCAGGCAGATGTGCCGAGCGCCCTTGAGGTAGGTCGCGCACTCGGCGAGCGGGAATGCGACACCCTGGAAGGTGCCGATCGGCTGCCCGAAGGCCACCCGGTCCCGCGACCACTGGAGCGCCTCGTCGAGGGACGCCTCGGCGGCGCCGATGCAGCCCAGGCCGATGATCGCCCGCGAGTAGTCGAACCCCTGCATGACCGAGACGAAGCCGCCGCCCTCGGCGCCGATGAGGTCGCCGTCCTCGACGGGCGTGCCGTCCAAGTGCAGCGAGGCCCGCCCGATGGCCCGGCTGCCTAGGTCGTCAAAGGCCGACCGGGTGACCGTCGGATGGTGCAGGTCGACCCAGAACGCGCTCACCCCACGTGCCCCCGGGTCCCCGGTGCGGGCCAGGACAACCGCTCGGTCGGACGCCATTCCGAGGGTGATCGAGGTCTTCTCGCCGTGCAGGGTCCAGCCGGTGCCGGTGCGAATCGCCTTGAGCTCCAGGCTTGCTGCGTCGGTGCCGTGGCCGGGCTCGGTGATGCAGATGCACGGGACGGTCTGCCCGGTGGCGATGCCGGGCAGCCAGGCGGCCTGCTGCTGGGGGGTCGCGTTGCGGACGATGATGTCGCTGATGAGGGCCGTGTTGATGATGAGGTAGGTCGCGTTGAAGTCCGCCCGCCCCACCTCCTCGGTGGCGATGCCGGCGATGACCGCCGACGCCTCCTGCCCGCCGTATCGGGTGGGGATGCGCAGGCCAGTGAGGCCCATGGCGGCCATGTCCAAAGCGTGCTGGCGGCGGAAGGTCGCCGTCTTGTCGTCACCCTGATAGTGCGGCGCGAGCACCTTGGCGGCGAACCGGCGGACCGTCTGGCGGTAGGCCTCCTGGTCCTCGTCGAACCCGTAGTCCATCCTGCAGCCTCAGTGCCAGTTGACGTGCTGGTTGAAGTCGGGGGTGCGCTTCTCGGCGAAGGCCGCGGCACCCTCCAGCCCCTCGGGGGAGGCGGTGAACAGGTCGAGCGCCGACATGGCCAGGTTGGACAGCCCCGCTTGGTGGTCGGTGTCGGCGTTGAACGACTGCTTGAGGAACCGGATCGCCGTTGGGCTCTTGGTCGCGACCTCGGCGGCCCACGCCCGCGCCTCGGTCATCAGGTCCTCGGCCGGGACGACCTTGTTGACGAGGTTCATCGCGAGCGCCTCCTGCGCGGAGTACATCCGGCACCAGAACCAGATCTCCCTCGCCTTCTTCTCGCCCACCACCCGGGCCAGGTATGCCGTGCCGAAACCCGCGTCGAAGGACCCCACCTTGGGGCCGGCCTGGCCGAACCGCGCCGTCTGGCTGGCGATCGACACGTCGCACAGGACGTGCAGGACGTGTCCGCCGCCGACCGCGACGCCGTTGACGGCGGCGATGACCGGCTTGGGAATGTCGCGAATCACCTTGTGCAGAGCGCCGATCTCGAACATGCCCGACTCGCTGGGTCCATAGTCCCCGGTCTCGGCGCGCTGTTTGACGTCGCCGCCGGTGCAGAACGCCTTCTCGCCGGCGCCGGTGAGGATGACCGACTGGACCTTCCGGTCGGCCCAGGCCAGCCGGAAGGCCTTGATGAGCTCCTCGACGGTCTGGGCCCGGAAGGCGTTGTAGCGCTCGGGCCGGTTGATCGTCACGATCGCCGCCGAGTCCTCCACGACGTAGGTGATGTCCTCGAACTGGGTCATCGTCGGTCCTCCTGGTCTGCCGGGTTGCGGGCGCGGATTGATTGAACGTCCATTCATTGAATGGTGGTTCAATCATCGGTATGCTGTCAAGGGTGAGCTCACCGGCTGGATCACGGGAGGCACGGGCCGAGGCTCGGGTCGAGACTCGCCGACGCCAGATCCTCGACTCGGCGACCCGGATCATGATCCGGACTGGCTATCACGAGATGTCGATGCAGGCCGTGGCCGAAGACGCCGGAATGAGCGTCGGGCTCATCTACCAATACTTCGGCGGCAAGCAGGAGGTCTTGCGCGCGGTCATCGTCGACATCCTCGACGCTTTCCGGGCCGAGGTCCCGGCGGCGATGAGCGCGGCCGGTGACGACCCGCAAGCCCAGCTCGCCGCTGGGTTTGCCGCCTTCTGCGAGGTCATCGACGAGAAGCGGGCCGGGGCCTTGTTGGCCTATCGCGAGAGCCAAACGCTCGATGCGGCCGGACAGGTCGAGATCATCCGGCTTGAGCAGGAGACCATCGACCCGTTCCGGGTGGCCGTCGAGGCCGGGATCGCGTCAGGGGTGTTCCGGCCGGTCCCTGCCGATCTCGTGGCGCACAACCTCAAGCTGGCCGCCCACGGTTGGGCGCTCAAACACTGGGACGTGGGGGCGCGACTTGACCTCGCGGCATACGTCGAGGCCGAACTCGACCTGCACCTGGCCGCCATCCGCGCGTAGTTCGACGCCCTATTCGTCGCGCCAGGAACGCCACAGGGCGGCATACGCCCCGCCCGCGGCGATGAGCTCATCGTGCGAGCCGATCTCGGTCACCCGACCACCGTCGACGACGGCGACGCGGTCGGCATCGTGAGCTGTGTGCAGCCGGTGGGCGATCGCGACGACGGTGCGGCCCGTCACGACGGCAGCCAGGGAGCGCTCCAGGTGGCGAGCGGCCCGGGGGTCCAGCAGCGAGGTCGCTTCGTCGAGCACGAGGGTGTGCGGGTCGGCCAACACCAGCCGGGCCAGCGCGAGCTGTTGCGACTGGGCGGTCGTCAGGGCGTGGCCGCCCGAGCCGACCTTGGTGTCCAGCCCGTCCGGCAGTCCCAGCGCCCACTCCCGGGCGTCGACGGCCGCCAACGCGTCGACCAGGTCTGCACGCCCCGCCCCCGGCCGGGCCAGCAGGAGGTTGTCGGCCAAGGTCCCGACGAAGACGTGGTGCTCCTGGGTGACCAGGGCGACCTCGCTGCGCAACTGGTCGAGGTCGAGGTCGACCAAGCGCACCCCGCCGACGTCGATCCGACCGGTGCGCGGTCCGTCGATCCCGGCCATGAGTCGCCCAAGCGTTGACTTGCCCGCGCCAGACGGCCCGACGATGGCCAGCCGTTCGCCCGGCGCCAGGTCCAACGACACGCCGTGCAACACGTCGCGGCCGGCGCGATAGGCATAGGACACGTCGTCGACGACAAGGTGTGCGTCGGCCGGCGACTGACCCGTGGCCTCCCGGTCGGGCGGCACGTCGGCGATCCCGATGACCCGGGCCAACGAGGTCGCCCCGACCTGGATCTCGTCGAGCCACATGAGCAGTTCGTCGAGCGGGTTGGCCAACTGGTGCACGTAGAGCGCCACGGTTGTCACGGCGCCCACGGTCGCGTTCCCGTGCGCTACCAGCCACCCGCCCCACACGAGGGTCGCGGCCACCGGCAACAGATAGGCGAACTCGACCTGGGGGAACCAGGCAAGCCGTAGTTTCAAGGTGTAGACCTCTGCGTCGAACGAGGCCCGGATCGCGTCGTCCATCCGCTGCCGCCGCCGCGCGGCCAGGCCGAGCGCATCGACCGTCCGCGCCCCGTCGACCGTCTCGGTGACGACCCCGTTCATCACGGCATACGTCGCACGTTCACGCAGGTAGCCGTCCGGCGCGTAGCGCAGGTAGCGCCGCGTCGACAGCCACATGATCGGCACGCCGACAACGACCGGCAGTGCGACGAGCCACCCGGTCGCAGCCGCGGCCCCGACCGTGATCACCAGCGTGACGACCGCGACGAAAATCGACGGGATCCCGAACCGCACGACGTGGCTGAGCGCCTCGACATCGTTGGTGGTCCGCGACACGAGGTCGCCGGTCCCGGCCCGTTCGACCGTCGACAGCGGCAGCGCCATCACTCGGGTCATGAATTGCTCGCGCAACTGGGCGAACACCCGCTCGCCGAGCCGGAACGACGCGCGCCCGGCTGCCCACCCAAGCACCGTCTGGCAGAGGATCGCCGCTGCCAGCCACAGGGCGAGCCGGTCGACCGTCGCGTATGCCGTGCCCCCGGTGACCTCGTCGACGAGCCGTCCGACGACGTAGGGCGCCGCCAACCCCGCGGCCGCAGCCAGGGCGTGCAGCCCGACCACGGTCAGCAGGGCCCGCCGGTGCTCGCGCAGCAGTGCGCTGGTCTGGGCGCGGACCGACGCGAGCGTGGCGACGGGCAACGTACGTCGGGTGGAGGGCACCCCGGCGGAGACGGACATCAGCGCCTCGCCTCCTCGTCGGCGCCACGCACGACGACCGCCCGGTATGCCGCGCTGGCTTCGTCGCCTCGATGCATGAGCTCATGGTGGGTCCCCTCGGCGACGACTCGGCCCTCGTCGAGAAGCACGACGCGATCGGCGCGGTCAAGCACGAGCGGGCTGGCGGTCATCACCACCGTGGTCTGGCCGGCGCGAAACTCAGCCAACCGAGCGGCGATTCGGGTCTCGGTGTGGGCATCGACGGCGCTGGTCGGCTCGACGAGAACGAGGGTCGGGGCCTCAGCCAGCAGCGCCCGGGTGAGCGCCAACCGCTGGCGCTGCCCGCCCGAGAACGACCTGCCGCGCTCCTCGACCTCGCTGTCCAGGCCGTCCGCCAAGGCTTCCAAGACGTCCTCGCCGCTGGCCACGGCCAGGGCATCGAGGATCTGCGCGTCCTGGTGGGTGCTCCACGGATCGAGCTCCTCGCGCAGCGTCCCGGTGAACAGCCGCGGGTCGGTCTCGCTGACGAGGATCCGCCCGCGCAGCTTCCCGAGCGGCAGGTCAGTGAGCGGTATGCCGCCCAGCGTCACCCCTGCGACGTCGGTCCCGAACCGCCCGAGCCGGTCGGCGAGGGCAGCGGACTCCTCGGGGCGGGCGGACACCACGGCCAGGAACTGACCGGGTCGGACCACCAGCCCCGAACGGTCGTCGACCAGGAGGGCGCTGTGCGGCGGCATACTCGCCGTCGGGGTGTCGGGGGAGTCGGCGTGGTCGGCCTGCACGCGAAGCACAGTGATGATCTTCCGGGCGCCGATGAAGGCCCGGGTGGCCCGGTCGACAAACTCGGTCGCGGTGCGCAGCGGCATGACGAGGAACGCCGAATAGCCGTAGAACGCCACGAGCTGCCCAGGGGTGATCCGACCGTCGATGGCGAATCGGGCCCCCAGCCACGTGACGAGGACGACGAACACCCCGGGCAACAAGACCTGGGCCGAGTCGAGGGCGGCTTGCATGCCGGCCACGCGGAAACCCACCTCGCGCACCTGTTGGCTCTGGGCGGCATACCGGTTCAAGAAGGTGGCTTCGCCGCCGATCCCGCGCAGGACCCGCAACCCGGCCACGGTGTCTGCGCCGAGGCCGATGAGGCGGCCGGACTCCTCGCGCTGCTGGGCCTGTCGGCGTTGCAGCGGCCGGACGATGAAGGAGAGCAGGCCGACGAGCACGGGCACACCGATGAGGACGACCAAACCGAGAGGCTGGGAGGCCCGCAGCAGGATGACCGCAACGACGACGTAAGAGACGATCGCTCCGGCGAACCGGGCCGAGGTGTCGTAGAGCCCGCCCAGCCGCATCGAGTCCGACGCCACGGCCGCGACGACATCACCCGTCGGGGTGTGCCGGGGAAGCGCCTCGCCGGTGTCGGCCCCGTGCCAGCCCAGGAGCTGCACCGATCGGAAGGCGGCGCGCAACCAGTTGGTGACGGCCATCTGGTGGCGCGCAGCGCCGGCCAGCGCCGTCAACGCGGCCAGGCCGAGCAAGGCGGCAGACCAGCGCCAGAGCGCGCCCGAGTCGCCCGCGATGATGCCCTGGTCGATAGCCTGCGAGATGGTGGCCGGGATGAGTGCCTGCGCGACCATCCAGACGATCCCGAAGCCCACTCCCACGATGAGGGTGCGCCACTGGCCCCGACCTACCCATCCGAGGAACGCCATCGGGCTGGTGAGCGCCGGGGTCCCGGGATCCTCGTAGGGCAGGGAGCGCACAAGGATCCACGTTACCTGGGCGTCCGGACAGCGCTCACCCCGTTTTCGCGCGCTCCTGGGCGCCTTGGCCCAATCGCCGGGTCACGTAGGCGATCTTGACCCGTTGGATCGGGCCGTCGTTGCCCCAACGAGCCCGGCCTGCCTTGAACCGCAGCGTTCGCATGTCGAACTGCGCGTAGTGCGGTATGGCGCGGACGGGCCGGACCCCGGTGAGCAGGTTGACCACCTCGGACGCGACGATCCCGTGCAGCATCGTGCAGACCGGACCGAGCGACGGCGCCTCGTGGGTGTCGAAGTCGATGGTGGTGGTGTCGGTGTAGCGCAGGTGAGTGCCACCGGGCGCCGCGGCCACGACGAACCGGGTGAGCACCTCGTCGCGACTCATGCCGGGTTGGAAGCCGCAGAACTGCTCAAGGCTGGGGCCGTCGGGCAACCACACCGTCCACGCTGCGCTCCACATCAGTGGCCCGCCCGTGATGACCGGTATGCCGCGTGCCCGGGCTTCCCGGAAGACCAGCCGTCGCGCGTCGGGGGCGAAAAAGTCCAGGGCATCGCACACGACATCGACCTCGTCGAGGAACGCGTCTATCGTCGTCTGATCCACCGCGACCGGCAGGACGCGGACGTCCACGTCAGGGACGATGCCGCGAACGATCTCGCCGGTCACCTCGGCCTTGTTCCGCCCGATGGTGTCCAGGCTTGCGCCGACCTGACGATTGAAGTTGACGATCTCGAATGCGTCGGGATCGGCGAGAGTGAAGCGGCCGACGCCCGCGCGAGCCAGCGCTGCGGCATACCCTCCTCCCGCGCCTCCGCACCCCGCGATGGCGACCCGCGAGGTCTGTAGTCGGTGTTGCTGGGCAGGGGTGAGAAGGCCGATGTTCCGCGCGAACGCCTCCGAGTAGCGGCTCACGGGCCTACCGTATGCCGCGTTCCTGCTGGACCGCACACCCCTACCCCGGAAGCTGCGTCGGGTCTGGATCGCCTAGCCTGAGAGCGTGCTTCGGACTGCGCTGTCACCTCGCTGGCTGGCGTGGCTCGTCGTCGTGCTGGGGCTGGGCACCGGATGTGTCTGGCTGGGGCTTTGGCAGATGAACGTCGCCCGTGAGGATGCCGCCCAGGAAGTGCTTCGGGAGGCGGCGGCCCGGCCGGTGCTGGAGCTCGTCGATGAGGTGGCGCCGCATTCGCCGTTCCCGAGAGATGGCTCCAACCAACGGGTGCGTGCCGTCGGCCGGTTCGAGCCGACCAGGCAGGTGCTCATCGTCGACCGCCGCCTCGCTGGCGTTGACGGATTCTGGGTGGTGCAGCCGTTCGTCGTCGAGGCGACGGGCGCGCGGATCCCGGTCGTCCGCGGGTTCGTCCGCTCGGTCGCGGCGGGGGAGGGGGTGGCCACTGCCGCGGCCACCCAGATCACGCTCGTCGGGAGTTTGGCCCCCACCGAGTCGCCCGCCGCTGGTCGGCGCCAACTCCCACCCGGGCAGATGGGCTCGGTCGATGTCGGGGTGCTGCTCAACGTGTGGGGTGGCGAGGTTTACAACGCGTTTCTCTTCGCCATGTCCGAGACGCCCGACGGAGGGGTCGTCGGCCCCGCGGGAGCCTCAGCCACCGGCGGGATGGAACGCGTGCCACCCCCCGACCTGCCATCCGGGCTGACCCTGCGCAACGCGGCATACGCGCTGCAGTGGTGGGTCTTCGCGGTCTTTGCGCTCTGGATGTGGGTGAAGATGGTCCGCGACGACTACCGTCGTCACCAACCGGTGCCCGCAGAGGGCACCGGGGAGTCCGCCGACGTAGGAGTCTTGCCGTGAGCACCTACCCCACCAACTTCGCCAAGCCCCTGCAGATCCGCAAGGCGCTGGGCATCTACCGGGTGATGGCGATCGTGGCGGGCATTGCCTTGTTCATCCTCGTCGTCGAGATGGTCATGAAATACGGCATGCACCAGGAGAACTTCTTCACCAAGAACTGGTCCTACATCCACGGCTTCATCTACATGGCGTATGCCGCCTCGATCGCCAACCTCGGCCTCAAGGTGGCCTGGCCGATGCTGCGGATCGTCGTCAACCTGCTGTCCGGGTTCGTCCCGCTCGCGCCGTTCTTCGCCGAGCGCAAGATCACCGCCGAGACCGAGGCCATCCTGAGCCGGGTCTACTGACCGCAACGGTGCGCCCGGCGGGGCTACCTATCGTTGTTGACGTTCACGAGGTCTGGCTCCAGCCGGACGAGGTCAAGCAGTTCTGACGGCAGGCGAAGCCTGGCCTCCTCCGACCCCCGCATGGCGAGCACGAGATCGACCGCCATGGGGTCTCCCGCAGGCTGGATCGAGGGGTCGCGGGCGACCGTTCGAGCCAGGAACCAGGTGATCGCTGCAGTTGACAAGTTGAGGCGCGGTGCCCTCTTGAGGCCGGGGTCTGCCAGGAGGACCGTTGCCATCGAAAGGGCTGCGGCGGGGTCTCCGGCTTCCCCCGTCCAATAGGCCAGGCCGTGGCGGGTGGTCAGGATGTGGGGGTGGTCGGCGC
>WBZS01000979.1_pt1 | contig 26385 bp, 26 predicted proteins | sample 5204201 | NCBI WGS metagenome assembly WBZS01 (sample SAMN12344357, study PRJNA552823) | activated sludge metagenome | biome: Activated sludge suspended growth; feature: Nitrification reactor; material: Wastewater; isolation source: activated sludge from nitrification reactor of wastewater... | reverse complement strand
GGGTGATGGCGACGACGGCGATGCGATCAGGCATGTTGTTTTACCTCTTTCAACACAGAGATCACGGAGGCACGGAGAACACCGGGAAGACGTTCTGCTCCGTTTTTCTCCGTGAACTCTATGTCTCTGTGTTCTCTGTGTTGAACGCGCTTACGCATTTTCCGACGTTTCCTTGCGCTGCCGGCAGCCGCGCCGCAGTTCGCCACGCTCGCGCTTGGGGTTCTGTACCAGCATCAGCGACAGATAATTGACTTTCTCGCCCTTCAGCCTAGCCACATCCCGCACGATGCGTTCGTCGGGCGATCCCACCTTTTCAATGAAACAGCTGGTCGCCAGCAGATTGCGGCGTTCGAGCAGTTCAATGACTTCATCGATCAACGGTTTGACCTTGAGCAATACCAGTGTATCGAACTCGTCGAGCAGGTGGTCGATGACGCCGACACCGTACGCGGCAGGGATGATGGCCAGCGTTTCGTCCTCCTCGGCCAGACTCGTATCGGCACTGGCCGCCGCCGCGGCAAAGGACGAAACTCCGGGAATAGTCTCGACTTCGATTTCTGGAACCAGCTCGCGGACAACGCGGGCGAGATGGCCGAAGGTGGCGAAGGTCGAGGCATCGCCCTCGACCAGGAAGACCAAATCGCGCCCCTCGGCGAGCAGTTCGACGGTACGCGCTGCCGCATTGGCCCAGGCTTTGAGCAGGACTTCCGCATCGCGCGTCATCGGGAAGACAAGCTCCTCGGCGTCAGCCGGGACGGGCAACCCGCCGCGTTCGACAATGGACAGCGCGTAGGATCTTTCTTCGGCCTTCTTGACCGGATACAGCCAGCGCGCGCCCGATTGCAGCACGGCCCAACTGCGCCGGGTAATCAGCAAGGGGTCGCCGGGTCCAAGCGAGGCGCCAATCAGTTTTCCATAGGATTTTGTCATGGGATTCTTACCTCTTTCGACACAGAGAACACGGAGGCACAGAGTACACGGAGAGAAACAAAAACAAGATTTTCTCTGTGTTCTCCGTGTCTCTGTGTTCTCTGTGTTCTCTGTGTTGAGTGCGGCATGTTCTTCATTTCATTTCCTTATGTGCGCTTACAATCCACACCGGGTTTTGCGCAGCCATCCGGTGCATGTCGAGAATCGGCTGGCTGCGGCTGGCCTGGAGCTGGACAACGTCCCAGGTGGCACCGGCGGCAGCCAGTTCGTGGGTCGCGGTGGCCAGGTTTTCCAGGGTGACGAAGTTCATCACCAAGCGACCGCGGGGTTTTAGACGGTCAAGAATCAGGCGGATCAGCGCGGCCAGTTCGCCGCCCGAGCCGCCGATGAAGACGGCATCGGGGTCCGGCCAGGCATCCATGTGCGTCGGCGCCTTGCCTTCGGCGAGCGTGTAATTGCCGACCTTGAAGCGGGCCGCGTTGGCGCGCGCGTTGGCCGCATCGCCAGCGTTCTTTTCGATGGCCCAGACGTGGCCGTGCGGAGCGAGGCGCGCCGCTTCGAGACCGACCGAGCCGGAACCGGCGCCGATGTCCCAGACAATAGCGTCCGGCGCCAGCCTGAGCTTGGCCAGCGACAGTGCCCGCGCTTCCTGCTTGGTGATCAATCCTTGTTCAGGGGTGCGCTGAACGTACTCGAGATCTTCAAGGCCGAAAGCAGCTTCACAGGGATCGGGAGAGCGTTCGACAAGGACGACGTTCGGCTCGGGGAAATCCATTTTCGCGGCGTCGAGAAGGGAAAGTTCGGGGAACAGTTGCTCTTCCGGCAGGAGCAGGCGACAGGCGACCGAGAGTCTGACGTCGTCACCGCTTTGGCCACTGTATCCAGCCGTGAGCAGTGCCCGCGCCAGCCGCGCCGGGCTGTTTTCCGGCCCGGTAAATGTGGCGACGCGCGGATGCAGGGCGATCGCGCGCATCAGTTTGTACAGGCCATGTTCAGGTGTCGCGCCGACGTACCAGTCGCCGGCGTCGGTGCTGTGACAGGAGGCGATTTTCACGTCCTGCCAGGGCTGCTTGAAGCGGGCGAAAGCGAGTTGCAGTGTGGAGGCAGTCGGCAGGATTTCGCACGCTTCAGGCCCCAGCCTGCCGGTCAGCCAGGAAGCGATACCATGGCACAACGGGTCGCCGGTGGCGAGTACCACCACGCGCTGTCCGGCTTCACGTGCCGTAACGATCCAGCCTGGCACCTGGCCGAGGGCGCCATCCATGTCTTGCAGCACGGCGCTTGCCGGCAGATGCTGTCTAACCAGTTCGAGCGTTCGCCCGGCGCCGATCACCACATCGGCCGCAGTCAGGCGCTGGCGTGCCGTATCGGACAGGCCGCCCCAGCCATCGTCGAGTATGCCGACCAAAGTGCAAGGTTCAGAAGGCTTCATCTTCCTCCACGCGTACAATGAACCGTCCTTCGAAATCGCAGACGTGAACGGTCAGGTGATAGAGGCCCGGGTAACAGGATTTGAGGCTGCGAATGGCCTTCCTGGCCAGCGTTCGGTGAAAATCGACGGTCAGGCCCAGCACAGCGAGGCGTTCGGCGGCAAAACGCGCCGTTTCCGCAGCGCGGATTTCTTCGACCAGATCGGCTTGTGCGCCGACCTCTCGCGCGCAGTCGGCGAGCAGGTCGCGGTCGATCTCGGCCTTCCAGGCGTGCGTGACGGACAAGCCCTGACCCATCTTGGTCAGCTTGCCGGCCATCGCCCCAACGTGAATGTGCGCCATCCGGTGCTTGTTGGCGGTCGTAAACGCGGCCTTGACGAAGTCGCCCATCTGAACGAAACAGGATTCGTCGAGTTCCGGCAGCTGGCGCATGGCAAATTTCTCGCTGCGCCCACCGGTGGTGAACACGACGCTGGTCTGCCCTTGGCGGACGGCGACATCGATGGCCTGCACGACGCTGGCACGGAAGGCGGCGGTCGAATACGGACGCACGATGCCGGTCGTGCCGAGGATGGAAATGCCGCCGAGAATGCCAAGGCGCGCATTCAGCGTCTTTTTCGCCATCTCGTCGCCGCCGGGGACGGAAATAGTGACTTCCAGCCCGTCATGATCGAGCAGTTCGGCGGCTACGGCGCTGACGTTGTCGCGGATATTGCGCCGCGGGACCGGGTTGATCGCCGGGCCGCCGACTTCAAGTCCCAACCCCTCCTTGGTCACGGTGCCGACACCGGGACCACCCTTGAGGACGATTTCGCCGGCAAGATTGGGCAACAGGCGAACGTCGGCGGTCAGGTGCGCGCCATTGGTCGCATCGGGGTCGTCGCCGGCATCCTTGACGATGGCCGCGCGGGAAGTACGTTGTGCTCCGTCGCCCTCGACACGGCCCTTGATCACGGCAAACGTCACCTCCTGGCCATTGGGCAGGCGGCACAGCACGCTTTCCGGCACCTCGCCGTTGACCAGGCCGAGCGTCGCCGCACGTGCGGCAGCGGCCGAGCAGGCGCCTGTGGTAAAACCCGTGCGGTTGCCACGCTGGCGGCGACCGTCACCCTTGCGCACCTTGCCGGCGTGACTGCCGAAGGGTGGCTCGGCCGGATTGACAGTTTCGCTCATGCCGCCCGTTTTTGCGCCGCTTCAGCCAGGCCGAGCAGAGCGTGAATGGCGGCAACCACCAGCGTCGATCCGCCCTTGCGGCCGCGAATGGCAACCCACGGAATCGTCTTGACGGTCATCAGCAAATCCTTCGATTCGGCGGCAGACACAAAGCCCACCGGCATACCAACGATCAGCGCCGGCTTGGCTCCCTCCTCGCGAACCAGGCGAACGACTTCGATCAAGGCCGTCGGCGCGTTGCCGATGCCGATAATCGCGCCATCGAGCTTGCCCAGCCGGTGCGCCTTGCGCATGGCCTGTACGGCGCGGGTGGTTTCCTCGGCCTTGGCCTGTTCGATCACGTCCGGGTCGGAGATGTAGTGATGCGTGCTCATACCGAAGTGCTTGAGGCGAGGCGCCGAGAGACCGACGCAGATCATTTCGACATCGGCAACGATCGGCGTGCCGCCTTTGAGTACAGCGGCCAGTCCAGCCTGCATCGCATCCGGGTGAAAGACGGTGAGTCCGTTGAACTCGAAGTCCGCGTTGGCGTGGATCATGCGGCGTACCAGCGGCCATTGTTCGGCCGCGTAGTTGTGCGAGCCGACTTCGGCGTCAATGATGGAAAAGGAATCGTGTTCAATGGCGCGTCCGGCGGCGGTCAGTTGTTCGGTAACGGTATTGGTCATTTTTTCGTCATCCTAGGTACGATTAAGTCTTCACCGCCAAGCCATCAAGAAGAGAAAACGGATTTGCCCGGTGTTTCTTGGTGTCTTGGCGATTCGCTTTTCATTCGTCAATGGGCATGGCTGCATGCGGGAGTGGCGGTATGGCTGTGGTCGTGCAGATGTTCGGCTTCGGCGGCCTCGCGGTATTTGCAACCATCGCATTCAAGCAGACCGCCCGGCTTCAGTTCGCGGCCGTCCACCTTGGTGTCGAGCAGGTCGAAGATGCCTTTGTCGAAGCCGAAATGCGTACCCAGCGCGAAGGCAATCTGCGGATATTGCAGTTTCAGACGCTCGACCTGCGCTTTGATACGTTCGATCAGAACGCCGGTAAATAGGTACACTGGAATGATGCAGATTTGCGTCATGCCCAGCTTCATCTGGCGTTGCACGACGATTTCCAGACGTGGCCAGGTGACGCCGGTAAAGGCGATGTCGACCAGTTCGTGATCGTTGTTCTCGAATATCCAGCGCGCCATGCGAGCCAGTTCGCCGTTGGCCCCGGCATCCGACGATCCGCGGCCCAGCAGGATGACCCCGGTGGTTTGCGGATCGGGCACATCCAGCGCTTTCATCAGGCGGTCGAGCTGACCCTGCAGAACAACCAGGATTTCGCGCCCCAGGCCAAGGTGGCGGGTGACGATGAACTTCACCGCCGGATGTCGGGTACGGGCGGCTTCGAGGGCGGCCGGCAACTCCATCTTGACGTGGCCGGCGGCATTGAGGATGAAGGGGATGAGTACGACGCGACGCGCGCCTTTGGCGGCACGATCCAAGCCTTCGTTGATCAATACCTCGGCATGCTCGATGAAGCAGACTTCAATTCGCCACACGGGGTGACGCTCACGCCATTGGGCGGCGAAATGCAGGATTTCCTTGTTCCCGTCCTGGTTGCGCGATCCGTGGCCGACAAGCAATAGCGTGGTGTTATCCATGGTTGTTCTCCGAATTCTTCTCCAAACCACGGCGAAAGCGATGCGTAAAGGACGGGTCGTACAGTTTCGAGCGCACCAGGTTGTCCCAGTCGGCCGAGCCCAGGGTCGGGCTGGCGACGATCATGGCCTGGCTCCCGACTTTTTCAGCCTGGCATTTCTGCTTGATGTCGGCGAGCGTGCCGCGAATGATTTTTTCCTCGCCCGGCCAGCTGGCTTTCTGCACTACCAGCATCGGCGCATCGTCGGCCCAGCCGGCGGCCCGCAGGGCACGCTGGACTTCACCGAGCAGGGTGATGGAGAGGTAGATGCACAGCGTGCAGTGATGGCTGGCCAGCAATTCAAGGTCTTCGCCGGCGGGCATTGGCGTGCGCCCGGCGACCCGGGTGAGGATCACCGTCTGCGTCACCTCCGGCAGCGTCAGCGTTTCGCCGGCCGCAGCCACGGCAGCCATGGCCGACGAGACGCCGGGAACCACGGCCCAGTCGATGCCGGCGGCAGTGAGCGGGCGGGTCATTTCGATCAGTGCGCCAAAAAGACCGGGGTCGCCGGTCTGCAGCCGGACAACGGTGCCATGACGGCTGGTCTGGTCGAGCAGCCAGGCCGTCATTTCATCCAGCGTCATGTCCTTGGAATCGCGGATTTCGCACCCCGGCGGGGCGAACTGCGTTGCCGCTTTATCGACCAGCGAACCGGCAAAGAGGATGGCGCCGGATGCTTCCAGCAGTCTGCGCCCCTTGATCGTCAGCAGATCGGGATCACCCGGGCCCGCTCCGACAAACCAGACTTTTCCAGGCATTAGGTGGTGCTCCAGTGGGTTGGTAACATTTCGCTTCCTTTCATGAGGGGCCGCTTACAGCAGGGCCAGTAGTTCCCCGTGGGTGCGCGGAGTGCGAGGGGTGCGCTCGTTGGAGAGCGCCCCTTTCGCCATCAAACGGTTATGCAACTCCACCACCTTCGGCAGCGGCAACCCGACTGCTGACAAGGCATCGCCGCAATCCGCCAGATCGGCCGCCTCAAGCGTGGCCGTGCAGCGGCCGGCTGAAATCAGGTGTAAACGATCAGCCCAGCGATAAGCAAAATCGATGTCGTGTGTTGCCAGCAGCAGCGTAATGCCCCGCTCGTGCAATTCATCCAGCACGATCAACAATTCTTCCTGCATGCGCTGATCGAGCCCTGCCATCGGCTCATCGAGCACCAGAAGTTCTGGCTCCATGGCCAGCACGCCGGCAATGCAAACGCGTTTTTTCTCGCCGTAACTCAGGTTGTGCACCGCCTTATTGGCAAATGCCTCCATGCCCACGGCAAGCAGCGCGGCGGCAACACGCTGGCGTACGGCCGACTCGGCGAGGCCGAGATTGAATGGTCCAAAAGAGACGTCCTCCTGGACGCTCGCCGAAAACAATTGCCGATCCGGATTCTGGAATACCATGCCGACCTTGCTGCGTAATTGGCGAAGGCCTTTCCGACCGTAATCGATCGCTTCGCCGTCATAGCGCACAAGCCCCGACTGCGGCTGCAACAGGCCGTTGCAATGCTGAAACAAGGTCGTTTTTCCTGAGCCGTTCGCGCCGATCAGGGCATTTCGACTACCGTGCCTGATGATCAGCGTACAGTCGTCGAGACCGATGCCGCCGTCCGGATAACTGAAACTGACGTGCTCCAGTTCAAGCAGGTTGCTGTTCGGCGTATTCAATACCGTCGGTTTCATGACAGCACGACGGCCAGCAAGACCAGAACACTGCCGCCCGCGGTGGCGAATGCGACATCGCGGCGCTTGTTGGTGAAAACCGGTTCGAGAAAGCGCAAGGGACCATCGTTATTGCGCGACTGTGCCGCGACATGCAAGGCGTGGGCGCGTTGCCAGACTTGCAGCGTCAGGTTGGCTGCCAGATCGCCGAGCGAACGTAGCGCCAGTCGCGACGTAGCGTAGCCCAGCCGGGCGGACTGCGCGGTCAACGTGTCGTGTACGGCTTCCGAAAAGACGAACAGCATGCGATAGCTGAGGACCATGATTTCGAGCAGCGCCTCGGGGGTTTTCAGACGGCGCAGCATGGCGATCAGGTCGATCAACGGGGTCGTCAGGACAAGGAACAGCAGTGCCGACAGCGCGCCGAGAGAGCGAGCACTAACTTCGGCGACTTGTTGCATGCCGGTCGGCGTCAGATGGAACGACAGCGCTTGCGTGTCGCTATTCAGGTTCAGTGAAAACGCCAGCGACAGACAACTGATGCCAAGAAAGAAGAGGGCGGGGGTGGCTACCCGCAGATAGCGTCCGAACGGGATCCCTGCACCGACCAGCGTGGTTGTGGCGATGAGCAGGGCGACCGCAATGGCGGCGATCGGAGCCCTCGCCGCAAAGGCCGCAATGAAGCCGCCCAGAGCAAACAACCCCTTGGCCGCCGGCGCAACCTGCCGCCAGCGGTTGGCATAGGCCGATTGTTCAATCAACAAGGTTGTTTATCTCGTCAGGCGTTTCCGATTGCTTTTGCGCTTGGCGGGACATTCTTTCGCGAGTCACCGAAACACCCAGGTAGTAACCGATAAAGCCAGCCCCCAGTGCCGCCTGCAAGGCAAACAGCAAGGAAGCGATTTCAGCGCTGGCCGGTTGCATCAGCGGCTCGAACCACGGTGTATAGCCCGGATCGATCTGGCCGATCATGTCTTTCGCCTTGTTGTCCGCACCGGCAAAAATCTCAACCTGTTTACCGTCCGCGCCGGCCGCAGGTCTCTGCACCAGCCACAGCGGAATCAACGCGAGCAGAAGAACAACACCCAGCAGTATGAGGTTCTGATGGCGCTTCATACACGTACCTCCGTGCGGCTGAGGAGGTTCATGTCCTGCAATTCCCTGGCGTTGAAGCGTTTCAGGGCGTTGAAGATGACTACCGTCAATAGCCCTTCGCTGATCGCCAGCGGGATCTGGGTGATCGCAAAAATTCCGGCAAACTTGGCGAAAGAGGCGACAAAACCGCCTTCCGGGTCAGGAAACGCCCAGGCCAGTTGCGCGGAAGTGGTCACGTAAGTCAGTAGATCCGCCATGCTGGCGGCAATGAACACGCTGACCGCGAAGGAAAGCTTGAGACGGCGAGCCAGGCCAAACAACGCCGCCGCCGCGAACGGCCCGACAATCGCCATCGAGAAGGTGTTGGCGCCTAGCGTGGTCAATCCGCCATGGGCCAGGAGCAAGGCCTGAAAGAGCAGAACGACCATGCCGATCGGCGCCATGGCAGCCGGGCCGAAAAGGATGGCGCCCAGCCCGGTACCCGTCGGGTGCGAACAACTGCCCGTGACCGATGGCAACTTCAGGGCCGAAAGCACGAAGGTGAAAGCCGCAGCGACGCCCAGCAACATGCGCTGCTCCGGGTTGTCGCGAATCCGTTTTTTCACGGCGTAAATGCCGTAGGCTACGAAAGGCGTGGAGGCGATCGTCCAGCCGAAGGCATGTTCGACGGGTAAGAAGCCTTCCATAATGTGCATGATTCCCTCCTACTGCTTTACAGCGCCGAAGCGAAGAAAAAGCGTCATTCGCGGGGGCGGGAATTGCGGATCGGAAGATAAGCCGCGGGAAGAACCCTGCAAGGCGGAAAATCAACAGAAGCCATCCCTGTGCCCCGGGGAATAACGCTATCTTTGATCCGGGCAGGTCTTCTGGCTCGCCTTCAATCTCGTCCGCCGACCTTCCCATACCCGGAGGCACAGTGGCGTGTGGCGGAGTTGTCTGGCTTACAGCAGCGGGGGCTGCGCCGGAATGTCTGAAACTGTCCAGAGTCACCGGCTTCCCTTTTCATTCGCGCCGTGGCAACGGCGGCGAAATCCCGAAACAGGCCAGAGGTTATACGAATTGGCGGGGCATGGCAAATTGATTCAGCCAATGAGATTCACGGCTCCGTCCAGCCGATTCTGGTATAAAAACAGCGCATGGCCCACGCCAACCGCGCATTGAACGTCAGCAGCGTGCCCCTGCCGCACACCCCGCCAGCGCATCGCTCGGCACAACGACTGAACGGCCTTCCTGGCTCCAGGCGTTCATCCCGCCACTGGCGTTGTAGACGGTTTTGTAACCTGCCTGCTGCGCCAGAAACTGCGTCGCTTTGGCCGAACGTTTGCCGCTGCGGCAGATCAGTATGACGGATTGATCCACGGTGGCGATTCTTTTCACTTTCTCAAGCCAGGCCGGCGGATCGGACCGGCCCTGCGCATCGAAATAGGTCAGCAGCTTGCTGCCGGGAATGACGCCGCTCTCCTTCCATTCGCCTTCGGTACGGATATCGATCACCGGAACGCCGCTGGCGGCGAGGCGGGCCAATTCGGCGTTGTCGATGTTCACCACTTCGGCGTAGGCGCCGAATGCGGCAAGAAGAAACAAGGCGAAAGAAATTGTCTTTTTGATCATGCGCGTTCCTTGTCGATAGATGCGGCCGGCGCAGAGACGGACGTCCCGGCGCCGACAAACCTCTCTTATCCGATCGGCATCAACACCGTATAGTCGAAGTCGAGGAGAACGCTCGGGTCGTAGCTGCCGTCGCCGAGTTTGTAAGGAAAGTCGGCACAGGGGCGATCTTTGGTCGCCACGGTGCGCAGACGGAGCGCACCCAGATCCTTGCGGCCCGGCAGGGCCATCTTGTCGATCACCGACGACCAGGCAAAGATAGTATCGCCGGCAAAGGCGGGAGAAACATGCCGGCCGGCATTGATCGCCGCTATGCTGAAGGCATTTGCTAACCCATTGAAAGAAAGTGAACGCGCCATGCTGATGACGTAACCGCCGTAGACGATGCGGCGGCCGAAACGCCCGGACTTCTCGGCAAACTGGTTGAAGTGCACCCTCGCCGTGTTCTGGTAGAGGCGGGTGGCCATCATGTGTTCGCTTTCCTCGATGGTCATGCCGTCAACGTGATCGATCTGTTCGCCGACCTGGTAATCGTTCCACAGGTCGGTGCTGCCAGCCCGAGTGCAGTCATACTGATCGGCCTTGAAGTCCGTCGGTACGATCAAATCGGCCGCCGCGACCGAATCGGGAAGCTCGGGCACAACCGCTGCCGGTGCCGGGGACGCCGGATCTTTCTTGCGGACCATGACCCAGCGACAGTAGTCGAGCACCATTTCTCCGCGCTGATTGGTACCACGCGAGTTCACATACACGACCCCAGTTTTGCCGTCGCGATTCTCCTTGAGGCCGATCACCGTCGAATCCGAGCTCAGGGTATCCCCCGGATAGACCGGCTGACCGAAGCGTCCCGCCGCGTAGCCGAGATTGGCAATGGCATTCAGCGAAATGTCCGGCACCGTCTTGCCGAACACGACGTTGAAGGCCAGCATGGAGTCCACCGGGGATCGCGGAAAGCCCAGGCGGAGAGCGAAGGCATCGGCGGAACCCACCGCAAAACGAGTGCCGGTCAATGCGGTGTACAGCGCCACATCGCCTTCGGTCACTGTTCTCGGCGTCGCATGCGTAATCTTCTGCCCGATGCTGAAGTCCTCAAAGTAGTTGCCCAACCTGTTCTTTGTGCTCATTCGATTTTCACTCCCGTTTGCTGAGTCAAGCCCTACCAACCGTATGCGGCGGCCAGTTCCGGATCCTTTTTGGCGACCAGTTGCGCCAGATCGACAATGACCTTGGCCTGTTTCCAGGTGGCGTCATCCTGCATCTTGCCGTCGATCGTCGCCACACCGCTACCATCGGGCATCGCTGCCAGGATGCGTTTGGCGAACAGCACTTCCTTCACATCGGGGCTGAAAACGCGTTTGGCAATGGCGATTTGATTCGGCGCCAACGACCAGGCGCCCGAACAGCCCATCAGGAAGGCATTGCGGAACTGCGATTCACAGGCCGCTTCGTCTTTGAGATCGCCAAACGGCCCGTAGAACGAATGCAAGCCATGCGCCACGGCGGCATCGACCATGCGTGCAATCGTGTAATGCCAGAGATCCTGTTGATAAAAGGCCCGCTGGCTCTTGCCTTCTTCTTCGTCAACCAGAACGCCGTAGCCTGGATGTCCGCCACCCACCCGGGTGGTCTTCATGCCGCGCGAAGCCGCCAGATCGGCCGGGCCGAGGCTCAAACCGTGCATGCGCGGACTGGCGCCACAGATGGCTTCGACATTGGTCACGCCCTGTGCCGTTTCGAGCAGGGCGTGCAGCAGTATCGGCTTCTTGATCGCGTACTTCGCTTCGAGCAACGAGACATACTGATCGACAAAATGAATATCCCACGGCCCCTCGACCTTGGGGATCATGATGACATCGACCTTGTTGCCGACGTGCTTGATGATCTCGCTCAAGTCATCGAGTATCCAGGGGCTGTTCAAGGCATTGACGCGCACCCACATGCCGGTGTCGCCGAAATCGTGGTTGCTCAGCAACTCGATAAAACCTGCCCGCGCCGCGTCTTTGGATTCGATCGGTATGGCGTCTTCCAGGTTGCCGCACATGACGTCGCACTGTTTGGCCGTCTCGGGCGCCTTGGAACGGATCTTTTCGATGTGCGGCGGAAAGAAATGAATCATGCGTTCCGGTCTCACCGGTAGTTCGCGCAAGGGTTGTGGCGCACCGATGGCAAGCGGCTTGTAGAAGTGAACGGGTAGCTTCATGGCATTTTCCTTAGTCAATACAGAAGTGGTAGTTACGGTGGAAGCAATGGTGCGGCGCGCGATGTCTTCACACCGGGCCGGCGACGACACCCTGATCGTGTAGCCGACCGACTTCGCCCTCACTCATGCCGAGGACTTCGAGCAGAATCTGGTCGGTATGCTCTCCGAGTACCGGTGCCAGCTTCGCCGGCAGTCTTGGAACGGAATTGAAATCGAGTGGCGTGGCGGGTGCCAGATAGTTTCCGATACCCGGTTGTTCGACCATCGAGAACATCGGATTATCAACCGAGCAATCCGGGTCGGTGGCGATGGCTTCCCGCACGCCGCGGTAAGGGCCCCAGGTGACGCGGTTGGCGTCGAGGATACGCGCGGCCTCGGCCATCGTGCGGGCCTGGAACCAGGGCTCCATGAGCGCGGCAAGCTCCTGGCGGGCACGAAAGCGATTGCCCTCGTCGGTAAGATCAAGGCCAAGCCGGACACCAAGTTCGTTGATCGCCTCCTGCAGGCCGGTGGCCTTGGTCAGGCAACGCCACTGCATATCGGTCAGACCGACGATCATCAGGCGTTTGCCGTCGAGCGTTCTGAAATCGCGCCCGAACGATCCATACAGATAGTTGCCGTACTTGGGCCGGTCCGCATTGTTGACCATCACTTCAGCCAGCAATCCAAGATTGCCGAGCATGGCCAACGCCACGTCCTTCAACGACAGACGTATCAGCTGCCCTTCGCCGGTGAGACGACGATGCCTTTCGGCGGCGAGAAGGCCAATCGCGATCATGTGTCCGCTGGTGTAATCCCATGCGGGAAACGCGTCATTCACCACCTCTGATGAATTGATCGGCCCGTTCAAGAAAGGCAGGCCGACCTGAGGGTTCACCGTGTAATCGACCTCCGAACCGCCATCGCGACGACCGAGAAAGTTGATCATGATCAGATCATCGCGATGTGCTTTCAGCGTTTCGTAGCTGAGCCAGCCCTTGGCCGGAAAATTGGTGCTGAACAGACCGGCGTTTTCACCCGGCGCACAGATCAGCCGGGTCAGTACCTCTTGTCCTTCCGGCTTGCGGAAATCGATGGCAATCGAGCGTTTGCCCTTGTTCAGGCCGGCCCAGAACAGGCTGTGCTTGCCGTCCAGGGTCAACGGCCAGCGACCATTGTCCAAACCGCCGTCGATCGGGTCGAAACGTATGACATCGGCACCCAGTTGCGCGAGAGTCATGCCACCTAACGGCGCGGCGACAAAAGCTGTGCCTTCGACGACACGCAAGCCCTTGAGAATTCCTTCCATCTTGTCCACCTATCCTGACGTAGCGCTCAGCTGACGCGGTTTCAGATCACACGCTTTTTGCGCAATTCTTCGATCTCCTGCGGCTCAAGTCCGAGCAGACCGGAAAGTATTTCATCCGTGTCTTGCCCGAGTTTCGGGCCGAGATGCTTGATGCGCCCCGGCGTTACCGAGAGGCGTGGCATCACCGACGGCACAATGACCGTTTCGCCGATGTCCGGCTCGTCGATGGCCACCAGATTGCGTCGCGAGTGAAACTGCCGGTCGCCGAAAACATCGGCAATGCTGTTCAGCGGGCCGGCGGGCGCACCCGCGGCAAAGCAACGGGCCAGCAGCTCTTCGCGAGGCAGCGAACCGCACCAGTCGCGGACGATCTCGTTGACGTCATGACGATGCTCCATGCGCACCTTCTGATCGCCAAAAACGTGCGGGGCTGCCAGTTCGGGGCGGCCCATGGCGGCCGCCAGCCGCTCGAACAGTTTGTCGGTCACACACGAAATGGCCACCCACTTGCCGTTGTCCTTGGTCGGAAAATGCCCGTGCGGGCAGGCAAAATCGTTATGCGTCGGCCCGTGCCGCTCGCGCACCGTTCCGTACATGCCATAGGCCGGCGCCAATTCGTCGGTGCAGCGAAACACCGATTCATAGAGTGCAGCGTCGATGTACTGTCCGCGGCCGGTGCGTTCGCGGTGGCGTAGCGCCATCAAGATGCCGATGCAGCCGTAGAGTCCGGTCAGATAATCGCCAATCGTGGTCGACCCCGGGGTGACCGGCGTTCCCCTCGGCATGCCCGAGAGAAAAGCGATCCCGCCAACGGCGTGCGCGACACGGGCAAAACCGGGCCGATCCTTATAGGGGCCGGTCTGTCCATAACCGGTAACACGCAACATGATCAGACGGGGATTGATTTTATGCAGCACATCCCAGCCAAGACCCCATTTTTCGAGCGTTCCGGGCCTGAAGTTTTCGCACAGCACGTCCGAGTTCTCGATCAGTTTCTTGAATAACTCGACGCCTTCGGGCAGGTGCAGATCCAGCGTCACCGATTTCTTATTACGTGCTTCGCTGAGCCAGGCCAGCGTATCCTTGCGCTTGGTCGGCGTACCAAAGTAACGCATGGGATCGCCGCCTTTGGGATTTTCGACCTTGATGACCTCGGCGCCAAATTCACCGAGAATGCAAGCGCTGTAAGGCGCAGCAATGACCGTGGCCGCATCAATAACACGAATGCCTTCGAGCGGTAGCCTGGTTTCGGTCTGCTCTGTGTTCATGGGAATCCTCGTGCGATGAAATGATCAGATGATCTTGCGTTGCCGCAAGCGCTGAATTTCCGGTCCTGTAATTCCGAGCAACTCGCGCAGAACTTCGTATGTCGCGTTACCCAGTGGTGGCCCGAGATTGGAAATCCGGCCGGGCGTCTCAGACAGTGTCGGCACGACTCCCGGAATCACCACATCGCCCACACCATCTTCTTTGATATGCGCCAGATTGCCGCGGGCGAGGAAGTGTTCGTCCTCAAAGATGTCTGCAATGCTGTTGAGTTTGCCGATCGGCACTTCACCATCGATACAGAGCTTCATGATCTCATCCCGAGTCAGCGAACCGACCCATTCAATGACGATCCTGTTAACTTCATCGCGTGCCGCCAAGCGTTTGCGCTGATTTCCATAATACTCGGCCGAAGCAAGTTCCGGCCTTCCCATCGCTTCCGCAATGCGCTCGAACATCTTGTCCGTGGTACAGGCAATGGCAACCCATTTGTCATCGATGGTGCGGAAATGTCCATGCGGGACGGCAACGAAACTGCCCGCGCCTTCACGTTGACGAACCTTGCCGAACAGGCCGTAGGCCGCAGCGATCTCATCCATCTGACGGAATACGGCCTCGTAAATTCCGATGTCGATGATCTGCCCTTCGCCAGTGGCTTCACTGTGTCGCAAGGCCAGCAGAATGCCGATGGCTCCATAAAGGCTGGACAGGTAGTCACCCAAAGGGGTGGTGCCGGGGACTACCGGGGTTTCACCCGGGAAGCCGGCAAGGTAGGACAACCCTGCGAAGCCATGGGCTATGTGCGCGAATCCCGAACGCGAGCGATAAGGCCCGGTCTGCCCATACCCGGAAACACGGAGCATCACCAGCGCGGGATTGGCCTTGCTCAGCACATCCCAGCCGAGCCCCCATTCCTCCATCGTGCCGGGCCGGAAATTCTCGATCAGGACATCGGATTTGGCGACCAGTTTCAGGAAAAGCTCGACGCCTTCCTGCTGACGGAGGTCCATGGTCACCGATTTCTTGTTGCGGCCTTCGCTCAGCCAGGCCAGCGTCGCATCGTGGCGCTTCGACGGTGTACCGAATCTTCGCATCGGGTCGCCGTTGATCGGGTGCTCGACCTTGAGAATCTCTGCGCCGAACTCGCCAAGCATCGAAGCCGCATAGGGGCCGGCAAGGAAGGTCCCGACGTCGATGACACGAATGCCGCTCATCGGCAAATTTTCTGTATCTGGCGAGCGATCCTGCTCCGAGCCCTCCTGCAACGCATCAGCATTCGTACCTGAAGCGCTGGCTGACGTTTCCTCTGCAGCGGCCGCAGATTTCGTGCTTCCAGCCCCTTTTTTCATAGTTGCTCCTCTCGACAGCAGTGCTTTGAAACGCTTCAATCACTCTAACCCGCGCCAAGCCGGGCTGCGCAATATAACAAAACAAAAAATCAATAGCAAATGAGGAAATCATCTGGCCAAGCGCAGTTTATTTTACTGTCCGGCGGTCATCGAACACGAGTTTAAGCGTAACTTGAGTTCAGAAACCGGCTGTGTTTTACTTGCCAACCTTACCCGGAAACCCCGAAAGGAATAGCTCAATGACCGACTCGATAACCGATTACGCTCAATGGATCGGCCGTATGGAAATCACCGACGACGACCTGGGATTGTCGCCGACACTGGCTGCGGCAGCGACGCTCGATGACCAGGCCACCCGCTTTGAAAACGGAAGTTCACTGCCGCCGTTGTGGCATTGGTTCTACTTTCTTCCCAAGGCACCGCAATCGCAGCTCGATATTGACGGCCATCCAAAACGCGGCGGGTTCATGCCGCCGATTCCTTATCCGAGACGGATGTTTGCCGGTTCGCGTATGACATTCCATCGACCCTTGGTCATCGGTCAGCCCGCCCGCCGCGAAGCGGTGATCCGCGACATCCAGCAGAAATCGGGCCGCTCCGGATCGTTGGCTTTCGTTTCAGTCGTCTGCAGCTATTATCAGAACAACCAATTGTGCATCGAGGAAGAACAGGACATCGTCTACCGCGAACCCGGTCCGACGGTTCCCAGCCCGCAGGTCGTCGCCTGGCCAGCCGCCCCGGAAAATGCCTGGACCCGAATCGTGACGCCCGACCCGAGACTGCTGTTCCGCTTTTCGGCACTGACCTTCAACGCTCACCGGATTCACTATGATCGCCCCTACGCCACCGGCGAGGAAGGCTATCCTGGTCTAGTGGTGCACGGCCCTCTGACGGCCGTATTGTTGATGGAGCTGGTTCGGCACAGCGCTACGCGTCCGGCACGCACATTCAGCTTCCGCGGTTTGGCACCCCTCTTCGATTTGGCGCCGTTTCGCCTGGTTGGCGTACCCGACGACGGGAAAGTGTCGCTTGAGGCTCATGGGCCGGACGGCAAAACCGCCATGAGCGCAAGCTGCGAATTCGCGTAGCGCCTCAATGACTAACGCGTATTGTCACTTGAAGACATCGCGTTCAAACATCTCAGCGAGCACGCGATCGACGCCCATCTGCCAATCCGGAAGGCTCAAACCGAAAGCGGTTTGTAACTTGCGGGTGTCCAGGCGTGAGTTGAAGGGTCGTTGCGCAGGTGTCGGATAGTCGCTGCTCGGTATGGCCACGATAGCCTCTCGCGCGACACGAACAGGTTGTTCCGCCCGACGGGCTTGTTCGATCACGTATTGTGCATAACCATGCCAACTGGTATTCCCTTCGGCGGCCAAATGATACAGTCCGCCAAGTTGAGGGCTCTCCTGAACGGCTCGCAAGGCATGTGCTGTCACGTCAGCCACCAGCTCGGCACCGGTCGGCGCGCCAATTTGGTCGTTTATGACCCTAAGATGATCGCGTTCGAACGCCAGCTGCAGCATGGTCTTGGCAAAATTCTGGCCGCGTGCGGCATAGACCCAACTGCTGCGAAAGATCAAATGCTTCGAGCAACGGGCGACGGCCAGCTCGCCCTGCAGTTTGGATTTCCCATAAATACTCAAGGGACCGGTGACATCGCTTTCCTGCCAGGGCTTTTCACCGCGCCCATCGAATACATAGTCGGACGAGTAGTGCACCAGCCAGGCACCCAGTTCTTGCGCTTCGTCGGCAAGTATGCCGGGTGCAAATCCGTTGATCCTTTGCGCCAGTTCCGGCTCGAGCTCGGCCTTGTCGACAGCCGTATAAGCCGCAGCGTTGACGATAACGTCGGGTTTCAGACGCCGAATCGTGCCGGCCAGGCCGGCCCGATTGGTCAAATCGCCGCACAGTCCACCGTCACCCTCGCGGTCCAGTGCGATCACCTGGCCCAACGGCGCCAGACTACGCTGTAGTTCCCAACCGATTTGACCGTGTTTGCCAAACAGCAGGATTTTCATTCGACCCTCTCTCCGTAATTTTTCTCGATCCATTCTCTGTACGTGCCCGACTGTACGTTACCAACCCAGTCCTGATTGTCAAGATACCACTGCACAGTCTTGCGAATGCCCGTGTCAAAGGTTTCCTGTGGCCTCCATCCAAGATCGCGTTTTATTTTGCCGGCGTCGATGGCGTAACGACGATCATGGCCGGGGCGATCGGTCACGTACGCAATCTGCTCACTATAGGCCTTGCCATCGTCGCGCGGACGCATCTCGTCGAGCAAATCGCAAATGGCATGAACAATGGCCAGATTCGTGTTCTCGTTCCATCCACCGATGTTGTAAATCTCGCCAAGTCGTCCGTTGGCGAGAACAGTTCGCAAAGCGGAACAATGGTCGGCGACGTACAGCCAATCACGGATTTGTAGTCCGTCGCCATAGACCGGCAGGGGCTTGCCAGCCAACGCATTGACGATCATCAGTGGAATCAGTTTTTCAGGAAACTGGAAAGGGCCATAATTGTTCGAGCAATTGGTCGTTAGAACGGGCAGGCCGTAGGTATGGTGATAGGCGCGCACCAGATGATCGGAGGCGGCCTTTGACGCCGAGTAGGGACTGTTCGGTTGATACGGATTGTTTTCCTTGAAGGCCGGATCGATAGCGGATAACGAGCCATACACTTCGTCCGTCGACACATGCAGAAATCGAAATGCCGATTTTTCGGCAGCACTCATCGCTGAGAAAAATACGCGCACGCCTTCAAGCAGCTTGAAGGTGCCAACGATATTGGTCTCGATGAACTCACCAGGGCCGTGAATCGAACGATCGACATGGCTCTCGGCGGCAAAATTGATTATGGCGCGCGGCCGGTGTTTTAGAAGCAGCCCCTCAACCAGCGCCTTATTTCCTATATCGCCATGAACGAAAGCGTAACGCGGATCGCCGGCCAGTTCGAAGAAATTTTCAAGGTTTCCGGCGTAGGTCAGCTTATCCAGGTTGATGACGGATTCGTCGCTTTCGCGAAGCCAATCGAGGATGAAGTTGGCGCCGATGAAGCCGGCACCTCCGGTTACCAGAATCATTCCGAGTCCTTTCGGGTCTTAAAGGGAAAGCCGGCGCCGAGGCGGCATATACAATCTCTTATAATTCAGCCTTTCCAGCCCACACCTATTTTACCCGCCGATGCGCATCCTGTTGGTCAAAACCTCTTCGCTAGGCGATGTCATTCACAATCTGCCCGTGGTCAGCGATCTTCGCCGTTGTCTTCCCGAAGCGCAAATCGACTGGTGTGTCGAAGAAGCGTTTGCCGAAATTCCCCGTCTCCACCCGGAGGTTGGCGAGATCATTCCGGTTGCTCTTCGCCGCTGGCGAAAGTCGCTGATCCAGTGGTCCACCTGGAGCGATTTCGGCGAATTCAAGAAAGAGCTTTCCGGGACATATTACGATGCCATACTTGACACGCAGGGTTTGGTGAAGAGTGCACTGCTGGCCAGGTTGGCCCGAGGGCGGCGCTATGGCTACGCGGCCGAAGTGGCACGCGAACCATTGGCCGCTCGTTTTTACGATGAAACTTTCGTCATCCCGCCGAATGCGCATGCCGTCGAACGCAACCGCTGGCTGGCCGCCGCCGCGTTCAATCTGCCCGTTGACCTGCCGTTGAATTACGGCATCGACGTCCCGAAGGTTAACCTGTCATGGTTTATTGGCCAGCGCTATGCCGTATTGCTAACCGCCACCAGTCGCGATGATAAACTGTGGAACGAACCCGATTGGGTGCTTGTCGCGAGAAATCTTTTCAAACGCGGGCTGATTCCAATCTTCCCTTCGGGTAATGCGCTTGAACGTGAGCGCGCTTTGCGCATCGTAGCCGCCGTACCCGGAGCACTGGTCGCCCCGCCCTTGAGTCTGGGCGAATTGGCCTGCCTTATCAGCAAAGCGACATTGGTCATCGGCGTGGATACCGGTCTGGTTCATCTGGCAACTGCGCTCAAGATTCCGACCATTGCGCTTTATATCGCCAGCGACCCGGCACTCACCGGTGTTTACGGAACCGGTTTCTTTCGAAACCTCGGAACACCGGGTCGCGCTCCCCGAGTCAATGAGGTGTTGTCGGCGGCGGATCAGGGGATTCATGGTTTTCACTGATGCCTCGCCTTATCTATTCTCTAATTTTTTATCTTGTCCAGCCGCTGCTCTGGCTGCGACTGCTGTGGCGATCGCGCAAACAACCCGAGTATCTCCATCACGTCGGCGAACGCTACGGTTTTTATGCCAATACAGTACATGCGCCACTGATCTGGCTGCATGCCGTTTCGGTGGGCGAGACCCGCGCGGCTGAACCACTGATCAAGGCGTTACTGGAAACCTATCCGGATCACGCGCTGTTGCTGACGCACATGACCCCGACCGGGCGAGTAGCGGGAGCCGAATTGATTGCCAAGTATGGCCCTCGGTTGACCCAGGTTTACCTTCCCTATGATCTTCCCGACGCCTGTGCGCGTTTCCTGGATCATTTCAGGCCGCGCCTCGGCCTTCTGATGGAAACCGAGCTTTGGCCAAACCTGATCGCTGCATCGCGGTTGCACCGCATGCCCTTGTTGCTGATCAACGCCCGGCTTTCCGTTTACTCACAACGGGGCTATCAGCGTTTATCGCCGCTCATCCGTCCGGCGTTCAATGCGTTGTATGCCGTTGCAGCACAAACCCCGTCGGATGCCGAGCGACTGACCGCTGTCGGCGCCCAGCGTGTCCACGTTTTTGGCAACCTCAAGTTCGATGTCCACCCTTCACCGCTGAAAATTGAACTCGGGGCGCAGTGGCGGCAAGCGCTTGGCTCACGACCCGTCTGGCTGGCTGCCAGCACCCGGGAAGGCGAAGAGGCGCTGATTCTCGACGCCTTTGCCAGCCTCGACATTCCAGAACTGTTGCTCCTGTTGGTACCACGCCACCCGCAACGCTTTGACGAAGTGGCCGATCTGATCGAACAACATAATCTCTGCGCGTGTCGGCGTAGCGACGGCTCGCTGCCCTTACCCCAAACCCGAGTCTGGCTCGGTGACAGCATGGGCGAAATGCCGGCGTATTTCACGGTCGCAGATCTGGCGTTGATCGGGGGCACCTTGCTCCCCCTCGGCGGACAGAATCTGATCGAGGCCGCATCGTGTGGCTGCCCGATACTGGTGGGTCCGCATACGTTCAACTTCGCTCAGGCCACCGATGACGCCATCGAAAGCGGCGCGGCGCTCAGGATTCACGACGCACGTCACGCCGCCATAACTGCGGAACAGCTTTTAAGTAATGGGAAAGCACTATCTTCGATGCGCGAAGCCGCGTCGGCATTCAGTCAAACCCATCGTGGCGCAACCGATCGAACCATCGCACTGATTGGAGAAATTACGGCGCTTCGAACAACGGGTTGATCTGTTCCAGATCGTCCTCGCCGAGCGAACCAACCGCTGCCTTCAGTTTGAGCTGTGAGAGTAAGGTGTCAAATCGCGCCTTGGCCAGGTCACGCTTGGTGACATAGACCTGATTCTCGGCGTTTAACACGTCGATATTGATACGTACGCCCACCTCATAACCCAGCTTGTTTGATTCGAGCGCGCTGGTGCTCGAAATCAGCGCCGCTTCCAGCGCCCGTACCTGGGCCAGGCCATTGACTACGCCGAGAAAGGATTGCTGCGCATTCAGCGCGGCTGCCCGTTTGGCGCTTTCCAATGCGGCATCGGCAGCCGATCGATTGGCCACCGCCTCTCGGGTTTTGGAATTGACATACCCACCCTGGAAAATCGGGATGTTGAGCTGCAAACCGATATTGCGCGAGTCGGTACCGATGCTGGACTCAAGACCCAGGGCTGAATTGCTCTTGCCGTAGTTGGCTACGACATCAAGCGTTGGAAGGTGGCCAGCGCGTGTACGCTCCACTTCCTTAGCGGCCACCTCGGCGGCGGCCAGTTGTGCTTGAACGATGAAACTGTCTCTTTCTGCGGCATCAACCCATTTATCCATGCTGGCTGGCTGCGGTGGTTTGAGTTCGGCCTGCGGCTTGAGCCGGTTTAGCTCACCCGAATTCTTGCCGGTGATAACTCGCAAGGCGAAACGCTTTACTTCCAGATCGCTTTCCGCGGCGATTTCCTGCGCGCTGGCCAGATCGAAACGCGACTGGGCCTCATGCGTATCGGTGATGGTTGCCGTACCGACCTCAAAGTTCTTCTTGGCCTGCTCGAGCTGCCGCGAAATGGAAAACTTGTTGGCACGCACTGCCACGAGGTTGTCGGTGGCATAGAGCACGTCAAAATAGGCTTGAGCGACACGCAATACAAGATCCTGCGTGGCCTGAGCAAAATTTGCTTCGGCCTGGACGACCTGCAGCTTTCCTTGCCCGTACTGCACATAATTCTGCCAACGGAACAGGGGTTGCGTCAGCGAGACATTGTAGGCATGCGTATTGAAGTTTCTGTTGACGTTGGGCTGATTATCCGGTTTGTACTTGTTTTCGTTCCATACGGTATTGGCTGTAGCGCCGATGGTCGGCAACAAACCAGCCAATCCTTGAGGCAGCTTCTCGCGACCCGCGTCAACGGTTGCGCGGGCCGCCGCATATTGCTGATCGTTGCTCAACGCGTCGCGGTAGATTTGCAAGAGGTCCGCAGCAAAGGCCGGCGCCACTGAAGCAATGGCACCCAGCAGAAAAATGAAACGATTTACCGATGGCGTCAGGCGCATGGCAGTGCTCTTAACAAACGACTAGAAAACAAACTTATTGGCCGGTTTGACATGGGCCAGAGGTGCAACAACGGTTTCAAAAATATTGGTCGTATTGAATGCGTTTTCGTCAGTGCGTGTCACCAACTGCAACTGCATGACCGGCGCCTCTCCAACAACGGCAACCAGACGACCGCCGATCTTGAGTTGATTGAGCAGCGTGTCGGGTAGTGCCGGCGTTGAGCCCGAGAGCACGATCGCATCGTACGGGGCATCTTTCGTCCAGCCCCGGGCAGCATTTCCGGTTTCAACGCTGACGTTGGCCACGCCAGCATGTTCAAGATTTTTTCTGGCGACTTCCGCCAAGCCAGGTTCAATTTCAATGCTGTAAACGTACTCGGCTTTTGCCGCAAGCAGGGCAGCCATATAGCCGCTGCCGGTGCCGATTTCAAGCACTTTGTCGGTATTTCTGATGGCCAGTTCCTGGAGCATTCGGGCCTCGACCTTGGGCGCCAGCATCGTCTGGCTGGTATTTTCCCGGGTGCCGAGGGGAATTTCAATGTCGGCGAAAGCCAAATCCTTGTAGGCCTGAGGAACGAAATCTTCGCGTTTAACCACCGCAAGCAAAGCCAGAACGGACGGATCCAGCACATTCCAGGGACGGATCTGCTGTTCGATCATGTTAAAGCGTGCTTTTTCGGTATTGATTGTCGCTACAGTCATGGCATTCCCCATCAGAAATGTAATATTAGCACAAACTAATATATCTACGTACAACAACCGTTGATTATACCTTTACCCGGAGCGGTCAGCGTCGCCTGGAAGAAGATCGCTAGCCCCTCAGTCATCGACCGGTGAAGCACGAACCTTGTCAGGTTGCTTGTGTTCACTGAATGCCCTGACGTCGACTCAGGCCGTTTGCCAGCAACTCAAAATGAGTTTCAAGATAGGCTGCCGGATCGGTCTCCTGGCCGCAGAAACAAAGTGAAAACCGCCAGATGACCAGCATCAACAAGGGCGCGATGATCACGTCGATTGCCGTTTCAACATCGAGAGTGCGAAACTCGCCACTGACCATGCCGCGTTGCAGGACCGTGCGTATCAAAGCCCGTCCTCGGACGATCACCTTGTCGTGATAATACTGCGCCACGTCGGGGAAATTGCGCGACTCGGAGATGATCAGCTTGGGCACGCCGGCCAGCCGTGTTCCGCCGATTTGCTGCCACCATCCGAACAGCAGCTTGCGGAGCAATTCGATCGCTGAACCGCTGTGTTCAGCCAGTTGCTGCTCGGCCGCTATCAGCGTCGGCACGATGCCTTCCTCAATGACCGCCTTGAAGAGTGATTCCTTACTGTCGAAGTAGAGGTAAAGCGTACCTTTGGAGACCCCGGCACGCGCCGCCACATCATCGAGTCGCGTGGCCGCAAAGCCCTTCTCGACAAAGAGTTCGAGCGCCGCTGCGGTCAACTCCGAGGGGCGAGCGTCCTTGCGCCGACGTCGCGGCATGCGCCTTCGGGCATCTTTCTCGGATTCAGTTGGCAGGGCGGGTGTTTGCATCGCATTTTGGTAATGACTGACCAGTCAGTAATATATCGGCGCAGAAGCGACGCGTCAATGTCGGATATATTTACCCAGCCGATTCCTGCAATGGTTCTTACTGAATTCAAAGAGTATTATCGATAGTGATCAACCCACGAAAACCATCTGAGGATCAAGAAACAATGAATGGTATAGACAAGTTTCCATTTGAAACTCGGCGGCCAGCGACAGTCCAACTGGATGCCATGCCATGAACGAAGCCGCAACCACAGAAGCAACACTGTTGCTCGTTGATGACGAGCCAGGGATTCTTTCTTCATTGCGGCGATTGCTGCGCCCTGCCGGATATAAAATCTTTACCGCTGAAGGCGGTAAGGCCGGTCTTGAAATCCTTGAGCATGAATCCGTAGATCTGGTCATCTCCGACATGCGCATGCCAGAGATGGATGGCGCGCAATTTCTTGAGCAAGTACGTATTCGCTGGCCGAAAACGACACGCATTCTGCTCACTGGCTATGCCGATGTGTCCTCGACGATTGCCGCCATAAACCGTGGCGAGATATTTCGTTATGTCTCGAAGCCGTGGGACGACAACGAACTCACGCTGCTCGTACGCGACGCCCTGGAAGGAATGAGGTTACGCAACGAAAACGTACGTTTGCTGGCTTTGACACAAGCACAGAACGAGGAACTGAAGGATCTCAATAGCAGTCTCGAGGACAAGGTCAGGCAACGCACATCAGAAATCGAGCAGGTCAATAGTTTTCTCAACCTGGCCAACGATAAGCTCAAACAGAATTTTCTCGTTTCAATCAAAATGTTTTCCGGTCTCATGGAATTGCGCGGCGGCGCCATGGCGGGACACTCGCGTCGTGTCGCCGATCTGGCCCGGAAGTTGTCCAGCCGCCTGAAGATTGAGGCCAAAGAACAACAGGACATATTTTTTGCGGCCCTGTTGCACGATGTCGGCAAGATCGGATTTCCCGACAGCCTGCTCATACGACCCGTGTCCAAGATGAACAGTGAAGAACTTGGGCAATACCGTAAACATGTCATTGCCGGGGAATCGGCGTTGATGCCGCTGGATGAGTTGAAGGACGTCTCGCGAATCATCCGCTCGCACCATGAACATTTTGACGGCAAGGGTTTCCCGGATGGGCTTGAAGGATCGGATATCGTGCGCGGCGCACGAATACTGAGCGTCATTAACGACTACGACGGCTTGCAGATCGGAACGCTTTCCGAAAGACGAATGAGCGCCGATGAAGCAAAAGCGCTGATCTCCCAATCGGGCGGCAAACGATACGACCCGGAAATTGTCGATGCCTTCATCGAAATGTTGGGTGGTTTGGCGCTTGAAGCCGACCGTGGAAAAGCCGTTTCTCACGCCGATCTTAAAGTCGGCATGGTATTGGCACGTGATCTGCTGAGCCGGGATGGCATCCTTTTGCTGTCAGCGGACTTTACGCTCAATGTTCCGCTCATCAAGCAGATACAGGAGTATGCACGTCGCGAAAATCACGCCATTACGATTTATATCCGTACGGACAAAAACTAGAGGTAAGACGCGATGAGCCGAATCCTGATTGTCGACGATGAAGAATCCATCCTCAAATCCCTGCGCCGCCTGTTATCCCTGACGCCATGTACGGTCGGCGACGAAACCTACAAACTGGTGGTAGATATTTGCAGCTCACCGGTTGAGGCTTTGGAAAAGGCCCGCCATACGGCTTACGACCTCGTGCTTTCCGACTTTCGCATGCCCGTCATGGATGGAGTGCAGTTCCTGAAAGCGCTGCGCGAGATCCAACCCGATACCGCGCGCTTGATCCTCTCCGGCTACGCCGATCTGAACGGACTGATCGGCGCCATCAATGAAGCGGGAATCAGCCGCTTCATATCAAAGCCGTGGAACGACTATGAACTGGTCTCTACGCTTGGGCAGGTGCTGGCGCTACGCGAATTGACGCTGGAAAACCAGCGTCTGGCGGATCAGGCCAGATTGGCGATGGGCACCATTTCAGCCGAGGAAATCGAACGCAAGCGTCTTGAAGCATCCGAGCCCGGCATCACCCAGGTCAACTGGGGACCGGACGGTTCGGTGCTACTGGATGAATCAGTCCTTGAGCACGATAACTCAAGCGACAAGTGGATGCGCTGAATAGCAAGCCACAATTGGAGTAAGCATTTGCTTATCGTATACCCTCTTAATTTCGTACATACCTGGACCGGTGCTTGGGTAGGCATGGCGAAGGGCATGGCTCGTTTCGATAGCGCCGAGGCGACCCAGGCATGACCCGCGACGCCAGGGAGTCGAATTTCTATGACGCGCTCGGCTGTTTGGTGATGCGTCTTGACCGCAAACAAACCATCCGATTCATCAATCACTCCGGACTGAAACTTTTGGGTTACGAACGGATAGGAGAGCTGTTCGGCAAACCCTTGGCTATGCTGTTTCCGGAGAATGATCCGA
>WBZS01000977.1_pt1 | contig 26391 bp, 28 predicted proteins | sample 5204201 | NCBI WGS metagenome assembly WBZS01 (sample SAMN12344357, study PRJNA552823) | activated sludge metagenome | biome: Activated sludge suspended growth; feature: Nitrification reactor; material: Wastewater; isolation source: activated sludge from nitrification reactor of wastewater... | reverse complement strand
CTCGATCATTGGTATCCCAATTGCCGTCAACGGCGAAGATAACCACCGATTCGTTTGCGTCCACAAGTGCAGCAGTGACACTGGTTCGCAAAGGAGGATAGGCCTGAAGGTTGTTGACTCGCAGAAACAATACGGCGTCACATTGAAATTCATGGGCAAGTGCTGCAATGTCACGTTCTTCGAATTGTCCCGCTAACAGCTGATCCACATTGACTCGGCAGTCAAATGACTTGGGCACCAAAACTTCGCACAGCCCGCAACCGCGCAGCGAATTGGCAAGCGTTTCGGCATACTTGTATGGCGCCTGGAAACTACCGCCATCTGTTCCCGTAGGGATTATCACCACGCGTCGTGGTGCAATTTGAGCAAACACAGGCGAAACAAATAGGCTGTATTTTCGTGTTTCGCAAAAATGCTGATTGCGGGGCTTCCGCACGATTGCCAACCGCGGCAATTCAGCAAATTTCGTCTTCCAATCCGGCAGGCAAAAGGACTGGCAACCAACGCAGACTGCCAACAGCCACGTCATCGCGATCGAGCATGCGAAAGTTTGCGCGGGATTCGATAGTGACTTCAATGCCATACCCGAGTCCACAGAGCCTTCCTAATAGTTGATTTTTGTGCCGCTGGTTCGTTATTTTCGAATAGCCGTGGGGCGTGCTTCCGACATTGAATTCAACAGAACACCGTCCAGCATTGTTTCGATCGATTGAAGTTGGTCGTTCATTCGCTTTTCCATCGATAATCGCAACTCGATTTGGCGATTTAGTTCGCCATTGAGCCGTGTTACTTCGCGATTGAGTGCAGCCAGGCGATCCAGCGATTGACGCAATTCTTCGTTTTTCTGCTCGACAACCAATTGCGAGTCTTCCAACGCGCGATTTTTTGTTAACAGTTCTTGGTGTTTGCGATCGACAGATTTTCTCAGCCGGTTGTTTTCGTTTTGTAGAAACATGGCGCGCTCCGTCGCGGTCTGTTGACTCGCATTCAGATGGCGTCCATGAAACACCGGCCCGTTCTGCAAATATCCCCGACTGCCAGGCCCGGCTTCCGCGGGTGGATGGGGTTCTTGATTCAAGAATTGTTCTTGCAGCGCGGAATTTTGGGGAACCGCAGACATTCCCATGCCTGACGCGCCGGGTTCGGGTTGGATGGGAAAGTTCTGGGTTGGGCGTTGTGTTTCCGGGCGAATCATTCCGGAGCCATTAAGTTGGCGATCAGTCTGAACCTCCGACTCTTGAAACTGAGGTTCTGGATACTGTTGAAATTGAGGCTGTTGAAATTGAGGCTGCTGAAATTGCGGCTGTTGAAATGCGTCGGGGGCAGCGACGAAAGGCTCTTGGTAGTATTGCTGCGGGTTCATTCCTGTTTGGCCGAATCGCAGCGGATTGGCAGAGGAAGGGTATCCGTTGGCGTCGGTTATGACTTGGTTCGGATTGTACGGCGGCGAATTGTAAACGCGCGGTTGTGGTTGTTGATACGATGCGGCTTGAACATCGTGTTGCGATGATTTTTGATGTTCATTGGCATTCAATTGCTCCCGCTCGAAGGTGTCCGAATTGGTTTGCGACTGCATTCCGTTCGAGCTTCTTGCCGTGTTGTCTTCCATGGCCAAGCGGCGAGCAGTTTCGCGATCGATAACCTTCAGCTCCATAGGTTTCGAAGATTGGTTGGACCCCGATGGCGTAGAAGGAGTCCGCTTGAATGTTCGCCTTAACCACTCGCCCGGGGACATCTTTTGAGCGGATGGTTGAGTCAATTGCTCCTGGGCGGAAACATCATAAGGCTTGATACAGCAAATCAGAAAAGAGAAGCAAATGGCTAAAATGCTTCGTCTTCCAAGCGTCACTGGATTTTCAAGCTGGAGCGTTGGTTTCATTGGCCTGACGACTCATATTCACACTGGATGATGATGACTTCACCGCAAGCACACTGAATTTCGATGGCGTCGATCATAGCGCCTCGTTTGTGCAACTTAATGTTGGTCGGTAATCCTGTTTTGGGGCCGATCGTAACTTTTTGTAAGACCGGAGCAGCGGCGGCATGAGGCGCGGGAAAAAAGTTATTCGCTTGCATTTTCGAAAATCTCCTTCAATCGAAATTTTGCGCTCGCCAAGACTCGGGATACTCGCGATTCAGTAATGCCGATTACTTGTCCAATTTCGGCTAGCGTCAAATCCTCCGTGTAGTAGAGCGTTAACACCAATCGTTCGCGCTCAGGGAGTTTTTCGATACAGTCAGCCAGCAGGGTTTTAAGTTCAGAAGCTTCCATTTCGGCTTCGGGCGCGTCGGGGTTGTCCTTCCAGCTTGAGTGGATATGGCATTGCAAGTCGCTCCAACTTTGCGGTTGCATAAACCTCATTGCTTCCAGAACTTCCAAGACTTTTTCGAGGGGCATTCTCAACTTTTGAGCAAGCATTTCCGGGGTCACCGGACCTTCGAGAGTTTCATGTGCTTTCCTCACGTCAGCAATTAGCTCCATTGTTTTCTGCGGAATCATGGAGTTCTTTCTCATCTCATCAATGATCGCTCCACGAATTCGAGGGAATGCATAGGTTCGGAACTGAACCCCGCGCATAGGATCAAAGGATTTTGCTGTCTCAATCAATCCGACCATTCCGGCCTGTTCCAGACTTTCTTTGTCGCAGTATTCAGGCAAACCCACAGTCAACGTACTCAAGATCTTGCGCACGTAGTCAATGTTGTCGAGTATCAACTGATCGGGATGGATCGTCGCCGAAAATTGTTGGTACGCTCGAGTTGCCGTTTCTATGTTTTTATTCATTTTTTGTTTGTCAAAGAATGTTTGACAAGTGTCCCTTCAAGACGTTTACATCAGGCGGAGTTTCGTCGGCTTGAATATCCGTTCCGAGGTCGAGTCGTATTCGCGACATGAATCACACTCATTCCAAAAGAAATCAGGACTCCTAACAACACGCCCGACGTCGTCGCCCTTCCTAAAATGATGTGTGGATCCAAACCCACAACCATTCCAATCAAGGTCACGCCAAAGGCTGTAAGCAAACCGGCGACAGTGCCCAGTGGCGCTCGCCGTTTTCCTTTTCGGCCATCATTTGATTTGCGTTTTGTCATGGGCTGCTACTGGTGGTGCGAGTTTTCTTTCCAAGGGGCATCGTTTCGCTAGCAGTTGCTGTTGGGAGCTGATCAAGGAATACATCTTGATATCGAATAATGGCTACCGGTTCGATGAGCAAATCAATGGGTATCTCGTTAAAGGCAATAAACGAAATCGAGGGCAAAGACCGCTGGGTGGTCATTCGAAGCGCGCGGCGAATGGATGAATCAACCAGGGCCGCGGCGGGCTCGTTCTTCACCGAGGACATGTCCCATGCCTGTTGATACTTTTCCACAAGCCGTTCTAGTTGCGCAGGTTGAAAGGCGATCATGTCGCCGCTGAGGTTTTCGCGAAATGCGTGTTGCAACTTGGGCTCAAGCAGAATGACCCGAACTTTTCCGCTGGCATCGCGAAAACGATCGACGATGACAGCGCCGATATCCTGACGCACACGCTCCACCAGGTCGGGCAAAGACTTGATTTGAGTGCCGTGATGGATTGCGGATTCGACAATTCTTTCGAAAGAAGCGATCGATACTGATTCTTGGAGCAGATTCACCAAGAGCTGGTGCAGGACTCCCAGTCGGACCGTGTCCGGCTTGATGTCTGCCACAACCGTGGGAGCGTGTTCCTTCAGCTTGTCGAGCATTTTTTGCATGTCTTCACGACTCAGCAGTTCATGAGCGTGTTTTTTCAGACATTCACCCAAGTGGGTGATCAAGACCGTGGGTGAATCCACAACCGTCAGACCAGAAATCTCTGCTCGGCGACGGTTCGATTCATCAACCCATTTTGCCGGCAAGCCGAAAGCTGGGTCCTTGGTCGGAGTTCCAGGAATGACGACGTCAATTCCCCCTGGATTAATTGCTAAATACTCGTTCGGATTAATCTTGCCTCGCCCAACTTCACGGCCGGCAATAACAAAGCGGTATTCCGTCGTGTCGAGTTGCAGGCTATCGCGAATTCGAACATTGGGCACCCAAAATCCCCACTGCTCGCCAATGTCCTTTCGTAGCGATTTGATTCTCTCGGCGATCCCCCGCCCTTTTTCTGGTTCAACCAAAAAAATAATTCCGGCGCCAACCTCGACAACAATCCGATCGTGTTGCAAAAAAAGCGTGAGATTGTTTTCGTCAGGTGTCGCTGCAGCGGCAGGTGCCGCAGCCTTTTCCTTAGCAATGACATCCAACGCGGATTGTTTTTCACGACGTTTTGCCCGAGCAACTACCACGAACAACAAAGTTGCGAGCAGGAAAAATGGAATTTTTGGCATTCCAGGCACGAATGCTACGACGATCATGATCAACCCGCCAGTGAATAAGGCTCGATGACCCATCATTGCTTGCGCGCTGATCTCTTCTCCCAAATTCGACTCCGAGGAGGACTTGGTAACGAGCATGCCGGCGCTAGTCGCGATGATCAGTGCGGGAATTTGGGAAACCAATCCGTCGCCAATGGTGAGGATAGAATAGAGTTGGAACGCCTCAGCGATGCCCATACCACGAGTGCTTGCGAGGATCACTCCGCCAATCAGGTTTACCACCATGATGACTAAACCAGCGATTGCGTCGCCGCGAACGTATTTGCTGGCACCGTCCATTGCTCCGTAGAATTCCGCCTCTGCCGCAAGTTCTTTGCGCCTCAGTTTTGCCTGTTGATCGTTTATGGCTCCGACGTTGAGTTCTGAATCGATTGCCATTTGTTTGCCCGGCATCGAATCCAACGTGAAGCGGGCGTTGACTTCCGAAATACGCGTGGCACCTTTGGTGATCACAATAAATTGAATGGTAACGAGGATCAGAAAGATAACCGCTCCAACGATCAAGTTCCCGCCGACGACCAATTCGCCAAAGGTCTGAACAATCTTCCCGGCGTCGCCGTCAAGCAAAATCAAGCGTGTCGTTGCCACATTCAATGACAAACGAAACAGCGTCATCATCAACAACAATGAAGGAAATACAGAAACATCCAAGGGCCGCTTGGCGCCCATAGTGACTAGAAGCAAAAGGATTGCCGATGCCAGATTTGCAGCCAGAAACATGTCGAGCAGAAACGTGGGCAGCGGTACGACCAAAACTGCCAGGGTTGCAAGAAACGCCAGTGACAACCAAGTGTCGCTTCGCTGAACAAAGCTAAGATTCGATTGAGTTGCGGTTCCGGGCATGGGCTATATTCCATAACTCGAAACGATTGCTCTGGAGATCATGTGCCAACCATCAACCAGGACAAACAGCAACAACTTGCAAGGCGTCGAAACGACGACGGGCGGCATCATCATCATCCCCAACGACATCAAGACCGTTGAAATCACCAAATCAATCAACAAAAAGGGAATGTAAATACAAAACCCCATGATAAAGGCGGTCTTCAATTCGCTGATGATAAACGCCGGGACCAAAACCTTCAGTGGAACGTCTTGCGGCGAAATGGAGGTTGATGTTTTCGACAATTCAACGAACAACGCCAAATCATTTTTGCGAGTGTGAAACAGCATGAACGCATGAAATTCTCTGGCCGCGACCTGCAGCACCGACATAATATCCTTGTCGGGCTTTTCCATTTTTTGAGCATCTAGATAAGGCTGGACGCCATCTTTGTAAATCTCGCCCAACGTCGGAGCCATCACGAAAATCGTCAGAAAGAGTGACAAACCAAGAATGACTTGATTCGGAGGAATTTCGGTCGTTGTTAATGCTCGTCGCACAAACGAAAGCACAATCACGATCCGCGTGAAAGCCGTAAAACTGATCAAAGCGGCCGCCAAGAAACTCATTGCTCCCAGAAACAGGGCAACTTGCATTGGAGGGGCGAGTTGTTCAAACCCCGAAGGGTCAAACTTCGCCATTTCGGCTTGGGCGATCAAAAATTCGAAATGCATGGTGCCTTCCTTGGCCGCTTATCATTTGAAAATACTGGTTAGGCTACCGATTTGGTTTGTTCGTAAAAGACATCCTTGAACGCTTGTCCGCCTAAAAGTTCGGCGAGCTGACGTCTCATTTCTTCTTCAATCTCCGCGGTGGATTTGTTCCCAGCGGTGGATTTGTTCCCAGGGGGTACTTTCTTCGTAGTACTCGCTAAACCGTCTTGTTTCCCCCGTAGGCTCTCGGCAATTTTAGGGGAGGCGGGCGTATAGGTCGTTCGTTCATCGATCTGGTCAGCAACGCCTTCGCCGATTGCGCTGGCAAGATCTTCCAGGGTATTGACGAAGGGAGTTCCGATCGGGACCAGGGATTTTATTCCTGTTGCGTCACTAGCTATTAGAAATTTTTGGACACCAACTTCAACGATTTGGAGGCTTGATTTCGCGCTAAGTTTGAAACTGCCAGCCATCCGAATTTGCAATGGTGTTTCAGAGGTGCGTCTTCGACCAGAGGTTGCGATCCCAATTTGCGATTTTCCAACCCACAATCGCTTAGCAATCAAAATGAACGCTACGCCCACAAGCATCACCATTGCGGTGCTGACGGCAATTTTCTGGAGCATCGCCGCAAACTCATTCGGGCTGGCAAAAGAGTCCTTATCTGCTAACGCGTTGTCTTTTGTCAGGCTTCTGTCCTCTAAAACCGAGTCGTCAGAAGGGCTCGCCGCTTGACGCTTTCGGGGCTTTTCATCTGGCAAGGCTAGAAATTCGGCAAGCGTGCCCGTGCGAGTGATTGGATCGCGTTTGCTTGCAGTTTCCGAGGACTCATCCGGGGCGAAGTTTCGCGATTCAAGACGATTTTCCTCCCGCGGAGTCGAGAATGCGCCTGCGTCTTCCTCGTTGGCTGGAGATACGTCAGCGAATTTCAAATTTTCCTTAGCTTCGTAAGAGGTCGTTTCAATATTCAAATCGTGCACGGGTTCAATTTGTGTTGCTGATTCTGAGCGAGTCAATTCGCGTTCTTGATCCGGAGTTTGAACCGGGGGAGTGTAGATCGGAAAAGCAGGTTTTTCGATAGGAATGACGCGAGGATTGGTTTTGGTTTGAGAGTTTTGCGGAACAATTTGGGACAAATTGCTTTCCCGCCCAGTGGGATAAAGTCGAGTGAGGGCCTGAATTTTGAGCGATTGCCTGGAGCTGTCAGCCTGTTGTTCATCTATCGGAGTTTCCCTCGCCTGGACCGGTGGTGGGGCCGTAATTGCTTTTTCAGGACGCAAAATTGAGGGGCTGTTTGCTCGCAAAGGATTTGCGGAATCGTCTTGGCGCGCGGCGACCGCGCTGTGCCCGAAGCAGATCAGGCAAACAATCCCGCAAGTGATTTTCGTAAAGCGATTGAACATGTTTTCGCCGAATTGGAAATGCTGCTGATTACGACGGCGGACTATTTTTTATCTCGAGGAAATTCTTCGCCGCGTCGTCGGCGCGGATAAACTTCCAAGATCCTCATGGCAAAAAAGTCATTGACGATGACGACTTCACCTTTTGCGAGAGGAATGCCTTGGGCGACCAGTTCAATGGGGCTATCAATGGATCTGTCCAATTCCACGACGGAACCCTTGGTAAGCGACAATAATTGCTCAAGCGGAATACTGGCCTGGCCAAGTTCGGCACTCACGGTGACTTTGATGTCAGCGAAGCGACTTATCTCTTCGGCGTCCCCATCGCCAGCCGTACCGCTGTTGAATGTCTGGAATTGTGGTGACTGGACGGTCAGGTTGTCTGGTTGGTCCGTCATCGAGTTTTCAACCGCACCAATTGATTTTTCGGCTGAATTCTCAGGCGGAGCTTCGATAGAGCTAGTGGTTTCCATTGGGGCTTGTCCTGAAAAATTCGACCATTGAGTTTCTAATGCGATTCGATATTCAAATTTGCATGCTGAATGGGTTGACGCGAACTACTGAATGATTGACTCGATCATCATGGACTGCTTGTCTCCGATGCAACCCGGCCAAGCCCGCAACTTTGGGCAACTGTTGACGAGTAAAGTCAATGGTTCACTTATGGGCTGGTCAAATCGCACGATGTCACCTGGTACCAACTCCAATAGTCGGTTCATAGGCAAATCCGTCGAACCCAGGTTTACCGAGAGTTCAACTTTCAGTAGATCGATGTTCGCAGGATTAATCCGCACATTGTCGGGCACGATGGCACTCTTCGACTGAACACCCAGGAGTGTTTTTAGTTCTTCCTTGGCCAAAATCCACATGAATTTTGCCGCCCCCGCCTGTTCGGCATTGGCCGTGCGAAATTCAAATCCCGTAACGATGACATCCTTGTTCGGTTGAAACATGCGACTTCGACTAGGCTGCAAATCGAGTTCGAACATCTTGATTGGCATGCTGTCCTTATCAGGCCAAGCCTCTGCAAATGCTGCTACTGAGTGCTCCAGGAACAATCGGCACAATGACATTTCGATCGACGTTAACTCGCGATCGGCAGGTCTTTCATTTAAGCTCTGGACCAGAATGTCCATCATCAAAATGATGATGTCTGCTCGTTCGGTGACGATCATCCCATGAACCGCCTCGTTATTGATGCTGATTGGAACGCCGATCGAGTGACGTGAGATTTTCGTTTTGGCTTCGTCGAAACTCATGGCGTTGATCAGCATTGGCGACGTTTGGAGAGGACTGGTTGCGAAGGCCCGCCAGTGGTCAACAAAACTCTTGCAGAACTTCGACATCCAGTTTTTCAGTGCCGACGCAAGCGGGCGTTCAACCCGGCTGGCAGTCAAGAAATCATAAACTGGATAGTCGTTCTTCGTCATTGAACTTGAAACTCGCGAAAAAGAACGTCTTGAATTCTTTCGATGCCATCGTCAAACAGCAATTCATTAAAGAATCCCTGGATTTCCCGCCGCAACTGGTTGTAGCCATGTTGGCCGGCCAAGTCCTCTTCGGTGATTTCTGAAATATGAGCAATGATTCGATTTCTAAGAACCGCTGAGCGATGCCGAATTTTGTCTTCTACTTCGGCTTGGTGTTCCGACGCAACTTGTAGCGAAATGTCAATCTTCAAGTAACGGCTGAATTTGGATTTTCCCAAAACAGCCACGATTGCGGGGAAATCGATAAAGGCCGTGTCTTCGTTGAAGTGGCTTACTGTCTTCGCACTGCCATGACCGCCACCATGTGAATCCTTTTTTGCAGTGGCATGGCCACTGGCCTTCCCATTGCCAGTTTCCTTTGAGTGCCCGCTCTCAGCCTGTTGTCCGTCGTCTCCGGGCGAACTAATTTTGGCCACCACTAGTGGAGTGGCAAACCCTCCGCCGACTGCCACAACGACAACCACAAGCCATAGAATGAGCTTGCTGGTGGAACTCGTTTGAGTTCCTGCGCCCGAATCTGCTTTTTCGTCAGCTGCCATGATTGTCCCTAACTACGCACGTCACGACCCACGAACCTATCGTGAAAAGATGGAATCTCGTCGGCAAATATCGGCTTCCGACGGCGGGATATGTAGCCTAACCCGCAAAGTTTAACAAGAGAGAAGCTGATAGCTTGCCTGATGCTGGCTGCCCCAACATTCGGAATAATTGGAATTCCTTAACGCGCCATTGAATTCTTCCGATGTTTTAAAAACGTCGGTATTTCAGTCATCGCCAGCTTAGGGTGCATCAACAATGCTCAATGGACTGCAGAGCTGTGCCAGTGCCTTGGAGGCACTTAGTCAACAACACGAAGCTACCGCGTCGAATCTGGCTCACATGAATACTCCGGGTCACCGTCGCATGGTGATGAATTTTCAGCAGCAACTGGACAAGGAAGGGGAAAACGAAGCACGTCCGGGAATGTCTGCTGGATCGCCAACTGCAGATTTTACAGCTGGCAGGTTGATGGAAACTGGTCGAAAACTGGACGTGGCAATCCAAGGCGAAGGATTCTTTGCATACCAAGCCAAAGAAGGAGTCCTCTATTCGCGAAGCGGAGTCCTGTTTCTGGATGCCGCCTCTAAACAACTCGTCAACGCGGACGGTCAACCAGTACTGGATTCGAACAATAGCCCTGTAGCCTTCGACGGAAAAGAAGCGGATCTAAAGATCAGCCGCGATGGCACTCTGTCCAGCAACGGTCAAGCGCTGGGCAAGATCGGCATCTTCAGCTTTGACGACAACAAATTACTTGAGTCCGCCAATCAAACTCACTTCCGACTTGGGCAGGCAACTGCGAAGTCTGACACCGATGCAACGATCGTGCAGGAGGCTCGAGAGCTGTCCAATGTGAATCCATTGACGGAACTGGTTGCTCTGATTACCGGCTCCAGGCATTTTGAAGCCGCCCAACGTGCCATGCGCATGATCTCCGATTCGATTCAGGAACACACACGTAGCTAGCAGTTCATAAACCGTCGCGACATTTAGATAGGCAAACTTAATCATGCTCAAAGCATTTTTCTCAAGCGCGACAGGAATGCGCGCTCAGGAATTGTTGATTGACAACACGGCCAACAATTTAGCCAACGTGAATACAACAGGTTTTAAACGAAGCCATGTGGAATTCGCGGACATCATGTATGACGTCTCGAAGAAACCGGGAGCTCCCACTTCCGATGGGCAAATGGCGCCCATTGGGCTGCAGATTGGCAGTGGAGTTCGCACGGTCGGTACCAGCTTGCTTTGGAACCAAGGCACCACCATTCAAACCAACCAACCCACGCATTTGGCGATCGAGGGCGACGGTTTTTTCAAGGTTGCATTGCCGGGTGGAGCATTTGCCTATACCCGTGACGGGTCTTTTCATATCGATGCCACTGGGAATTTTGTGAACAGCGCCGGTAATCGCCTGGAACCGACGATAACGATTCCGCCAGACGCTCAAGACATTCAGATTTCAAAAACGGGTGAGGTATCCATTTCGACGGGAACTGGTCCCGCGACGACCGTCGGCACCATCCAGCTCTATCGTTTTTCCAACCGTGGCGGTCTTGAGCAATTGGGTGGCAATCTGCTTCGAGAAACGGCGGCTTCCGGGCCAGAACTGGCCAATTCGCCGGGGCTTAACGGAATGGGCACACTCCAACAGCGGGCTCTTGAAGGTTCCAATGTCGAAGTTGTATCCGAAATGGTCAACCTGATTACGGCTCAACGCGCTTACGAAATCAATTCCCGAGCGATTCGAGCAGGCGACGAAATGTTGGCCAACACTAGTCAGTTACTTAGATAGTTGAATGGGGGGGAGCGCGATGAAGAATTTCCATTTCTTGCTGATCACGCTGTTCGTGAGTTCTCGACTTTTCGCACAAGAAGTCGAAATACGATTTCGATCTCCCACAATTGCAATTCGATCAAAAGTCGTTCGACTTCAAGATGTTGCGAGCCTCACCGGAGGCGATCCAATCATCCGACAAAAACTTGCTGGTTTGGAATTGGATGAACTGACGACTCCGAAATCTTTTCTGGATTTGTCGGCCGATCGGGTTCAGCTTTGTGCGCTGCTGGCTGGAATCTCTGGTAAAAAGTTCAAGGTGCTGCCCGGCTCAACAACTGTTCGCCAGGTCGATTCGGCAGATATTAAGTCGCGAATTGAGCAAGCAGTTTTGGCTCAAACAGCAATTACCTATGGATGTCGCGAAGACGCAGTCGAAATTGAATTGATCACGTCACTCGATCCGGTCGTCGGGGGAGCTCATCTGGATCCTGAAACGTTGACGGCGACGGTAAAACTCCCGCCTGATTTGCCGATGGGAATTCGATCTTACGAGCTGACGGTATTTGATGCTGCCGGAAACCGTGCGAACACAAATGCTCAAATCAAATTTACGATTTATCGCGATCTCGCTCGAGTCCGCGAATACGTTCCGCGCGGTGCCGTTCTGACCGAAGAAATGGTCGTCAAATCTAGGCATCCGGTGGAGAGCAATCAAGTCGCATTTGTGTCCTACGAACAGGCTGTCGGGAAAGTAGCCCAAAACGACATTTCACAATTCTCGCTTGTTAAGTCGCAGTCCGTGGGCGAAAAGATCAATCAAATTCAACCGATTGTCGTCAAGCGAAATGCAACCATGCGTTTGAAAGTTCAACAGGGAAATTTAACGGTAATGATCAAGAATGCCCGTGCCGACCAGGACGGACGGATTGGAGATGTAATCAGTTTTACAAATCCGGACACAAAACGAGTTATCCGCGCAAAAATCGTCGACGAAACGACCGCGATCGTCCAGTTATGAAAAGCTATTCTTGGCAAATTGCACAACACAATTTCAAACAGGCTGGCAAGAACGTTATCACGAAAACAACAAAGTTAAGAAAATGAGAAACTGCCTGATCTTGCTGACGCTTTTGATTCTTTGTATCGAGAGCCGTTCCGTGATCGCCCAGCCGTCATCGATGTGGCTACGTCGTGATCCTACCATGGTCAATCCGCTTGCCGACGCCAAGGCTCGGCGACCTGGCGATCTGCTGATCATTCGAGTGAACGAACGGTCCGACGTTGACAACCGAGACCAACGTCTGATGCAGAAACAAAGCGAGTCAGAATCGGAAGCATCCGTCGACGCTGGTGTTTCCGGAGTTGTTGGCGACAAGGCTGGCGGAATGGATTTTAATCAGGGGAGTAGCGGTTCTCGACGCTTTAATGGAAATTCACAATTCCTGTCGGAGCGCCAATTGTTAGACCAACTCACCATTATGGTTGTGGACACCACTCCAAATGGCAATCTGCTAATTAATGGAACTCGCCAGGTTTCTCTGGAAGGCGACCAACGAACGATGATCGTGACCGGCGTTGTCCGAGCGATTGACATTCTCCCGGACAATTCAATTTCGTCTTCCAGAATCGGAGCTTTGGATATTCGATACGAATCCACGGGCAATTCGGGAGCTGAACAAAAATTCATCAACCAAGGTTGGTTAGGTAAAAAGCTTAACCGACTTTGGCCTCATTAAAATCGGTTGTAATTTTGATCGTTGGCTTACTAAGGTTTGAATTTTATGCGAAACCATGCAATCCCTTTCAATCTGGCTGGCCAGTTGGTTTCGACTGAGTTCTTGCAAGGGATTATTGCAAAACTCTTAGTGGTCGTGATCGTTGCGTTCGTGGCCCCGCTCGACGACTGTGTAGCGCAGACACCGCTTTCCTCGCCAACTTCCAAATTTTCGAACCGGTCGTTCGCTGAGAATCAATTGCCCAATCAGTTTATTGGTCGGCAGAATTCAAATTTGTTTCCCAATGAAGCGGTTCGCCCAGCCAGTTTCCAAACTCAGTCTGATGAATTGCCAGCTCCTCAAGAAGCTGATCTTCAAGTCCCAATCGCTTCGCAAATTCCTCAAATGCCATCGGCAAAAGCTGTTCGCATCAAGGACATTACGACGATCGAAGGGCACCGCACCCATCAGCTACGCGGCAGAGGCCTGGTGACAGGTCTTGGCGGCACCGGTGGCAAAGGACCCACGACGCGCCACTTCGCGAAAAACTATTTTCTTAATTCGGAAACCCAACCTCAAGATGTCTCGACAAAGAACCTTTCAGTAGTTGAAATTTTTTTGGAAGTGCCACCCTTCTGCAAACCCGGCGAGAAATTGATAGCAACAGTTTCAGTGATTGACGATGCATCCAGCCTAGCCGGTGGTGTGCTTTCAAATACTGCCCTGAAGGGGATAGACGGCGCGGAGTACGCGACAGCATTCGGCCCTTTGGATATCGACGGAATTGCCGTGAGCGGGAGTGCCGGATCCGTTGGGAAAAACTTCCCGACGGTTGGCAAAGTACAAGCTCAATTAGAAGTTGAAATTTGTAACGGTCCAGTTTTCAAAGGAAACAGTCTTCGCTTGCTCTTGCACAACAAAGATGAAAGCACAGCGTTTCGAATAGCTACGGAAATCAATCGATACTTCCCGCGTTGCGCCGAAGCCCATCATTCCGGTTTCGTCGACGTGCAGATTCCACAGGGTTTTGTCGAATCGCCAAATGCCTTCGTGTACATGATAAATCAACTTCGGGTCGAGCCAGATAACACGGCACGCGTCGTCTTTAATCGAAAGACGGGGACGATTGTCATCGGCGAGAATGTGAGGCTTTCAAGTGTTATGTTTGCCAAGGACAACCTGGTTGTTTCCACCAGCGAAACTCCAATTGTGTCGCAACCCGCACCCTTCTCACAAGGGCAAACCGTGGCGTTGCCTCGCACTCAAATTCAGGTATCCCAGGAAGGCAGTCGGTACAACGTTATGCAAGAAAACATGAACGTGATTGACCTTGCGAAAGCCTTAAACGCGCTGGGCGTTTCGCCTCAAGACATCATGAGTATTTTTGATGGAATCAAAAAAGAAGGCTCGCTTCATGCCGAGTTGGTAATTGATTAGGAAAACTTAGTAGGAGTCGCCCATGAACAACCTGTCGTCCGTAGCCGGAATGCTGCCGCTGCCAACTGAATTTTCGTCGTTGGAAGACGCGGTAAATGGAAACAACAAAGAGGCGATGAAGAAGATCGGTCAGGAATTCGAAAGCATTTTTTTTTCGTTGATGCTGAAAGAAATGCGGCAGTCGGTCTCCATCGATGAAGACGGCGGGCTTTTTGCCGGCGAAAGTTCAGACACTTTCGGGGGGATGTTCGACTTGTTTCTGGGGCAACATCTTGCGTCGTCATCGACGCTGGGAATTGGTCAAATGTTGGAGCAATACCGATCAAACGAATGATTCGAGGCAATGACAGCCCACGCCGCTGAGCTTGATTGCTAGCGAATCTGTTTGCGATTAAAAAATGGAACCCGGTCATGTCGAAATTTTCCGCCAAAAGTAGCGAACGCCGAAATTTGTGCGGCAAGAAACGATTCGTCGCTTCGATAAAAATTTAGTATCCAGTTTCCCATTCAAAACCTAAATCGACCATGAATTTTTTCTTGCAAGGAAGCAGAGATGAATTCGACCACCCTCCAAGCCATTGTTGGCATCCAAACTGAGCCACCCTCTCCCGGCGAACTTCGCGAATTAGGGCAAGCCATCGTCGCACATCTACGTCATGAGTCCGCTTACCTTGACGACGTTATTGCTTGTGGCCAACGCATGAACTCTTTACTGAAGCGCCCCAGCCTGCAGACGCCCCTCTCAGCTTCGGCGGAACGACAAGCATCGGTTGGCCCGCACCAACAACTAAACTCGCTGCCGGCGAAAGCCCATGAGCAATTGGAAAAAATCCGCGAGGAATTGGCAAAACGGTTTCTACCGCTGGCCGAAGGTCGACAAACCATGCAATCGACCATTCACAAATTGGCAACCATCTCGAATTCCGAACCAACAATCCGCCAGCTGGCCGCAATTCTAGATCAACCCCTGCGCGAGGAGCTGCACGATTTGCGAATTGAAATCAAATCCAAAATTCAAATCGTTCAAGCGATCACGATGGGTAATCAAGCGGTTTTGCTGTACACGCTGGATTTCTACAGTCGCTTGATGACCGGGATCTCCGGTGAGATTGCGACGAACCAAGGATATAACTCGCACGGGCAGATGACGAATCGTCCCCAAAGCCCATTAATACAAAAGCACTGTTAAGAGCTCCGTAATGAATTTTGCTACCAGTCTTTCATCGCTGCGCGCGAGCCAATTCGCGATTAATATCGCCTCCCAAAACTTGGCAAACGCCAGCACGCAGGGATATCACCGCCAGCGGGTTGACTTTGCGACTCGACCACCAAGTTGGAGCCTCGGGCAATACATTGGGAACGGAGTCGAAATCGGGGGGGTCGCCCGGATTCGAAGTCAGGTGCTCGAAAGTTCCTATACGAGCTCGCTTTCGGACTTGCGAAATGTCGGTCAGACGTTGGGAGTCCTGCAGCAAATCGAATCTGAATTTTTGACCGGGGACGGCTCCATTCATCAGTCGTTGACTGGCTTTTTTTCCGAACTGTCGCGGTTGTCTACAAATCCAAGCGAGACGGCATCTCGCAATTCTACCATCCAAATCGCCAACCAACTCGCCAATCGGGCAAGGGAGACTTCTCAACGGCTCGATGAGCTGAAGGGAAACGTAAATTCACAAATCAAATCGGAAGTCGCTATTGTCAACAAGCAGTTAGCGGAACTGGTAGACTTGCAAAACCGAATTCGCTCAGCGAGTCTTTCCGGCGCTGTGCCGAATGACCTGCTTGATCAGCGGGATCAATTGATCAATCGAATTGCAGAGAAAATTGACGTCACCCGATTTGAAAATACTGAGGACGGATTTGGTCTTACAATCGGTGGGAATTCAATCTCGCTCGGTAATGTGCCGGTTGAATTTCAAGCTGTCGACAAAGACGACGGGACGATCGGAATTCGCTTGGGCGCGGACGGTCGTGATCTGAAATTCGGCAGCGGGAGCATTTCCGCGTTAGTGGAGGCCCACAACGTTACCATCGATAGTTATCAGGGAAAAATCAATCAATTCGCCTCGGATTTTATGAGAGTGGTTGACCAAGCCCACGCGAAAGGAGTCGGACTCGATGGTCCGTTTCGTGTCTTGCGCAGTACCAGGAAGATCACCTCAACCAGCGTTCCAATTAACAAAGCCGGTTTGCCGTTTCCCGTTTCAAAAGGCAAGTTGTATTTATCGGTAACGGACCCCAATGGCGAAAAACGGACGAGTTCAATTGAATTCGATCCAGCAGTCGACAGTGTGGAGGACTTGGCAAACCAAATCAACTCTCTCGACAATCTGCAAAGTTCCGTCGATTCCCAAAATGGTCAGCTTTCCATTTTCGCGAAACCTGGCTATCGATTTGATTTCACCGAAAATACCGAAACCATCCCCGGCCTCGGGCAGTTTACCGGCACTTCGATTCCGCGTATTTCGGGGGGCTACGAAGGAACCGTCAATCGAAACATCGCCGTGAAAATAATTGGCTCAGGAACCATCGGCCTGACTCCCGGCCTCACTGCTCAAGTTACGGATGTGGAATCCGGTGCCGTAATCGCAGAATTGGATATCGGTGAGGGATACGAAGGCGGAACGCCATTGAAAATTACTGAAGGTGTTTCCTTCACCTTCAGCAATGGCACAGTAAACAACGACGATCAGTTCGCAACCAGCTTGGTCGCGGATTCAGATTCAACTGGGATTTTAGCCGCGCTGGGATTAAACAGTTTTTTTAGTGGCCGCGATGCCAGAGACATGCAGGTATCAACCAGGATCGTGGAAAATCCGAGAGACATGGCATCCACGCGATCGGGAGACGTTGCAGACACTTTCAACCTTGGGAAATTGATTGCTATTCGCGAGCAGCGGGCTATCGGCAACCCGAAAATGACCTTTCAGGATTTTTTGGGAGACGCCGCTTCCGAAGTTGGGTTCCAAGTCCATGCGCAACAGCAACTCGAGCAAAACATTTCGGTGGTGCACACTCAATTCGAAACCGAGATAACTTCTGTTTCGGGGGTTGATCTCAACGAAGAAATGTTGGGCATCGCCCAATTTCAGAAACAGTACGAAGCTGCGGTTCAAGTTTTGCGAACAATGGATGCCATGCTGACGGAGCTGATGTCTCTTGTCCGTTAGATAAGAACATCGCCAAACATGCAGATTTTTTCGTTATTCCATAAAATGCTATTTTCCATCTGGATGGTGTAATGACATTTCGATCAACTTCACTTTCCCTGACAAATCAAGCGGCTCAGTATTCCGCAAAATTCAATGCCAGTATCGCAAGATATCAAATGCAGATCACCTCTGGCTTAAAACTCCATCGCCCGTCCGATGATCCTGTGGGCTATCGAAATGTTCTCAGCTTGACTGCTCGATTGGAAGAATTGAGTTCGGAATCAGCATCAGTGAGCGATGCTCGATCAAAACTAGACTTTGGCGTCTCCAACCTCACCGACGCCAATAATCTAATTACCAAAGCGAAAATTTTGACCCAACAAGGCATCCAGGCATTCGATCAGTCTGAACGAAACGGCTTGGCGACAGAGGTTGAGAATTTGCTCGAGAGCCTCAAAGTGATTGCCTCGTCGAAAACCGCCGGGACGTATTTGTACGGAGGAACGCGCACCAGTGAACCCCCGTTTTCTTTTAGCGATCCACTGGTGGCAGGCAGCACACTGAATGTGCGCTACAACGGTTCGTCACAAGCGAGTCGGGCACACATCGGTCAAGCGATTGAGATCGACACGTACTATTCCGGAAATGAAGTATTCGGCGCGATCGATCGTCAGCCGACACTCTTGCTGGGCACGACAGGCGCGCAAGTCGGAACAGGTACAGACACGTTGATCGGTCGGGCGACCTTGCAGATCCGGCACACGTCTACTGTCTTTCAACCTGGATCTGGAATCACGGCGGGCACAGACTCAGTTGCAAAGGACACAGTCCTCGGGCCGCTCGGAAAACACCAACTTCAAATTATCGATACCAGCGGCAACGGTTCCAGCGGAACCATTTCTCTTAACGGCGAGCCGCCAATCGCATTCACGAATGCGGATACAAATTTGGAGGTCACAGGTCCCAACGGACAAAAAATCTTCGTCAATACCACCGCGATCAGCGCCGGCTTCAATGGCACCGTCGATTTGGAAGCCAATGGGACGCTCAGCGTTGATGGAGGTATGTCAACGTTGCCAATTGACTTCTCGGCGAATCAATCGGTCGTCGACTCGACTTCGGGACGTTTGGTCTATGTCAACTCGACCAATGTTGAGATCGTCGGGGAAAATTATTTGGAATTTCCCGGAACTTCCGACGCGTTCCAAGTAATGTACGAACTCGTCCAGGATTTGCGTGGCTCTCGTCAATTAAGTAACGGCGAATTGGCGCAATCGCTGGATCGTCGGCTCGCCGAATTGGCGGCGACCAGCGATCAACTTCTCGACGTTGTTGGTCAGCAATCCGCGTCACTGGCAACCCTGCAGCAATTGGACTCGCGAATCAAAGATTTTGAATTGCAAACGGAAGAACAGCTTGGCGGAGTCCAGGCTACAGATATCCCAACAGCTGTATTGCGAATGAAAAATGATCAGACCTTGCTGCAATACACGTACGCCATCACAGCCGAGGTGATGTCAGTACAGTTGATCAACTTTTTGAGATAGCCCGACATACGGTGAGGGCCGATGGCGAGTCTGTGCTTTTTCCGCCGTATTATCGTTCCCGCCGCCTTGGGCCCCTATCTCTCGCGTAAAGACTTATCCACAGAATCCTCACAACGCCAACTTTTGACCGCGACCAGGATTCGGTCTTTCCGATCTGTTACGGATGTACCATCGGACCTTTCGCGGAACCGTTGTTTCTTTGGTCGGTACTATCAACTTTTCAAAAAGGGGCCCGATAACAGGTTTGCATCTTTCGTCAGTATCAGGCTGCGCGCAATTGAGTTTGCTGCGAGAGTCCGCTGCTACGGAATGCCGCCAAGGGATTGGTGATTGATCGTGTGGCAGAGTTCGATCGAATCAAGTGCGATGTTGGCGGTTGGCGGCCAATAGGACAAGGACGTCGTTGGTGAGCCTCGTTCCTGGTTCAGACGTTTTCCTCGAGAAATCCAGATGCTGGTCTTTGTTGGACTCTTTGTTGTTTTTGCCTCAGTTATCGGCGGATTTACCATTTCCGGCGGTAATTTTATGGCGCTAATCCACCCGGCCGAAATTTTGACCATCGGTGGGTCCTCGATGGGGGCCATGATCATGATGTGCCCGACCAAAGTTCTCATTGACTTGGCTAAGGGGATTTTAACTTCGCTCAAGGGATCGCCCTATGGAAAAAAGACTTATGTTGAACTTGTTGGCGTTTTCTACGAGCTCATTTCAGTTGCTCGACGCGATGGACTGTTGGCTTTAGAACCGCATATCAACGCTCCCAACGAAAGCGCGATCTTTAAGAAATACCCCACGCTGAAAAACAATCACCACAACTTGACGTTCTTCTGTCGGTGCCTTGGGCTCACCTTGAATTCACCGATGGATGCCAACAAGTTTTCCAAATACATGGAGTCGGAGTTGAAGGTGATCCACGATGAGCATCACGCACCGATTGGCGTCTTACAGAAGGTTGCCGACGCATTGCCCGGTTTCGGGATCGTCGCGGCGGTTCTCGGGATCGTTATTACGATGGGTGCCATCGACGGACCTGTTGAAGAAATTGGCCATAAAGTGGGTGCGGCGTTGGTGGGAACATTCTTGGGAATTTTGTTGTCCTACGGCGTATTCGCTCCGTTGTCTGTAAAGTTAGAGTTCATGGCGGAGGCGGAAATGGTTTATTTCAAAACCATTACGACAATCGTCAAGGGTTTCATCGAGCAATTGGGCCCCAAAGAAGCAATCGAACTCGGCCGACGAGGTCTTGGTACCGATGTCCGACCATCGGAAGAAGAACTAACTCAGATCTTTGCCAAAGCCAAATCAGGCATTTAGTCCACCAACCTTGAGGAGTTGAATCGATATGGCTGGTGGAAAAGGTGGCGGTGCTTGGAAAGTTGCTTACGCCGACTTCGTCACGGCGATGATGGCTTTTTTCATGGTGATGTGGATCACCTCTCAAGACCAGGCAATCAAAGAGGCTATCGCTCATCACTTCAGCGATCCCTTCGGAGCGAACGACCGCAACGGAAAATCCGGAGGGCTCGACGCCAGCGGCCCACCCTTCAATATGAACGACAATAAACGGCTGGCAATCAAACCCCGGATTCTGCGTGAGACGTTGGACCGGCGATTCCAACTTGGGACCGCGGTCTTTTTCCCAGACAAATCCGCAGAATTGAACGACGCGTCGATAGCTGCTCTCGAACTTTTGCTGCCCACCCTTCGTTGGGAAGCCGCTCAAATCGAAATCGTGGGCTATACCGAAAAAAAATCAGTCTCTGCCGGTGAATCGACTCCCTGGCTTCTGGCCAATCAACGCTGCCTCGTGATCAAAGACTATCTCGAATCCAAAGGAATCATGGTCGACAAAATCAAGATGTCCCAGGGTGTATCGGGCCCCGCGATGGATCCAAAAGTCGTTGAGACGCAAATGCCGAGAGATTGCAAGTACGAAGATCGTGTTGAAGTGCGTGTTCCTGCGACTCCGGGTGAATAGTCCACCGAGACGTAAGGTTGCAAGGTAACCAAACGCCTTGTTTGCTTTACGCGACAAGCAACGCGATCCAAGAGCGAATGTGTGGTCGCGGCTCCGCTTTATCGTACCGCAGCCAACACTGCGATGGGCTGGAAGAACGCGAACTTGCGGACCGAGATGTTCCCCTCCCGCGCCGCGCTGGTGTTTCGGGTTGGCGACGGCTGTTCCACCTGATGTCCGGTTTGGGCAATCCGGCAGCTGTGAATACGTCGATCACTTGAACTTCGGTGGTGATGGCTTTGCTCACCAGTTGGCCCATAGCGGAGTCGATCTGCTCGGGCGTCTTCTTGTTATTCGTGGTCTGCTTGCTAAGTGCAACTTGCAGGGCTTGGAAAAAGGAAACATCGTTGCGAATCTCAGTGGCTTCATCGCTCGCGACACAGACTGCGAAGGCTCGCGACAGCTCGGAGACAACTGCAACCTGCGGTTTGCTTTGATGGCCTGCTCCAGTTTCGCGGACGTTAAGAGATTAAAACGCAGAGGCGCGGAGAGCGCAGATGGAACGTCGGTACCTAAACTCTGCGACCTCTGCGCCTCAGCGTTTCCAATTTCTATGCATTGAATAAATCTACCGGCCATAACCCAGCCTCCTGCGGTTTGTTTTGATGGCCTGCTCCAGTTTCGCGGACGTTAAGAGATTAAAACGCAGAGGCGCGGAGAGCGCAGATGGAATTTCGGTACCTAAACTCTGCGACCTCTGCGCCTCAGCGTTTCCAATTTCTATGCATTGAATAAATCTACCGGCCATAACCCAGCCTCCTGCGGTTTGCTTTGATGGCCTGCTCCAGTTTCGCGGACGTTAAGAGATTAAAACGCAGAGGCGCGGAGAGCGCAGATGGAACGTCGGTATCTAAACTCTGCGACCTCTGCGCCTCAGCGTTTCCAATCATCGCATTTCTAATAGTCTCTCACATTAGCTCCCCTCACGATACTTGTTTACGATTCGATGCACTCCATCGAACAACTTCACCTCATGAAAATTGATCAGTAACCCCACGTTCAAATCCATCAATCGGAGTTGAGAAAGCGTTTGCGCTTGATCGACCGGATGGATCGCCGTTTTGGCTTTGAGTTCTACGACGACCAAACGATTCACTAACAAATCGGCGCGGAAACCACATTCCAATTTTACATGATCGTAGACTACTGGTATTGGTTCCTCCTCAACGACTTCGAATCCACGCTTCCGCAATTCATACGCTAAACAAACACGATACGCGGACTCCAACAATCCCGGTCCTAATTTTCGATGGACTTCGATTGCCGCTCCAATGATTGCCTCGGTGATTTCGTTGATTGTCATCGTTGTACTTCAAGTGGTAGCAGATTAAAACGCAAAGACGCTGAGAGCGCAATGGGAATGCGGGTAGCAAGTCTTTGCAACCTCCGCGTCTCTGCGTTTCCAATTCCTACGCGTTGAATAAATGCACCCTCGAAGGGGTCGTCGTCGTCTTCGATTTCCTCGGCGCCGACGTAGCGCCCGGGAGTGAGAACATGGCCGTGCGCGGCGATTTCAGCCGTTGTGGCGGATTTGCAGAAGCCGGCGAGGTCAGCGTACGGGGCGGCCTGCTGGATGGCGACCATGGCGTCGTCGACGAACTTGCCGATGAAGGGCTGTTTGGCATTAGCCGGAAGATCGGACCAACGGCCTCGGCCGGAACCCAGAAGACGATCTCGGCTTTGTATTCGTCCGGGTCTTCGGCATTGGCCCCGGAGTAGTCACCCTTCCCTGCGATGAGTTTGGCGCGGTGTTCCTCGAAAGTGTCGGAGATGTATTTGAGGAAAATCAGACCGAGATCGACGTGCTTAAATTGCGCCGCGTCCATATCGTTGCGGAGCTTGTCAGCGGTGAGCCAGAGCTTGGCCTTGAAGCCGATGTTGGCGGTGGTCTTGGGTTCGTTTGCTTTCTTCTTTGCCATCGGGCGTTGTACTCGAGTAGGAATTAGCGGCCGGGCACTCGTTGTCAAGCAAACGGATTGCAGTTTGGGTCGCGGCCTCGAACTGGACGCGACCACCGATTTGGCTCGTGCGATTGTCGATTTCCTCGCCGCCAGACTGGCCGACCATGCAGGAGTCGAACGAAAACTACGAATTTTCCAAAGAAAACGGCACGTTGCTGCTCAGTGCAACGTGCCGAAACGGAGAGGACAGGATTCGAACCTGCGGTAAGGTTTGACCCCTACGCCGATTTAGCAAACCGGTGCTTTCGGCCACTCAGCCACCTCTCCTGATTTGCAGGTTGTATTGTGACGCATCCGCACGTCTTTTTCAAGGTCCGATTCCGACGCCTTTCGCCGGAAAAGGCTGGAAACTTCGCCTTGCCGCACAATCGCCAATTCACTATTCTTCTCGCGATTTTCGAGCTTTGACAGCGCATTGCTGCGAAGGTTCACCCATTCGCTTGAGATGAAGAATGATCAATCGATTTATTTACCTGGTTGGCAATGGTCTGGCTCTCTTCGTTATCGTAAGTCTGGGCTGCCGGAACCCCTTTAACCCGCGAGCGGTTCCCATGGCAAACGCAACGATGAGCGATGCGGAAGCGAAACGCCTGGTGGCCGACGAAACCAAAACGTCTTCGTTTCACTGGACCAACGATTACGGTCGAGCACTCGAGCAAGCGGCGAGTGAGGATAAAGTCGTGATGGCCATGTTCACTGGAAGCGACTGGTGCACCTACTGTAGCAAATTGGAAAAGGAGGTTTTCGCGAAACCAGAATTCAGCGAATGGGCAGGTGCCAAGTTTGTCCCGCTGATGGTTGACTTTCCCCGGAACAAGAAACTTGCTCAAGACATCGAAATCCAAAACGAACAGTTGAAAGAAAAGTATGCGAAATACATTGGTGGCTATCCGACGGTCTTGTTCATCGATCCGGTCGGTCAGGTGGTTGGAAAGATGGGATACGCGCGCGGTGGGCCTCAGGAATGGATCACCGCTGCAGACCGCCAAATCAAGCCAGCGCTTGACGCGATAGCCGTTCGGCAAAAGGTAACGCCCGCCAACATCGAGGTTTCGACAGGTGAACCATCCAAACCATTGACGGGATCAACTCGTCGATACTAGAACGTGCCCATTGGCAAAACGGGGGGTATCCTATTCTTCGTCTCCACGTAATTTCGCGAGGATCGTGTAATCCTCCAAAGTGCTGACGTCTTGTGTGGTCTCGGCCTTCCCCGATGCAATATCGCGGAGCAATCGCCGCATGATCTTGCCGCTGCGAGTTTTTGGCAAGGCGTTAGTGAAGCGAATGTCGTCGGGCACCGCTAGAGCCCCAATTTCCTTCCGGACATGAGCCTTTAATTCGTCTTTCAATGAAAACGGTGGATTTTCGACTTTCACAGTCACAAAAACGGCAATCGCTTGACCTTTGATTTCGTCAGGTCGGCCAACCGCTGCGGCTTCAGCAACCGCTGGATGGGAAACAAGTGCACTTTCGACCTCGATCGTACTGAGGCGATGCCCCGAAACGTTGATGACGTCATCAATTCGTCCCATGATCCAGTAGTATCCGTCAGAATCAAGTCGAGCATTATCGCCCGTCAAATATTTTCCGGGAACCTTCGTCCAATATTGTTCGACGAAACGCTGATCGTCGCCCCAAATGCCACGCAGCATGCCGGGCCAAGGTTCGGCAATGCAGAGCATCCCGCCGTGGTCCGTCTCTACTGCGTGAAGTTCTTCGTCGACAATGACTGGCACAACGCCGGGAATCGGTTTAGTGCAACTGCCTGGCTTGGTTGCAATGGCGCCGGGCAGTGGGCTCATCATGATGCCCCCCGTTTCGGTTTGCCACCAAGTGTCAACGATGGGGCAACGTTCGCCACCAATCTTGCGGTGGTACCACATCCAAGCCTCAGGGTTGATCCCCTCGCCGACTGTTCCCAGCAATCGCAGGCTCGATAAATCGTGTTTCTCGACGTGGTGGTCGCCCCATTTGATAAAGGCCCGAATTGCCGTCGGCGCCGTATAAAGTATGGTGACTCGATGGCGTTCAATCAGTTCCCAAAAGCGATCTTCTGCGGGGAAGTTTGGGGCTCCCTCGTACATTAAAACGGTGGCGCCATTCGACAACGGACCGTAAACGATGTAACTGTGACCTGTAATCCAACCGCAGTCAGCCGTACACCAGAACAAATCACTTGGTTTGTAATCGAAAACCCATTCAAACGTTTTCTTTACCCACAAGTTGTATCCGGCAGTTGTATGGCGAATGCCTTTCGGTTTTCCGGTCGAACCGCTGGTGTACAGGATGAAGCTGGTTGCTTCGCTGTCGAGCGGCGTCGCGGGACATTCGGACGACGCTTCATTCATCAACTCATGCCACCAGAAGTCACGGTCCGCTTTCATTTCGACAGGGTTTCCGATTCGCCGCAGCACAATGCATTTTTCAATCGTCGGTGACTTTTGCAGGGCCTCGTTGACGGTTTCCTTTAGCGGAAGAACTTTGCCTCGACGCCACAGTCCGTCGCTCGTCAACTGCACCTTGGCTTTTGCATCCTGGTTCCGGTCGGCGATGGCTTCGGCACTAAAGCCGGCGAAGATCACGGAGTGGATCGCGCCAATCCGAACGCACGCCAACATGGCGATGACAAGCTCAGGTGTCATGGGCATGTAGATCGAGACGACGTCGCCGTGCCGAACGTCAAGGCTCTTCAGCACGTTTGCGAATTTACAGACCTCCCAATGCAACTCGGCATAGGTCAAGACTCGCTGATCTCCTGGTTCCCCCTCCCAAATGATCGCCTTGCGGTCACCCATTCCCTTGGCCAACTGGGAGTCCAGGCAATTGAAGGACAAATTTGTTTGACCACCTGCAAACCAATTCACCAGGTGGCCGTCGCGTTCAAAAACGGTTTCGAAGGGTCGAAACCAATGCAAATCCGCCTCCGCAGTGGCCCTCCAAAACCCGTCACGGTCTTTCCTTGCGCGATCGTAAAGGTCGTTGTAAACTGCCAGTGAACCGATTTCCGCGGAAGCTGAAAACGCCGCAGGTGGCTGGAAAAGGCGTGTTTCCTGCATCACGTTATCAATTTTCTTCGTCGACGCTGCGGGTTTGCCGGCGGACATTTGGTTCTCCAATTTATCAAGTCAATGTGCGAACGCGACGATTTTAAAGATAAGGTGGCGTGCTGAGAAGTTGCCGATCACCAGGAATTGATTGGCTACGTCGAGAATGTCCTTCTTCTGCGGCATGCCGTTAGACCTCCAGGTGAAATTCGCAAGTTTGTGTCTATGATGTTTCGTATCTAATTCGCCGCCGGTCGATTTTGATCCCCATGCTGATACAATAAAGAGTGCCTCATGCAAGCCCGTGCAATTCCGACGTCACACATCAAAATGACAAAATCCTCTGTCGGACAAATCATCACGCAATGTCCC
>WBZS01000974.1_pt1 | contig 26473 bp, 21 predicted proteins | sample 5204201 | NCBI WGS metagenome assembly WBZS01 (sample SAMN12344357, study PRJNA552823) | activated sludge metagenome | biome: Activated sludge suspended growth; feature: Nitrification reactor; material: Wastewater; isolation source: activated sludge from nitrification reactor of wastewater... | reverse complement strand
CCCCGGCGGTCGACGACCGCGAGGCCCAGGAGGGCGTGGCGACGCTGCTGGAGACGGTGCTCGCGCCGGCGCCCGCGACGCACGCCTTCCACGTAAGCCGTTCCCGGAGTCATCGATGGTCACCGTCACGCCGTTCCTGTGGTTCGATCACCGCCTCGAAGAGGCCGTCACTTTCTACGTCGGGCTCTTCGAAGGCAGCCGCGTGCTGCATGCCTCGCGCTACGGCCGCGGGATCGCGCTCGATCTGCAGGCGCGCTCGCCGCAGACCATCGACGCGGAACTGGGCCCGGTGCCGGCCCTTGAGACCGTGGCCACGCTGGACCCCGAGAGCGAGTCGATCACGATCTTCGCCGTCAACCGCGGCGCCGAGGTCATCGCCCTCGACTCCAACGGCATGGACCTGACCGGCTATCGCGTCGGCGAGCACATCACGTTGACGCACCCGGACCTCAAGGCCGCCAACACGGTCGAGCAGCCGAACACGGTGACGCCGCGCAACAACGGCGACGCCGTGATCCGCGAGGGCGGGCTGCTGGCCAACCTGGCGGGGTTGTCCTGGAACGTCATTCGCCTGGCACGCACGATGTAGGGAGGCGCCATGTCAAACGACATCCTGGCGGAGGTGAAGGCGAAGAGGCAGGCGTTGCTGGATCTCGCCGAGCGCAACGGGGCGCAGGCCGTCTGGCTCGGTCGGAACAGCAGCTTCGCCTGGGCGACGGCCGGCGGCGACGCGCACATCAACACCGCCGACAGCCATGGTGTCGCCGCGCTGGTGGTGACGCGCAGCACGAACTACCTGATCACCAACAACATCGAGGCCAGGCGGCTCGAAGATGAAGAAGGTCTGGCCGGCCAGGGTTGGGAGCCCGTTGTGACGCCCTGGCACGCGTCACTGGCAGACCCCCGGGCGCTGGTCGGAGGGCTCACGCTTGCGGCGGACGGACCGCGCGCCGGGGCCCTTGACCTGGGCGAGGACATCGCGCGGCTGCGGTCCGCATTGTCCCCGGCCGAAGGCGAGCGGTTTCGCGAGTTGGGACGGCGCTGCGCGGCGGTCATGGACGCCGCGATCCGCAAGGTGGCGCCGGGCCAGACCGAGCACGAACTGGCGGCGCTGCTCGCGAGTGAAGCCGCAGCGCGCGGCGTGCAGGCGGTCGTCAACCTGATCGCCACCGATGAGCGTTTGTTGACGGTGCGCCACCCGCTACCGACGGCCAAGCGTCTCGAGCGCTACGCCATGCTGATCCTGTGTGGGCGCTGGCGCGGCCTGGTTGCGTCGGTAACCCGGCTCGTCCACTTCGGTCGACTCCCGGACGAGATCCGGCGGAGGTCGCAGCGCATCGCCGACGTCGACGCAGCCATGATCGCGGCCACGCGGCCCGGCGCGACCCTGGGCGACGTGCTTGGGGCCGCGGCGCGGGCCTATGACGCGGCGGGGTTTCCCGGCGAGTGGCGCAACCATCATCAGGGCGGCAGCGCCGGCTACGAGCCGCGCGAGTTCTTCGGCACGCCCGGGTCGACCGAGCCGGTGCTGGCAGGGCAGGCGTTCGCCTGGAACCCTTCGGTTTCGGGCGCGAAGTCCGAAGACACGATCCTGCTCGGGCCCGACGGCGTCGAGGTGCTGACGGCGATCCCGGGCTGGCCGCTGACAGAGCCTTCCGGCGTGCCGGGCGGTCTGCCTCGACCCGCGATCCTGGAAGTGGCCTAGGACGAAAGGCAAACGTTGCCGAGCCTGAGATTTCCGAGTCCGGGTTGAGACAACGGTGGCGTAGAGTTGAGGGCGTTGTAAGATACGAATTGAAGACCTGCTATGGCCAAAAAACGTGTCACGATCAAAGATGTCGCGGTGGCTGCCGGTGTGTCCACGCAGACCGTGTCGCGGGTGATCAACAATCACCCCGACGTGTCTGCCGAGACCCTTGACCGGGTGCTGAAGGTCGTCAAGGAGATCGGTTACGCGCCGAACATCCTGGCGCGCAGCCTGATTCGCGGGCGGTCGAACACGCTTGGTATCGTCGCCTATGGCCTGGAGTACTACGGACCTTCACGGCTACTGACCGGTATCGAGCGCCAGGCCGCGGAGCTGGGCTACTCGATCTCGCTCAACCTGATGCACAAACCCGAGACCACCGATGTCGAGTCCCTGCTCGACAATCTGCAGGCCCGGCGTGTCGACGGCATCATCTGGTCGGTGCCCGAGATCGGCGCCAACCGCGCCTGGGCGCGCGAGGCCGGGCTGTCGTTGGCGGTGCCCTTGATCTTCGTCAACGGCGACCCGTCTGTGACGGCGGCCGAGTTGATCGGGATCGACAATCTGTCGATTGGGCGGATGGCGACCGAGCACCTGTTGAGCGGCGGCGCGCGCCGGGTGGGTCTCATCACCGGGCCCGGCGATTGGTGGGAGGCCCTGCAGCGCGAGCAGGGCTGGCGTCAGGCGCTGCTCGATCGCGGTGTCCGCATCGACGACGATCTGGTTGTCGCGGGCGATTGGAGCGCCGAGAGCGGCGAGCGCGCCTTGCAGGAGTTGTTGCGGCGCAATCCGGTGCTCGACGCCGTGTTTGCGAGCAACGATCAGATGGCCCTGGGGGTCATCCACGCCGCGCACCGGTTGGGTCGCCGGGTGCCCGACGACCTGGCCGTGGTCGGCGCCGACAACATCCCGGAGGCCGCGCACTTCTGGCCGCCGTTGACGTCGGTGCGGCAGCGGCTGCGGGACGCCGGCGCGATGGCCGTGCGCCGGCTCGACCAGGTGATTTCTGGCGACGACTCACTCAGCGGCAGCGGCGGGCCGCGCGTAACGCTGATTCAACCGGAGCTGATCGTGCGCGCCAGCAGTCGTTCGGCGGCTGTGGTCGGCGGCGCGTGATTGACCCGGGGAGTTGACGGATGTCTCACGAAGATCTGATCGCAAAGGCGCGAGCCATCCTCGGGCCGCGCCCCTTGCCGGGCGACAACAGCGCCGGCGATGTCGCCTGCGCGCTCGAGAGCGTCAGCGGCGCCGTTTACTTCGGCGTCTGCATCGACGTGTCGAGCGGCATCGGCTTTTGCGCCGAGCATGCCGCGATCGCGGCGCTGATCACGGCGGGAGAGACCCGCATCCGCCGGATCGTCGCGGTGTGGGGCGCCGACACGGTTCTGCCTCCGTGTGGGCGGTGCCGCGAGTTCATGTATCAGATCGACCGCGCGAACTTCGCCGGCGCTCTGGTCGTCCTGGGCCCCGATCGGGCTGTTCCTCTTTCGGACCTCTTGCCGCACCCCTTCGACGAAGTCTGGGGCCCGCCGTCCGGCGAGCCCTAGCGGCGCGCGGGCCGTGACCTCGCAGGAGCCGATCCTGCCCCGGCAGGATCGCGAAAACACAACGCAGTGAACAAGGCCGCGCGGAGCGCCCGGGCGAAACGGCTCAACGCGTCTGGGTGCGGACCTCGACCTGGTCCGCCAGAGCCCTGATCGTCGCCAGGGAGGGTGGTCGATCCTGTTGGAGGCTCCGCTGCACCTGCAATGCGCCGACGGCTGTCGCCCAGCGCAGCGTAGCCGGCAACGACCAACGCTGGTGGAGGCCATAGATCATGCCCGCGCGGAAGCTGTCGCCGGCGCCCGTGGCGTCGGTCGGCGTGACTCTGGGCGGAAGAACGGAGTACTCGACGCCGTGCCGGTCGATCGCCAGGATTTCGCGATCGCCGTCGGTGATGACCACGACGCCGCGGCTGCTGGCCTGTAGCTCGCGGCCATGGGCGCGGATGTCGGCATGGGGTGTTTGCTCACGGATCGAAGCGGCCGAGTTGATGATGAGCTCGGTCGCGGGCAGGTCGGCGACATCGGGGGCGATCACGTCCATGGCCACGATCTTGACGCCGCGCGTCGCCGCCAGTCGGGCCATCTCGATCGAAGCCGCGTTGCCGCGCAGTTGTCGGTGATAGAACGCGATCTCGAGGATGTCGATGCCGTCGAGCAGTTCCGGAGCGGGGGGCGTGAGCGTGACATTGCCGTACCCCACGCAGAGCAGATACCGGTCGCCGTTCGGGAACGGGATGGTCCGCGAGACCAGCGTGTGAACCTCTTCGGAGCGCTGCAAACAGCTCAGATCGAGCGTTGGATAGTCGCTCAACCAGCGCCAGAGCTGGTCGCTGGAGAGATCGGTGCCGATCACGTAGCCGGAGAGCCGGGTGGGGACGTCCCAACTGCCGAGCCATTCGGCGACGTGGGCTGACCCGCCGCCGAGCCGGCTATGTTCGTCGCAGATGATGTGCGCGATGCCGGGTTTGGGCTGGTAGGGTAGATCGATGAACGTCTCGAGCGCGATGCCGCCGTAACACAGGACCATGGGTTTCGATTACCTCGACGGCTCGGCGGCGGTTGTGCGCGCGGCCTGGACAAACTGGCGCATGCGTTCGAGGTCCTTCTGCCAGGTGCCCGGGACGCATGTGTGCGTGTTGGAGTCGACGCCCCAGGGTCGGACGGCCCGGATGGCATCGGCGACGTTTTCGGATGAGAGCCCGCCCGCCAGGATGCAGGGCTTCTTGACCTGCTCCACGACCTTGCGGCTGAGCGTCCAATCGTGGGTCACGCCCGCGATCCCGATCCCGACCACGTTCGGGGCCACGGAGTCCAGCAGCAGGATATCGGCCACGTCTTCGTACGCGTGCGCGAGGGTGAGCGCTTCGGGTCCGATCATGGGGATGGCCTGGACGATCCCGACGCCCGGGATGCGTTGGCGGAGTTCGGCGACGGCTGTCGGCGGGAGCTGCTGGATATCGCCGCACAGGTGGAGCAGGTCGGGCTGTGTCTCGCGGGCGATCTCGGTCAGGGCATCGAGGTCGGTCTCGATGGAGAGGGCCATTTTGGCGTAAGGTGCCGGTGTGGCCGCGAAGATCTCGCGCGTCTTCTCAAAGCTTGTTTCGTTCGGCATGATCCCCTTGTTGCCGACTTCGAGGCCCCAGCGGTCGAGGCCGGCCTCGATGCACAGATGCATGTCCTGGATCGACTTGATCGCGTAAACCTGAACGAGCATGCGGAACGTCTCCCGATTCGATGACTGCCTGGTCGGCGCGTGCGACCGGTTGCGACCATGCCCATGGACGCCGGTACGCCCGCCGAAAGGTGTGACCGTATTTTACGATGCGGGGCAACGGTTCAGTCCCGACACTCGCGCTCCCCGTTTACTCGCACTGCACGTGCACGGTGGACGCAGCCGGCGGCAACCCGTCATTATGGCGATGGCAAGCCGCAGTTGCAGCCTGAGGCGCCGCTAGTTGGGGCAGAGGTCGGGGCTCGTGTCGCTGTCGCGGTGGGCCAACAGGGCTTTGAGCAGCGAGACCTCGCGGCGATAGAGGGTGCGTTCGCGGGTGAGCAGGTCGACGGCGCTCGGGCAGGCGAGCAGGGCCTGTTTCTCGGCCATCGGGACCTGGGCCACGATCGCGGCCAGGTAGGCGAGGGCGGCGGGTTCGTCGGGCAGGGGCTGGCCGTCGAGGGCGACGTGGGCGCTTTCGCCCAGGATCTTGAGGTAACGCAGGACCCAGGGCCGGAGCGCATGGCTGAGCGCGACGGCTTTGGCCGTCCCGGTGGCGTCGAGTGGGAAGCGCTCGACGGTGCCGACCAGGTAACTGTGGTCGTGGTGCAGGCTCAGGATCTTGAACCGCTCCTGGCCGACGACTTCGATGTTCATGCGGCCGTCCTCGAGCCGTTCGACCTCCTGGATCGTGCCGTAAGTCCCAATGGCATGGGGTTGGGCCGGGCCGCCCACTTCTGGGCCGTTTTCGATGAATGCCACGCCAAAGGGCTGGTGCTCGTCGAGGCAGTGGTTGATCAATTCGCGGTAGCGCGGCTCGAAGATGTGGAGCGGCAGCACCATACCGGGGAAAAGCACGGTGTTGAGCGGAAAAAGCGGGAGGTGCAGGGTGGTCATGGCGAAACGGGGACCACAAAGCCCAGGACATGGCAGGCAGCCAGAACGGCGTTGGCTCTCGGGCTTCTGCAGCGAATCGAGAGATCGACGGCGGAAACGAACTGGCTCACTGTTTCTCGCACCCTCCATACCCTTGCGGATGGTTCCAAGTGTCGTTATAATTCTACCGCTCTGCTGAAAAGCAATTGCTTTTTTGTGGCGCCCACGCGCTCGTGGCGGAATTGGCAGACGCGCTAGGTTGAGGGCCTAGTGGCCGAAAGGCTGTGATGGTTCAAATCCATTCGAGCGCATGATTGATCGAGAACTGCGCACCCTTCTAAAGGGTGCGCAGTTCTTTTCTTTATTGAGGAGCTTTTTCCCGGGAGTAGGGCCAGGTTGTGTTCACAGCGGGGGCGATAACGTCATCCGTGTTACGGGACAAGCGTCCAGGGGCCGACGAGGACCTTTCCAGGACTCGGAGAGCTTTGCATCCCCCCATCCTGCCCGCATGCCTCTAGAATCATTCCTCCGGGTATCCCCGACGTGCTCGAGGCGCAGTGCGCCCGTCTGAAGCGCCTGCGCGCTGATGAACTCCAATTGCGTCACACAACCGCATAGTTCACGTAGACCGTCTTCTTCTGCAGGTAGGCGTCGAGCCCGTACTTGCCGCCCTCTCCGCCGATGCCGCTCTCACGGAAGCCGGTGTGGTAGGCGTGCGCCGACTCCGGTCCAATGCGGTTGATGTACAACTCGCCGAACTGAATATCGTTAACGGCCCGCATCACACGCCGAAAATCCTCCGTGAACAGGTAGGCCGATAGGCCATAGCGCGAATCATTCGCCAGGGCCAGGGCCTCATCGAAATCGTCGAACGGCATCACCGGCAACACCGGGCCAAAGACCTCGCGCTGCATCACGTCCATGTCGTTGCGAACCCCGCCCAACACCGTGGGCGCGTACCAGTAACCGCCCTCCAGCCCGGGCACCGAGGGGCGTTGCCCACCCGCCAGCACTTCGGCCCCCTGTGCTACGGCTTCACGCACAAAACCTTCCACCTTCTCCAACTCAGCGAGCGACACCTTTGGCCCCAGGTCGGTGCCGGGCTGCATGGGATCGCCCACACGCAGCTTGCCGATGGCCGTCACCAGCTTTTCCACAAACTCGTCATAGCGGTGGCGGTGAATGTAGGTGCGCTCGTTGCAGATGCACACCTGGCCGCAGTTGCGAAAGCGCGACGATACAGCCAGCCGCACGGCCTCGTCCAGGTTGGCGTCATCCATCACGATAAACGGCGCCTTGCCACCCAGCTCGAGCGACACCACGGTGATGTTCTCGGCCGCATCGCGCATCACGGCCCGCCCCGCCGAGGTGCTCCCAGTGATGGTCACCAGCCGGGTCAGCGGGCTCCGCACCAGATAGGCACCCACACTCTCGCCCTGTCCGGTGATGACGTTGATCACGCCGGCCGGAAAACCGACCTCGTCCGCCAATCGCGCCACGAGCAGCGCCGAGAGCGGCGTCTCTTCGTGTGGCTTGAGCACCACGGTGTTGCCGGCGAGGAGGGCCGGCGCCAGTTTGCGGCCCACCATGGCGGCCGGGTAATTCCACGGCACTAGCGCCGTCACCACCCCGTAGGGCACGCGCCGAATCCAGATCTCTTCATTGGGGTTGTCGGATGGCAGGATGTCGCCCTCGATCGAGCGGGCCTGGCTGGCGGCATATGTGAAAAAGTTGGCGGTACCGCGCACCTCGCCCTGTGCTTCGGCCAACGGCTTACCTTGCTCGCGCACGATTGTCGGCGCCAGCTCGTCGGAGTGGGCCAGGATCTTCTCGGCGAGCGCCTGCAAAAGCCTGGCACGGGCGCTCGGGGGTTGGCGGCCCCAGTCGCGCGCGGCAGCCGTAGCCGCCTCGAGCGCGGCCTGCGCATCCGCTTGGGTCGCCTCCGGCACGTCGGCAAAGGCCTGGCCGGTCGCGGGATTGATGACCGGCCGCGTGGCTCCCGACGAGCTGCCGGTCCAACGCCCACCGATGTACATCGTATTGAGGGAAGCAGTCATGGCTTTCCTTTTGGTCTGAATGCGAAAGTTGGTTGTTATTGGCGCGTCGTGTCGCCGAGCGAGTCAGGGGCCTCGAGCAAGGCTTTGATCCGGGCCAGGAAGCGTGCCGCCGGCAGTCCATCGACCACGCGGTGGTCAAAGGTCAGGCTCAGGTCGAGTGTCGGTCGGGCCTGCAGGCTGCCCGCAATGACCACGGCCCGGGGTGCTATGCTGCCGACGCCCAGGATGGCTGCCTGCGGCGGGTTGAGGATGGGCGTGAAGTAACGAACGCCCTCGGCTCCCAGGTTGGTGATGGTGAAGGTGCCGCCCGCCAGGTCGTCCAGGCTCAACCGCCCGGCTGTGGCCTTCTCGACCAGAGCGCGCCGCTGTTGGCTGATATCGGCCAGCGAGAGGCGAGCGGCGTCGCGCAGAACGGGGATCACCAGGCCGTCGTCGACGGCCACTGCCAGGCCGATGTTGACGGCGGCGTAGATCTCGACGGTGTCGCCCACCAGCGCGGCATTGAGGTTGGGGTGTTCGCCAAGGCCGCGAGCGGCAGCGGCGACAATCAGGTCGGTATACGACAGCCCGTGTGCGTTGCGGTACGCATCGGCTGCCGCCATGTCGACCTCCATCATCTCGGTGACGTGCGGCGCCTGCTGCCAGCTCTGTGTCATGCGCTGAGCGATCGTCCGGCGCATGGCGCGCAGCGGTCGACGCTCGGCAACAGGCGGGGCTGTTGCTGGGGTGGCAGCGGTAGTCGTCCGGACCGCTACAGCCGCCAGCACGTCTTCCTGGGTCACGCTCCCGGCGGGCCCGGTGCCGGTCAATTGCTCGGGGTCCAATCCATGTTCCTGAGCCAGTCGGCGGGCCAGGGGCGACACGCGCGTGCGTTGGGTCGACGGGCGCTCGTTGGTTGGCGCGGCCGCGCTCTCCGGGGCTCCGGTCGTGACCGTGGGGGAAGGCGCAGCCATGGCGGGCGGCGACGCTTCGCCCTCCGACACGCTTTCGCCCGCCTGGCCGATATAGCCCAGCGCCTGGCCTACCTTGGCCACGCCGTCGGACGGCACCAACACCTGCAAGAGCAAACCAGTGGCCGGCGCCTCGATCGTGAAGACCACCTTATCGCTTTCGACTTCAGCCAACGGTTCGCCCCGAGTCACCGGATCGCCGGGCTGCTTGAGCCAGTTGATCACAGTGCCTTCTTCCATAGTATGGCCAAGATTTGGCATGCCGACTTTGATCGCCATGAGGGGTTTGTCCTAAAACAATTCCCGCACGGTGCGGATGATGTCGTCCACCTGCGGAACGGTGGCGAGCTCCAGGGGCGTTGCGAACGGCTTGGGCACGGGCGGGGAGGCCAAGCGCTTGATGGGTGCATCCAGCGCATAGAAGGCCTTCTCGGCAATCAAGGCCGAGATCTCGCTGCCGGCTGACGCCGGGCGGTAGCCCTCATCCACCACCAACACGCGATGGGTCTTCTCGACCGACCGCAGGATGGCAGCGGTGTCCAGCGGCACCAGGGTGCGCAGATCCACGACCTCGACCGACCGACCCTCAGCGGCCAGCGTTTCGGCCGCCGCCAGGGCCTTGTGGGTCATCGAGCCCCAGGTGATGATGGTGGCGTCGTCGCCGGCGCGCGCGATCCGGGCCTGGCCGAGCGGCACGGTGTAGTCGCCCTCGGGCACCTCGCCCTTGATGCCGTACAGCATCTTGTATTCGAAGAACAACACAGGATCCCGGCCGCGCAGCGCGGTTTTGAGCATGCCCTTGGCATCGGCGGGCGTCGATGGCACGGCCACCAGCAGGCCGGGCGCATGCATGAACCATGACTCAAGGGTCTGGGAATGCTGCGCGGCGCCGTTCTTCACCATGCCGGTCGGAATGCGCACCACCATCGGCAGGTCGGTCTGCCCACCGAACATGTAGCGCATTTTGCCGGCCTGGTTGACGAGCTCGTCCATGCAGGTGGTCACGAAGTCGCCGACCATGATTTCGGCGACCGGGTGCATGCCGAGCATGGCGGCCCCGACGGCCGCGCCGACGATCGCGGCTTCGGAGATTGGCGTATCGCGCACGCGGCCCGGGAACATCAGGCTCAGGTCTTTGGTGGTGCGCCAGGCCGAGCGCAGCTCAACGCATTCGCCCAGGATAAACACACTCGGGTCGCGCTGCATCTCCTCCAGCAGCGCCTCACGGATGGCGTCGCGGAAGGTGAGGGTGCGGACGGCGGTCTGCGCAGGCGCTGTCATTTCGGATGGGGTCATGGCGTCACCTGGTAATCGCTCGAGAAGACGTCGTCGTAGATGGTGTCGGTCGACGCATAAGGACTGGCTGTGGCAAAAGCGACCGCTTCGTCGATCTCGGCCTGCACCTCCGCCATGAGGTCGGCATCCTGGGCCTCGCTCAACGCGCCCCATTCCAGCAGACACGCGCGGAAGCGCACGATCGGGTCTTTGAGCTTCCAGCTCTCGGCCTCGCCGGCCTTGCGGTAATACAGCTCGTCACCGACGTTGTGGCCCTCCATGCGATAGGTCTTGCACTCCAACAGCACCGGGCCATCGCCACGACGGATGCCTTCCAGCGCGTCGCGGGCCGCCTGGTACACGGCCAACACGTCGTTGCCATCCACCGTCAGGCCTCGCATGCCGTAGCCGGCCGCGCGGTCGGACACGTTGTCGACGAGCATCACCTGGCTGGCATAGGTGTATTGACCAAACTGGTTGTTCTCGCACACGAACAGAACCGGCAGGTGCCACACCGCCGACATGTTCAGGCCTTCGTGGAACGGCCCGCGGTTGGAGGCGCTTTCGCCGAAGAATCCGGCGATCACCTGGTTCGTCTGCTTGAGTTGAATGGCGAGGCCCACACCGGTGGCCAGCGGGATCCCACCCGCCACGATGGCGTTCGCTCCCAACATGCCCACCGAGAAGTCGGCAATGTGCATCGAGCCGCCACGCCCATGGCACACGCCCGTCTCGCGGCCGAACAGCTCGGCCATCATGCGCCGGGGCTGACAGCCTTTGGCAATGGCATGCCCGTGGCCGCGGTGTGTGCTGGTGATGTAATCATCGGTCCGGAGCGCGGCGCACACGCCCACGGCGATGGCTTCTTCGCCGATGTAGAGATGGGTCGGGCCCAGGACCGTCCCGGCGCTGGATTCGTACTTCACGCGTTCCTCAAACGCGCGAATGGTCGCCATGCGGCGGTAGAGCCCACGCAACTGCTCGTCATCCAGGCCGAGCCGTTCGTCGATTTTCTCTCGCATGCTGGGTTTCCTTGTCGGGAAGCGTTGATGAGTTGCTCAGGTCGTCGGCTTCGAGTTCGTCACGTCGCTGCCGGCGTCCCACATGCCGGCGTTCAGGTATCCGCCGTCCACGGCGTGGGTGGCGCCCGTTACGTAGTCGCTGGCGGAGCTGGCAAGGAAGAGCGCCATCGGGGCGATCTCGTCCGGTTGAGCGCGGCGCGCCATGGGCACGTTATCCAGCACCCATTGCTTGCGGGCCGGCGCCATCCCCCGGGTCATGTTGGTATCCGTCCAACCCGGCGCGATGGCATTGACGTTGATCTTGAAGGGCGCCCATTCCGAGGCCATCACCTGCGTCATGCTGACGACGGCCGCCTTGCTGATGTTGTAAAGCGAGCCATCGGTGAAGCCGCGATAGGCATTGACCGAGGCGATGTTGATGATCTTGCCGCCGCCCTGGTCCTTCATCAGCCGGGCCGAAGCCTGAGCCATGAAGTACACGGCGCGCGTGTTGATGTTGAGAGTCTTGTCCCAGTCGGCCAGGGTCATCGACAGGATCGGGCCACCCACGCCGATGCCGGCGATATTGCCCAGGATGTTCAGGCCGCCCAGCCAGGTGTTGGCGTGGTCCGTCAACTTCTGGATCTGGTCGAGGTCGTACAGATCCGCTTCGAAGACCTCTGCCCGCCGCCCGAGTTTCTGGATATCGCCGACGACGGCGCCCGGGTCGGTACCCGGCTGAATGGCGACGGCGATGTCAGCGCCGGCCTCAGCAAACAGGCGAGCCGTCGCTGCGCCAATGCCGGTGTTGGCTCCCGTGATCAACGCTTTCTTCCCGTCGAGCCGAAACAGATTTTCCACACTCGAAGACATTGGTCCGGGTTCCTTTCGAATGCCTGGCGGTGGGGTGGGCAGCGTCAGACATCCCTCCATGGGCCGGGATTATCCGGATGGCGCCTGAATTTCCGCTTTGATTCGCTTGATCGACTCGCGGATGACCATTTCGCTGCGCTGCAGGTGTTCGCGCAGGAGCTTCTCGGCGGCGGCGCCGTCATGTTCCTCGATCAGGCGCAGCAGTTTCGAGTGGCGGAGCTCGTCAATCGGCTGAGTTGATTTCGGCAATTCGCGAAACATGCTGCTGTTGATCCGCAGGAAGACCGCTACCAGGTCCGCGATCATCTCCCAGGAGGTCAGGGAGCGCTTATTGCCTGCCAACGTCACCAGCTGTCGGTGGAACTCCAGGTCGTTCAGGGCCATATTCTCGGCCTGGTTGGCATGCATGGCCGATTCGGTACGCTCAACCAGGCGGCGGAGTTCTCTGAGGCCCTCGGCATCCACCGAGGCGGCCACCACGCGCACGGCGTGCGCCTCGATCATGCAGCGGTACTCGTAGATATCGTGGATGTCTTTGTCGGTCAGGCCCACGACAAAAGTGCCGCGTCGCGGCTCGCTCCGCACCAGTCCATCGCGCTCGAGGAGAGCAAAGGCTTCTCGGATCGGGATGCGGCTTACGCCAAACTTGCCCGCGAGGGACTGTTCGTCCAGGCGGTGATCGGCGACCAGTTCCCCTTTGACGATCGCTTGGCGCATCGCATCGGCAATGGCGAAACGAAGTGGGGCGTTTTGGAGTGCGGGGGGAGTGAAGTCTTCCATTACCTGAACTCGCTTGAAATCTGTCAGATGTTGATCCGAATTGAATTGGTCAAGGGGATATTTTAGGTCCCGTCACCGAGCCGTGCCAATCAAAACGGTTGTTTTGGGCAACGAACCGGGCCGACAATCGCGTTCGACTCGACCCTATGCGCCTTTTTGGTTAGGCCATCAGGGCCATAGCATATTGACAAATTCCCTGAACTTGGTGTATAAATCCGCAACATGACTACAGTGTACTGTATATCGTATACAGTAGTCAACCTCCGGTTGGCGCATTCACAGGGAGATGGAAGAATGACCCCACGAAAGCCGTCGAAAACACCAAAGTCAGATGCTCGTATCAGCCGAAGAGCGTTCTTGCAAGCGGCGGGCCTGGGGGTCGCCGGCGTCGGTGTGGCGGCTTGTGGCCCGACTGCCACGCCCGAGCCGACTGCGGCGCCCACGGCTCAACCGACAGCGGCACCTGCCGCGACCGCCGTCCCGGCGACTGAAGTCCCCACGGCCGCACCTGTCGCCACGGAAGGGATGAGGCAACTGCAGGGCCAGATCGTCATCTCCAACTGGCATCAGGGGAGCGGCGTGCCCTCGGAGCTGGCCCAGCAAATGCTGGTGGACGCTTACCATGAGTTCCAGCCGAATGTGGATATCGTCTGGGAGACGCAGGTGGGCGGCGACTATGCCACCTGGCTGGGGACGCAGCTGGCAGCCGGGACGCCACGGCCGGACGTGGTCTCGACCAACTACCAGCCGACCTACGACAAGTACGTCGACTTCGTCACGTACCGCGACGCCATCAATCCCTACACGGGCCGCAAGTGGAGCGAGGATCTTGACTTCGAGTTCTTCGCCAGCGGCGCTACCTCACTCAACATCCTCTCGACGCAACAGGCCGGGGTGAACTGGTTCTACAACACCGACCTGATGGACCAGGCCGGTGTCACGGCCACCCCCACGACCTGGGAGGAGTTGCTCGATACCTGCGACAAGATCCTGACCAAGACCGGGATCACACCGATTGCCATGCACCAGTACATGCTGATGCAGTGGGGCGGTGAAGTCTACTTCGACCAGTACCACCGCGATTGGGTCGAGTTCGCTCGCGCGTTGCCCGGCGACTGGAACTACAACCCGGCGAAGGACGACGCCTTTGTCTACGACCCGGCGGACAAGGACCTCCACCGCAAGTTCACGTTCAGCATCCAGCGGCTCCTCAAGAACTTGAAAGAGGGCGCCATCACGTATGCCGACGACCAGATGACGGACCTGCTGACCAACTGGGCCAAGCTGGGGCCGTACCTGAACGCGGACTTCTGGTCCGGGATCGATACCTACGCCCGCTTCATCCAGGGACAGTCGGCCATGTTCCCGCTGACCTTCCCGACCTATTGGACTCTGCAAAAGGACCTGGACTCGATGGATGCCGCCCGGCGCGAGGCCCTGGGGCTCTCGGCCGATGTTGAGGCGCCGACATTTAGCGCCGGCACCTTCAAGTGGCCGTCGATGACGGGGCCACTGGTCCTCGGGCCGGCGCGCGGCGTCGAGTCGTACCAGGGTGAGTACCTGGGCGCGATCGACAAGAACGCCGAGGCAACGGAAGTGGACGTGGACTTCCTGATGTTCTGGTTGTCGAAGGCCGGCTATCAACCCTGGGTGGACGGGTTTGCGCAGAGCGATCTGTGGACCCCGAGCGGCAACCTGCTCGTCCGCGACGTAACCGTCCCGGAGAAATACGCCTCGGTGCTTGCCTCCATCGAGTCGTCGGGCAATGCCGAGGCGGCCCCGAACGGCTTCCTGATGTGGACGTATGGCGGCCTGGGAACGCTCTGGCAAAAGGAAAGCGAAGAGCTGATCAAGGGCGTGCTGGCCGGCGACGTGGCGCCCGCCGACTTTGGACCCCGCTACCAAAAGATGCTCACCGAGACGTACTGGAGCGATCTCTTGAAGGAATTGAAGCTGTCGGAAGACGAAGTGATGAACCCGCAACTGGAGCCCGCCGGGGCATGACGTCTCGACCGCTGGCTCAGCGATCACCGGCCCAAAACCGGCCGGTGTTGCTGTGGATCGCGGGCGGCCTCCTGGCCCTGGCGCTGGTCGTGAGCGTCGCCTCACTCCTGGTCTTCACGGCCCGGGGAGAGGCGACGCTCACGCCGCAAACGGCCCTTGATCAGCGGGTGGCGGTTGCGGCGGCGCTGGACGAGCAGACGGTGGTGGTCGGCAGCGTCACCAATCAGCTGTCGATCTGGCAGGCCGGCAACGTCATCGCCACGCAGCCAGTGCCTTTTCTGGTGGGGGCCATGGCTGCCTTGCCCGGCGATCAATTTGCCGTCGGTCTGGTCACGGGCGAAGTGCAGATCTACGACCGCGAGCTGACCCCGGGTCTGGGTTGGAAGCTGTCGGGCCGGATCATGGGGCTGGCGGCTCGCCCGGATGGCGGCCTGGTGCTCACCATCGGCTCGGGACCGGCTGCTCAGGACTTTCAGGTACAGCAGTACGACGCCGCCGGCATGTTGTTGAACAGCGTCCTGGTCGAATTCCCGACGCGCGGCATCGCCTACTTCAATGATCAAGCCATCTTCATCAACATCAAAGGCGAGGTGGGAGCGGTGGATGCCGGAGGCCAGCGCCCCTGGACCACCTCGACCGAGCAGGCGTTGAATGTCGTCGCCGCCGCCGATGACGACTCGGCTCTATACGTGGGCGATGTGCGAGGCGGTGTCACCCGGTTGGCCACGGACGGCAGCATCATCTGGCGCCAAACCCTGACCGAGTACGAGCTCGACTCACTCTATGCGCTCCCGGGCGGTGCGGGCGTCGTGGTGGGAGCTCGCGATGGCTCGATCTTTGCCCTCGATGGCGAAGGCGCCTTGCAGTTCAGCCAGCGGGCGACGGATTCGTCGATCAAGGCTCTGGTGCCGGGCCAGGCGGGCAATGTGACCGCGGTAGCCAACAATGGCGAACAGTTTGCGATCAACGTGACGACGTTGGCGTTCGCGCCGGCGCGCCAGGCCTGGCAGACCGCCGCCTACGTTGGTGTCGGCATCCTTCTGGTGGCGGCAGCGGCGTTCGGTCTGGCCGGTTGGGGCCGGACCGCCGCGGGCGGCAGCGTGCTGGCGCGGCGCGTCTATCGCGCCCGATTGGGCTATCTGCTGGTGGCGCCGGCGCTCTTGATGATGTTGGTCTTCACCTACTACCCGGCGCTGATGGCGTTTTACATCTCGCTGACCGACTTCAATCTCTCAAGCCCCATGGAGTTCATCGGGCTACGCAATTTCGAGAACATGCTGCGGGACTCATACCTGATCGCCGGGGTGAAGAACATGGTGATCCTGCTGATCACCAACGTGATCAAACAGATCACGATCCCGCTTTTGGTGGCTGAGCTGATCTTTTGGATCCGCTCGGAAGTGCTCAAGTACTGGTTTCGCACAGCCTTCGTCTTGCCGGCCATCGTGCCGGGCGTGGTGGCGATCCTGTTGTGGAAGACCATCTGGGCCCCCAACATCGGCCTGATCAACCAGATCCTGCAGCTCGTGGGCCTCGGGCAGTTTCAACGGGCGTGGCTCGGCGAAGATTCGACTGCGCTGCTGGCCATCATCCTCACCGGGTTCCCGTGGGTCGACATTTTCGCCTTCCTGGTGTTCTTCGGCGGGCTGCTGACGATCAGCGGCGAGGTGTTCGATGCGGCGGCCGTGGACGGCGCCAACGGGCTACAGCGGTTCTTCGCCGTTGACGTGCCCGGGCTATGGCCGCAGATCATGCTGGTGCTGTTCTTCGCTTTCCTCGGATCGCTCCAGGGCTTTGAGGGCATCTTCCTGCTCACCGGAGGCGGGCCCGGCACGGTGACCTACGTTCCGGCGCTCGAGATGTACGTGATGATCAGCAAGACCGCCAAGTTCGGGTACGCCTCGGCGATCGGCTTCGCCCTGGCGGCCGTGATCGCGGTGTTGGTGTTCTTGCGGTTCCGGCTCGACCCACAACGGTCGGAGCCGGAAGAAACGCTGGCATGAACCGTCAAGGGGGCGCTCAATGACTGAGACCGCCATGGACACGCGGCCTGCCGACGGCGCGCAACGCCGGGCATTGTCCCAGTGGCTGCGACGACTCACGCCATGGTCGGTGCTGCAGTACGGCGTGCTGATTGCATTGCTGGTCTTTTCGGCAATCCCTATCGTCATGATGCTGTCGATGTCGCTGCGACCGACCATCTTCATCTACGCCGATTTCTGGGGACTGCCCTGGCCGCCGAATTACGAGAACTACACCAGCGCCCTCATCAACCTCCTGGCGCCGATGGGTCGCACCCTCTTCGTGTACGCCTTCTCTATCGTGGGGATGCTGGCCTGCGCCGCGCCTGCGGCCTACGCTTTCGCTCGGCTCAGGATGCCCGGCCGGGCGCAACTGTTTGCGCTTGTGCTCGGGATCATGCTGATCCCCGGCACCATTTTGCTGGTGCCGCGCTTCGTTCTGGCCAACCAGTTGGGCCTGCGCGATAACCTGTGGGGTCTGATCATCGTCTACATCGCCGGCGGTCAGCCGTTCGCCATCTTCCTCCTCACCTCGTTCTTCCGCTCGCAGCCGGGCGAGATGTTCGAGGCGGCGCGGATCGACGGCGCCAGCGAATGGCAGGCACTCTGGTCGATCGCCATTCCCCTGGCGTGGCCCACGATCATCACCCTGGCCATCCTGAACTTCGTCGGGATCTACAACGACCTGATCTGGCCCACATTGATGCTGTCGTCGCCGGCGAACCACACCCTCACGGTGGCGTTGCAACGCTATAACCCTGGCGGCGGCCCGGTGCAGACGTCGGCGCTGCCGGATGTCGGCGGTCAGGCGGCAGGCTATGTGTTTGCCTCCCTTCCACAACTCATCGTGTTTGTCGTGGGCATGCGGTACTTCATCCAGGGCCTCACATCCGGAGCGGTCAAGGCCTGATGTCTACCCTGCGTCGGTCTGAAAGGATTAAGGCCCGTGACGGTCGCGAACCACAGGGCGCTCGGTCCAGGCCACGGCCAACGCCTGGGCTGTTGTCGGCGACAGGCCGGGTCGCGCAACTGGGCAGGCTTGTGGTCGCGGCGAGTTGCGCTTCCGGGTGTCTCCAGGTGACGCCTCAACCGGAGCCGACCCAGACTCCGTTGCCGCTGGAGGCGTCGGCCACTGCGCCCATCAAGGCCGCGACGACCCCGCCAGCTACCGCCACCGGGGTGGCGTCTGAGGAACCTATGTCACGTGATGGCGCTCCAACGGATGCCGATTGGGCCCTGGCCAACGACTGGCTCTCAAGTCGATTTATGCCGGGCTCCAACGAGGTGCCGTTTTCCTTCGTCTATGACGGCCAATCCTCCCGGGATCTCATGGCGAGCTGGCAGGTGAGTCAGGGCCCGGTCGAAACGGATGCAGCTTCAACGCGGCAGACCTACGTCTACACCGATCCGACGATGGGGCTGGAGGTGAGCGCCGACGTCACCGTGTACGGCGACTACCCGGCCGCCGAGTGGGTGCTCTCCTTCCGGAACACGAGCACTGTCGCGTCGCCCATCCTGGAGAACATCCACGCGCTTGACGCCAATCTGGCCGGCTCCGCGGCGGCCGACCCGGCAGCGCCGTCGCCGACGCTGCACTACTCGAACGGCAGCGCGGCGCTGGCCACAGACTTCGCGTTGAAACGCTGGCGCCTCGACCCTGAGACGGTCTTCACGCTCGCGCCGAACGGTGGCCGCTCATCGGATGGCGTCTTGCCGTTCTTCAACCTCGCGCGGCCGGATGGCAGCGGCGTGGTCATGGCGGTCGGCTGGTCCGGCCAGTGGCAGGCCTCGTTCACACGCGATGCCGGAACGAGCGTGCAGGTTCAGGCCGGTATGCAACTCACGCACCTGTCGCTGCTGCCCGGCGAACAGATCCGCTCGCCCCGCATGTTGCTGCTCTTCTGGCAGGGCGATCCATTGCACGCCAGCAACATGCTGCGACGCCTGATCCTGGATCACTACACACCCAGGCCAGGCGGCGAGCCGTACCGCGGCCCGGTCTGGTCCTCATCGACCGGCGACCTGGGCTTCAACGGCATCACTGAGGAAAACCAGATCGCGTCCGCGCAGGCCATCGTGGCCAATGGGGTGCCGATCGAGTATTACCAGATCGATGCCGGCTGGTTCGAGAATGGCTGGCCCAACACCGGCACCTGGGAACCCGACCCGACCCGCTTTCCGCGCGGCCTCAAACCGGTCGGCGATGCCGTCCATGCGCTCGACCTGGGTTTCATCCTCTGGTTTGAGCCGGAACGCGTTGTTCCGGGCACCTGGCTGGCGGCCAATCATCCCGATTGGCTGATCGGCACGGCGGAGGTGCCGGGCGAACTGGCCTACCAGGCGGACTGGAAGCTGCTGGATCTGGGCAACCCGGAAGCGTTGGCCTGGGCCCAGACGAAGATCTCGGACATGGTCGGCGAATACGGCGTCGACATCTACCGCCACGACTTCAATATGTTCCCGCTCTATGCCTGGCGCGCAAACGACGCGCCCGACCGCCAGGGCATCACCGAAATCCGTTACATCGAGGGCCTGTACGCCTTCTGGGATTATCTCGTCGCCCAGCATCCCGGTCTGCTGATCGACAACTCCGCCAGCGGCGGCCGCCGCCTCGACCTGGAGGCGATTCGTCGCAGCGTGCCCCTGTTTCGCACGGACCACTTCTGGGTCGCCAACGCCGATCAAGATATGACCTACGCCCTGTCGCACTGGCTGCCGATCCACGCGATGGGCGTGCACGCCGCGCAGGATACCTACACCTTTCGCAGCGGCATGGGCACCAGTGTGGCGCTCGCCTACAACTATCTGGCCGGTGCGCCCTGGGACTGGCTGCGCACCCGCGTGACCGAGTACGACAGCATCCGCGAGTACTTCTACGGCGACTACTACCCGCTCTTTTCGGGCGTGTCAGAGGCCAGCATTTGGATGGCGTACCAGTTCGATCGCCCCGATCTCGCGGAGGGCATGGTGCTGGCCTTCCGGCGCGAAGGCCAGAACAGCGCGACGGTGCGCCTCGCGTTGGGCGGATTGGATCCAGACAGCGCCTACGAATTCGCGTACGTCGATACCGACGACACGGTGAGACTCACGGGCGCTGAGGCCGCGGGTGACGGCCTGGACGTGACCCTGAACGGGGCCCGCGAATCGGCCCTCATCATCTATCGCCGATTGGCGGACTGAGCCATGCCGCAACCGACCACACTGAGCCGATGGGATGGGATGGATGACTGACCTGTGGGCCGACGTCCATGTCGCCGCCACCGCGACGCCGACGGTGCATTACCGCACGGGGCTGGTGGTCTACGAGGAGGCCCTGATCAACGGCCAGTTCATCGGGCGATCGTGGAACGGCGCCGGCGCGCTCCACGCCGGGGACGGCGGCCCGACGGATCCCAGGCGGCATCCGACGCCTCAGGCTTTCTGGCTGGAGGTGGACGGTCAACTGCTGGCCTCGCATTGGGAATGGGAAGGGATCGACACACAGCAGAGCGAGAAGGGTCCACACGCAGTGGTCAGTCTGCGCCACCAGTTGCGTCCTGTGACCGTGAAGGTTCACACGCAGCTCGACGGCACGCCGCTGCTGACCCGCTGGCTGGAGGTCACCAACAGCGGTGATCGCCCGGCAGCGGCAGGAGCGCTGTCGCCCTGGAGCGGCGTGCTCCAGACGGTTCGGCAATGGGCCGCTCATCTGCCAGGCGCCGATGCGCCGTTGTTCTCAGTGGGCTACATGCGGGGCGACCGCTGGAGCGATGAAGGCGACTTCGGCTGGCACCCGCTGCCTAACGCCAACTTTCGGATCGCCGGCCGCTATCGCCGGGACCGCTTCCGGCATCCCCTGTTTGTGCTGCGCAACCATGCCACCGGCGAGCACTTCATCGGGCAGTTGGCCTGGTCCGGCGGCTATGAGTTCGAGTTCGATCTGAACCAGGATCCGGGCCTCGGCGACGGATCCGCGCATCTGTTCTTTCGGGCCGGCCCGGATGCTCCGGCGCCGCAGCGGGTCATCGCGCCGGGCGAGACAATCACGACGCCCGCCGTGCACCTTGGCCTGGTGACGGGCGACCTGGATGCCTGTGTTCAGGCCATGCATACCCACCTGCGCCGCAGCGTCTTTCGGCCACAGGCGCGCGGGCGGGGCGGGTGGGTCGAGTCCGGCATCGGGCCAGAACTCGAGATCACGTCGGAGGGCGTGCGCGCCCAGATTGACCGTGCCGCCGCTGTGGGCGCCGAGGTCTTCTTCATCGACGCCAGCTGGTACACACCGCCATCCGGCAACTGGTACACGACGGTCGGCGATTGGCAGGTCGACCCGCAGCGATTTCCGCAGGGGCTGGCAGCTTTCCGCGAGCAGGTGCATGGCCACGGTATGTTGTTTGGTCTCTGGATGGATGCCGAACGAATCGGATCGGCGAGTCGGGTGGCGCAAGCGCATCCCGAATGGTTGGCGACAGCATACGACGGCGCGCGGCGCCTGGGCGACATGCTCGACCTCACCAACCCCGAGGTCGCGGCCTGGATGGAAGGCCAGATCGAACGCGTCATTCGCGACCATCGACTGGACATGTTCCGGCTCGATATGAACGTCGGCACCTTGGGGCCGGCAGCGGCGACGATCCGCGACGGTTACCTCGAGAACAGCTACTGGCGCTACTACGAAGCGCTGTATGCGATCTATGACCGATTGCGCGAGCGCCTGCCAGACGTCATCTTCGAGCACTGCGCGTCGGGCGGAGGCCGGTCGGACGTCGCGATGGTCTCGCGTTTCGCCCATACCTGGGTGACGGACTGGCCGATCGCGCCGCGCGCCTTCCGCATCACGAGCGGCATGACCCTGGCCCTCCCTCCCGAAGTTGTGGACCGGTTGTGGGGCGGGCAGAACAGTCACACAACGGCGGAATTGGATTTCCAGGCCCGGCTGCTGCTCTTCGCGCGCCCGACGGTGGCGCTCTTCAGCCCGCCGCACGCGACGCAGAATCCGCAGCTCATGGAGCGGCTGCAGCACATGGTGAAGGTCTACAAGACCTTCGTGCGACCGTTCGCCGAGGACAGCCGGATCTTTCACCATACGCCGACCTTTGCCAGGCTGGAGCCGCAGGGGTCGGGTGCGTTGGAACTGGCGTCGGGCGATCAGAGCCGGGCGATTGCCGGTGTCTTCCAGCTGGCTTCGCCCGACACACCGGAATACACACTCCGCTTTCGAGGCCTGGATGACGGACGACGCTACCGCGTGACTCTCGACAACGTGCAGCAAACGGTTGAGCTGGATGGCTGGATGCTCTCGCAGAGGGGGCTCACGGTTCGGCTCGAGGGCGCCCTGACGTCCGAGCTCATTCTGTGCGAGGCGCTGTGACGTCGCAGCAAACTCACGACTTCGATACGGATGGGAGAGGACCGAACGGATGACCACGCACTGGGTCGATGCCTACTTCTCTGATGCTGACGCGCCGTCGGTGCAGTACCGCAGCGGGCTGGTGGTGTACGACGAAGCCCTGATTAGCGGCCAGTTCATCGGTCGTTCGTGGAACGGCGCCGGATTTCTGAATGCCTGGGACAGCGGTCTGCTCAGGCCGGATCAACATCCCACGCCGCAGGCCTTTTGGCTCGAGGTGGATGGCCACCTGCTGGCGTCGCATTGGGAGTGGGCGGGATTCGAGCAGACCACCGAGGAGCGCGGACTACACACCGTCGTTCAACTGCGGCACACCGTGAGACCGGTATCGGTCAAGGTCCATACCTTGCTCGATGGCACACCGGTGCTGACGCGCTGGCTGGAGGTCGGCAATACCGGCGATCGCCCGGCAGCCCTCGGGACGCTTGGCTCGTGGAGCGGCGTATTGCAAACGGTCCAGCGTTGGGCGGCGCATCTGCCCGACCCGTCTGCGCCGCTGTTCTCGGTCGGCTACTTCAAGGGCGATCGTTGGAGCGATGAAGGCGACTTTGACTGGCAGATCCTGCCCCAGGCCAACTTCCGGATCGACGGCCGCTATCGCCGAGACCGCTACCGCCATCCGATGTTCGTCCTGCGCAACCACGCGACGGGCGAGCACTTCATCGGTCAGCTCGCCTGGTCGGGCGGCTATTCGTTCGAGTTCGATCTGGAAGCCGACCCCGGCATCGGCGGTTGGAAGGGGCTCGAGCGCGTGACCGATGGCGCCGCGCGGCTATTCTTCCGCGCCGGGCCGGACGCGCCCGCGCCCCAGCGCATGCTTGCGCCTGGCGAGACGGTTGCCACGCCGGCGCTGCATCTTGGGCTGCTGCATGGCGACCTGGATGACTGCATTCAGGCCATGCACACGCATCTGCGGCGCAGCGTCCTCCGGCCGCAGGCGCGCGGCCAGGGCGGGTGGGTCGAATCGGGGGTGGGGCCGGGGCCAGGCATGACGCCTGAGGCCGTCCACCAACAGATTGACCTCGCCGCAGACGTGGGTGCGGAGGTGTTCTTCTTGGACGCCAGCTGGTACACCGCAACCTCACGCTCGTGGTTCGAAACGGTCGGTGATTGGAACGTCGACCCGGAACGCTTCCCCGAAGGGTTGGATGCGATCCGCGAGCACACGCATAGGCGCGGCATGCTGTTTGGCCTGTGGATGGATGCCGAGCGCATCGGCGCTGAGAGCCAGATGGCCAAAACCCATCCGGAGTGGTTGGCGAAAGCCTACGACGGCCAGCGTTACCTGGGCGACATGCTCGATCTGACCAATCCCACAGTCGCTGCGTGGATGGAAAGCCAGATCGAGCGCGTGATCCGCGACAACCAGCTGGAGTTCTTTCGGCTCGACATGAACGTCGGGAGCATCGGCCCGGGCGCGGGTGTCCTTCGCGATGGCGCCATCGAGAACGGCTACTGGCGCTATTACGAGGCGCTCTACGCCATCTATGACCGATTGCGTGACAGGTTCCCGGACGTCATCTTCGAGCATTGCGCAGCGGGCGGCGGCCGGACCGACATCGCCATGGTGTCTCGGTTCGCGCACACCTGGGTGGCCGATTGGCACGCCGGGCCGCGCATCTTCCGCACCAATAACGGCATGACCATGGCGCTGCCCCCGGAGTATGTCGATCACCTGTTCACCGGGCCGCTCAACTTCGATTTTCATTCCCGGCTGCTGCTCTTTGGCCGACCCACCGTGCCGGTGGGCCAACCGCCTGGAGCCGCCCCGAACCCGCTGCAGTTGGAGCGTCTGCGTCACGTCGTTGCGCTTTACAAGGACTTCGTCCGGCCCTTCGCCAACGACAGCCGTATCTATCACCACACCCCTTGCTTCGACGGCCTGGAGCCGCAGGGCTGGGGCGTGCTTGAGTTGGCGGCGGCCGATTACAGCTGCGCGATCGCCGGCGTATTTCAACTGGCTGCGCCGCAGACGACGGAATACGTCTTGCGGCCACGGGGACTCGACGTTTCTCGTCGCTATCGGGTCACATTCGACAACCGACGACAGTCGTTCGTGACCGATGGCTTTACGCTCGCACAGACCGGGCTCGTCGTGCGCCTCGAGGGTGCGCTCAGCTCGGAGTTGATCCTGTTTGAGGCGCAAGAGCTCAGTTGAGCCGCAAGAGGCGATCGTCGTATGCAACCAGATACTTCCGAGGATAAGGCGAACGGCTCGCAGACAGGGTTGGCAGGAAAACTGCTGTTGGTCACCGGCGCGGGGGTCGGTATCGGGCAGGGCATCGCATTGGAACTTGCTCAGCAGGGAGCCGACGTCGCGGTGCACTACTACGGCGACACGTCAGAGGGAGCTCGGGCGCTGGCTGCGCAGATCGAGTCTCTCGGTCGTCGGAGCGTGATGGTGGAAGGGGATCTGAGCCGCATCGCCGATTGTCGGCGTGTGGTCGCTGAGGCCGCGAACGGATTGGGTGGGTTGGATGGACTGGTGAACAACGCCGGCGTCGTCGCGACCCGCTCGTTTGACGACACCGACGAGGCGTTGTTCGACCGGGTCTATGCGGTCAACATTCGCGGCGGCTTCTTCTGCGCTCAAGCGGCGTTGCCGTATCTGCAGGCGCGCGGCGATGCAACACGTGCGGGCGGCCGTCGCTGGGCGGGCGGCAGCATTGTCAACATCTCGTCCGTGCACGGGCAGGCCGGCTTCAGCGGACATGCCGTCTATGCGGGAACCAAGGGGGCCGTGAATGCCTGGACGCGTGAGTTGGCGGTGGAGCTGTGTGCCGCCCACGTGCGCGTTAACGCCGTGGCGCCAGGCTCCATCGAAGTGCCGTGGTACTGGGAAACGAACCCCAGCTATACCCGAGCCGAGGCCGATGCGCGAGTGCCCTGGGGCCGCGTGGGCCTGCCGACGGACGTGGCATATGCGGTCGCCTTCCTGTTGTCGGATGCGGCCGAGTTTATTACCGGGCAAGTTCTCTGCATAGATGGCGGGTTGACGGCCAAGATGGCCATCTCAAGCTAGCCAATAGTGTCCTCCACACCGCGGCGTGGGGGCAAAGGAGTTTGCGGTACATGGAACACCGAGCATATGTGGTACAGGCACCCGATGTGATGCCCTTTTCAACGGATGCGAGCCGTTGGCAATCGCAAGTCATCATTGGTCCCGATGGAGCGAAATCCGAGCACCTGTACGTGACTCGCTTCACGCTGCGAGCCGGCAAGCAGTTGAGCGGCCATGCGCACACTCCGGGGAAGGGTGATGAGGCCTACTTCATCTTGCGGGGTCACGCCAAACTCGAGATCGCGCCCGAGATCGGGAGCAGCGAGCGCGAAATCCATCAGGTGGGGCCTGAGACCGTGATCTTCATCCCGGCCGGTACTTTCCACCGCCTGGACAACACCGAAGGCACTGAGGATCTGGTGCTGCTCACGCTATGGAATTCGCCGCCCGTTCCCGGTTCCAATGGCATTCACGATGCGCGCCTCAAGGCCTGGGGGACGACATTTCGCATGGCTTCGGAGGCCGCAGGCCCAGACGTCGATGCTCACGTTGGAAAGGAGGTGCCGTAATCGACGCCTGTGAAATCACTGTCACTTAACCAGGCTCTGCACGGCCCGCTGAGTCCCTTGCTCTGCAGGATTGCTTAAGGAGAAGCACATGACCTCGACCAGACAGGTTCGTAGAACGATCTTAGGCCGCGTTCCAGTACTCGGCATGCTGTTGACGCTCATCGTCAGCGCCTGCGCGCCCGCCGCGGTTCCAGCCACCAGCGCTCCGGCTACTGAAGCCGAGTCCGCGATGCCGTACGCAGGTGAGACTATTACGCTTCAGACCTACGCGTCGGTGCCGGAGTTCGATTTCTACAAGACGCTGATGCCCGACTTCGAGGCCAAAACCGGTATCAAAGTCAATTACGTCCAACTGCCGGTCGCCGGCATGGATCAGAAGGTGCCGTTGCAGTTGAGCGCCAAGGACACGTCGTTGGACGTCTTCTTCACGGGTTCCGAGAACATCGGAAGCTACATCGGCATCAGCGGCGTGGAACCGTTGGACGCCTACTTCAACGACTCGGCCCAGACGCCGGCCAGCTGGAATTACGCCGACCTGGCCCCCAATGTTCAGGCAGCTTGCGAAAGCGGTGGTAAAACCTGGTGCATCGCTTCCCACACCGGTGGCGGACTGCTGTACTACAACACCCGGATGTTCGAGGAAGCCGGCATCACCGAGATGCCCAAGAGCCCTGC
>WBZS01000973.1_pt1 | contig 26473 bp, 18 predicted proteins | sample 5204201 | NCBI WGS metagenome assembly WBZS01 (sample SAMN12344357, study PRJNA552823) | activated sludge metagenome | biome: Activated sludge suspended growth; feature: Nitrification reactor; material: Wastewater; isolation source: activated sludge from nitrification reactor of wastewater... | reverse complement strand
GCGGCAGATGAAATCCAGCCGGCCATGCAGGATCGCGGTCGGCAGCCCATGCATCTGCGCCGCGCAGTGGAGCAGGCGCTTGTCGCCGAGAAAACACTCGCGCAACAGGTAGTGCCCCTGCAAGCGGTATTTGTCGATCAGTCGCTGCACCTCGTCGCCGGCCGGCGCAGGCAGCGCAGGCGGCGCGCGGCCCGGCTGCGTCAGCGCGTCTTCCCAGCGCATCCATTGGGCAACCGCGGCAAGCGCCGCGTCGCGATCCGCGCCGCTGATTTGTTTGACATACCAGGCGAGCAGGTCGCGCCGGCGTCGCTTTGGCGCGTGATCGGCGAGCCGCTGCCAGGCATCGGGCAGAAGTTGCTTCGATTCGTCGAAGAACCAGGCGACATCGCGCCGCCCGGTGAGGAACACGCCGCGCAGGATCGCGCCGCTGCATGAGGCCTTGTGCGCCGCGCAGTAGGCCAGCCCCAGGCTCGCGCCCCACGAACCGCCGAACACCAGCCAGCGCTCGATGCCAAGATGCGTGCGCAACCGCTCGATGTCGGCCACCAGATGCGCGCTGGTGTTGTGCTTGAGTTCGCCGCGCGGCGTGCTGCGCCCGCAGCCGCGCTGATCGAACAGCACGATGCAATAGCGCGCCGGGTCGAAAAACCGGCGATGCCGCGCCACGCAGCCGCTGCCCGGCCCACCGTGAAGGAATACGACAGGCACCCCATCCGGCACGCCGCACTGCTCGAAATACATCCGGTGGCCATCGCCGACATCCAGCATGCCGCTGGCGAACGGCTCGATCGGCGGATACAGCGCTTGATCTTCGGTGACGGCATTCATGCGGCGAATGCTAGCGCATTTCCCTTTGCCGACCGGGGCCGCACCGCAGCGCAGCAGAGCGCTCATGAATTTCATGATGCAACGTTCCATGAATCGTGGAGGCGGTCGGCCGGCGCGGCGAGCACACTGCATTTCGTGGCGAGCAACTCATCCGAGTGCTTGATTCCAACCGGTCCGTGAGGGCCACCCCGACAGGAGAGTCATCATGAAATGGGAACAACCGACCGCTTGCGACATGCGCTTTGGCTTCGAAATCACGATGTACATCGCCAACCGTTGAGCTTGACCGCCCGTCGGTTCGCCTGACGGGCTGCCCGCAACGCCTCCTCCAGGGCCAGGGCAGGATCAAACAGGTCGGGGCGTTCCGGTAGCGCGTGACAGCCGGGACGTCCCGCTTTTTTTCGCCCCTACGCTTTGCCACGCGCGAGGTCAGCCCTTGAAAGTTCGCGTTCTCGGTTCTGCTGCCGGTGGCGGCTTCCCGCAGTGGAACTGCAACTGTCCGATGTGCGACGGCCTGCGCAAGGGCAGCATCCGCGCCAGCGCGCGCACCCAGTCGTCGATCACCGTCAGTGGCGACGACGAAAACTGGCTGCTGTTCAACGCCTCGCCCGACGTGCTGCAGCAGTTGCGCAACTTCCCGCCGCTGCAACCGGCGCGCGCACTGCGCGACACCGCGATCCGCGCCATCGTGCTGATCGATGCGCAGATCGACCACACCACCGGCCTTTACATGCTGCGTGAACATCGCCAGCCGCACGAAATCTGGTGTACCGGACTGGTGCGCGAGGATCTCACCGCCGGCAACCCGCTGTTCAAGGTGCTCGGCCACTACAGCGGACTCAACTGGCACGACATTCCGCTCGGCGGCCACGGCTTCGAGATTTCCGGCATCGCCGGACTGCATTTCACGGCACTGCCGCTGATCTCCAACGCGCCGCCCTACTCGCCGCATCGCGACAACCCGCAACCCGGCGACAACATCGGCGTCACCATCACCGACATGCGCAGCGGCAAGCGACTGTTCTACGCGCCCGGCCTCGGCCGCATGGAAGCGCATGTGTGGGAAGCGATGCAGGCCGCAGACTGCGTGCTGGTGGACGGAACGCTATGGACCGACGACGAGATGATCCGCCTCGGCGCCTCGAAGAAGACCTCGCGCGACATGGGCCACATGCCTCAAAGCGGCCCCGACGGCATGATCGAGTGGCTCGACAAGTTGCCGTCGAGCACGCGCAAGATCCTCATCCACATCAACAACACTAACCGCATCCTCGACGAAGACAGCCCTCAGCGCGCTGAGCTGACGCGGCACGGAATCGAGGTATCGTTCGATGGCATGGACCTGACGTTATGACGCACCTGGCAATGATGAACGACACCCGCCCGCCGATGCCGGCCGAGGAATTCGAGGCCAGGCTGCGCGACAAGGGCACCAGCTACCACATCTACCATCCGTTCCACATCATGATGGCGGAGGGCAAGCTGACGCAGAAGCAATTGCAGGGCTGGGTGGCGAACCGCTATTACTACCAGATCGCGATTCCGCTGAAGGATGCGGCGATCATGTCCAACTGCCCGGACCGCGAGATTCGCCGCGAGTGGATACAGCGCATTCTCGATCACGACGGCTTCGAGATCGGCGGCATCAAGGATGCCGGCGGCATCGAGGCGTGGATACGCCTCGGCGAAGCGGTCGGCCTGACGCGCGAGGACGTCACCTCGCTGCGCCATCTCGCGCCCGCGGCGCGTTTCGCGGTGGATGCCTACATCAACTTCGCGCGCCGCCAGCCGTGGCAGGAAGCCATCGCCTCCAGCCTGACCGAACTGTTCGCGCCGCACATCCACCAGCAGCGCATCGAAACCTGGCCGGAGAAGTATCCATGGGTGCAGAGCGAGGGTCTGCAGTATTTCAAGAACCGCCTGACGCAGGCGCGGCGCGACGTGCAGCACGGCCTCAAGTTCACGCTCGACTACTTCAGCCAGAGCCGCGCGCTGCAGGAACGCGCGCTGGAAATCCTCCAGTTCAAGCTCGATGTGCTGTGGGCGCTGGCCGACGCGATCATGCTTCAGCAATGCAACATCGAAATCAAGGGACCGAAGGCATGAGCGACACAAGCATCGCCACCTCGCTCGACGCCAGGCCGCGCGTTTCCAGGCAGTTCCGGCTGCAATGGGAGGAAGCGCAACAGTCGTGGGTGCTGCTCTACCCGGAAGGCATGGTCAAGCTCAACCGCAGCGCCGGCGAGATCATGAAGCGCTGCGACGGCGTCGCCACCGTGCAGGAAATCGTCGCCGATCTGGAAGGCAGCTTCGGCGCCGAAAGTCTGACCAACGACGTGCTCGCATTCGTCGAGCTTGCGAAAAAGCAGCGCTGGATCGAGGTTTGTTGAGGTGAATGCAGTGGCGACGCGCCGTACCCCCTCCCTGGCCCTCCCCCTGGAAGGGGGAGGGAATGAAAGCGCCTTCCCCCTTCCAGGGGCAAGGCCGGGATGGGGGTCAAGCGGTGCCGCCTCCCGCCACAGCAATCAGGGAAGCAAACGATGACAGATCGAACCCCGATCGGCCCGCCGCTCTGGCTGCTCGCCGAAATCACCTACCGCTGCCCGCTGCATTGCGTGTTCTGTTACAACCCGACCGACTTCGCCAAAACCGCCGTCGACAACGAACTTTCCACCGACGACTGGCTGCGCGTGCTGCGCGAAGCGCGCGCCGCTGGCAGCGTGCAGTGCGGCTTCTCCGGCGGCGAGCCGCTACTGCGCGACGATCTCGAAATCCTCGTTGCCGAAGCGCACCGTCTGGGCTTCTACACCAACCTGCTCACTTCCGGCGTCGGCCTCACCGAAACCCGCATCGCCAAGCTCAAGCAAGCCGGGCTGGCCCACATCCAGCTCTCGTTTCAGGATTCCACCAAGGAACTCAACGATTTTCTCTCGCACACCAAGACCTTCGAGCTCAAGCAGAAGGTCGCGCATTTGATCAAGTCGAACGGCTGGCCGATGGTGTTGAACTGCGTGATCCATCGCCTCAACATCGACTACATCGACAAGATCATCGAGATGGCCGTCGAACTCGGCGCCGAATATCTCGAACTCGCCAACAACCAGTACTACTCGTGGGCGCAGGTCAATCGCGACCAGTTGCTGCCCTCGCGCGAGCAACTGCAGCGCGCCGAGCGCATCACCAATGAATACCGGGAAAAGCTCGGCGACAAGATCCGCATGTTCTTCGTCGTCCCCGACTACTACGAAACCCGCCCGAAAAAGTGCATGAACGGCTGGGGCAACGTGTTCCTCACCATCACGCCCGACGGCACGGCCCTGCCCTGCCACACCGCGAAGATGCTGCCGGGATTGACTTTCCCCAACGTGCGCGAGATGAATGTCAAAGACATCTGGTTCGATTCGGAAGGCTTCAACCGCTACCGCGGCGACGGCTGGATGAAGGAACCGTGCCGCACCTGCCCGGAGAAGGAAAAGGATCTCGGCGGCTGCCGCTGCCAGGCCTACATGCTGACCGGCGATGCCGCCAACGCCGACCCGGTTTGCGACAAATCCGCGCTGCACGGCGAGATCGACAAAGCCGTCGCCTACGCGCAGATTCCCGATGCCGAGCGCACCACCGTCAAGCCGCTGATCTTCCGCGATCCCAAGGAATCCCGCCGACTGATCGACGCGCAGACTGCCGCCGGCGGCCAGCCGGCCTGATCTGATCCCGATTTCTGCAGACCGGCCGGCCTGTGAGGCGCATGGATACGCGCTCTTGGGGCATGCCATGCCGCGAGCGCCGTTCCATGTGGTACCCAGCCCTGCCAAGCCGGAATGTGCCATCCCATGCGGGTTCTGGCACGCCACCGCGCCGGTTCTGACGTTAAGCGTATTGACAACGCCAATACACCGCCTAGAATCCCCGCGTGGAGATCAGATTCGAACTCGGCGGCGAAAGCTTCGTCTGGGATGCCGACAAGGCCCGCCTGAACGAACGCAGACACGGCGTGCGTTTCGAGGAAGCCGCGAGCGTGTTCTTCGATCCGTTGTTCGTCATCGTCGACGCCAGCCGCAACGACGAAGCGCGGCACGCCGCTATCGGCTTCGATGGCGCGAGCCGTCTGCTGTATGTCGTGCACGTCGAGATCGAAGCACGCGCCATCCGCATCATTTCGGCCCGACGGGCCACCTCACGCGAGGAAGACACCTATGCTCAGTGATCGACTCAAGACCCGCATTCAGAAGGACAGGCCGACGACCTCCATCACCATCCGCATGCCGGTCGACGCCATCGAATCCATGAAGGCCATTGCGCCCCTGAAAGGCCTCAACGGCTACCAGGCCCTGCTCAAGGCCTACGTCAGCGAAGGCCTGCGGCGCGACGAAGCGCAATACCCGCCCAACGCCGAAGCGCGCTTGATCGATGCCCTCAAGCGCCGCGGCGTGCCGGACGACGTGCTGGAGGCAGCTACGCGGGAACTGCATGCGGGGTGAATTGAAGATGGCTGGCGCCTTGGCGCGAGCATTCGCCGAGCCGTAGGAGAAAGATTAGGGGGTCACGGGTTAGGGGTCACGTCTTGTCTTTCCCCTCTTCACCGACTCGCGCCAGGACGGCGGCAGACAAACCGGCAGTGGTGCCGTTGGCAAATACGCCTGACGGGCGCGCGAGTCCAGGGTCGGCGCAACGAATGCCGGCATCGGCCGCACCCACGCGGCAATCCACCATTTTCCCGGCAGCGCGTTCGTGGTCGGCGGCGCACGATTGCGTGGCGGTGGCCAAGCCGGAGCCGGCGGGTGCAGGCGGTCTCCCGCATGGGCTGCCAAACAGCAGCGGCCCAGTCGCCGGTGAAACAAACGAAACAACAGGCGTCCGTACCGGAAGTTCGTCTGACACTTCGGATCGCTATCGTTGGCAGCGTTTCTTGATTGGCGAGTTCAACCGAAGAGGCGGCGATGATAGGACATTTGCGCATTCCCGGACCGCTCGGCATGTCCGCCGGGCCGGGTAACGGACGGGTTCCCGGCTCGCTCGGGCTGGGGGGCAGCCTCAGCCCTGCGTCCAGCCCCCAGGCCAGTTCGCCCAAGCGACTGCCGATGCCTAACCCGGCTGGCGACGGCAAGACCAAGGTCGCCAGCGACATGGCATGGAAGCTTTTTCCCGGCAAGATCACGCTCGGCCAAGTGCAACAGCAGACGCTGCTCGACTGTACGGTGGGCGCATTGCTCGCGGCACATGCCCACACCGAAGCCGGCAGAAAGATCATTCGTGGAATGATCGTCGAGCATGGCGTCGGCGTTGAGACCGACTTGTCCAATCTGCCGGACGACGTCCAGATTCCCGTCGACAAGAAGGAGAAGGCCGGCGCAGATGAAAAGGCTGGCGTGCCGGAAAGGCCGAAGAAGCAGGCCTCCCGCCGCTATTTCACGGTGAAGCTCGGCGACAAGTCAATCGAGGTCAGCCCGGTGCTTTACACCGACGAGTCGAGGAGCCCCGAACCCGTCTACATGTCCTCGCCCAGCAACGCACTGTGGCCGTGCCTGGTCGAGAAAGCCTACGCACAAATGCTCGGCGACTACGGAAAGCTGAACACACCCTTCGAGCGAAACGCCAACATGATCTGGGAGGACGTGACCGGCGTCGCGCCGGATGCTTTCGAGGTGGCCAAAGCCGACGACAAAAAGATAATTGAGGCGGCAAAACGCGCAACGCGCGTTCCGACCATCGCTGCTTCGACCGAAGCAACCACTTCCGAAAGCAATCTTCAGGGATTCCACGGATTCGTGTTGCTAGGCATGGCGGCGAACAATCTGCAAGTCCATGACCCGAGCACACTGGAGAAAACGAGCCTGACCGTGGATCAGTTTCGCGCCAACTTCTTGGTGGTGCTCAGCTCTGCTGCATGAGCTGGCGGGTGGCGGATCGGCGACCCGGCAACGATCCTCGGCCAACCACATGGCCTGGAGGCCGCATGGATAGGCGATCTCAGGGCATACCACGCCACGAGCGCCATTCCATGCGCCTCTCCGGCATGCCCTCCGTAGAAGCGCCATTCGATGCGCATCAAGCGCGTGGTCGAGAGCGAGACGCTGTGCAATCGGGCGAGAAGGAATTGCGGCGAGGCGACGAACTGGCCAGCCGTCGACAAACTCGACCCTCAAGCCATCGCCGGCCCGCTGTATTGGACGCACGGCACCCGGGCGGCGGAAAAAACGCGTTGCGCCGACTTTTCATCGGCGCAACGTCGTGCGATTGCAGACTGCCGGGAACGGCTACTTGAACGCGTAACTCAGGCTGGCGTAGAAGAAGCGCCCGCGCGGATCGGCGTAGCCGGGGTCGTAGCCGGACTGGAAGTAGTTCTGGCCACCGGCGTTGGTGTAGGGCGGATCGGTGTTCAGCAGATTGCGAATGCCGAACGCGACCCTGGTGTCCTTGAAACCGGTGTATGACCCCTGTATGTCGTAGGTCACGTAGTCGCTGACCCGCCGCGCCCGGAAAGCGGGATCGGTCGCCACTTCGATCGTGCCGGGCAGGTCGGTGTAGCCGCGCTGGTAGTTCTGCGCGACGCCTGCAGCCCATGGACCCAGCTTCCAGTCCAGCGTCAGGTAGTGGTGCCAGCGCGGGATCACCCCGCCGTCGCCCTGCACGAAGGGCGACACCTTGCCGACGACACTGCTCTTCGAGCCGTCGAGATTCTGGACTTCGTACTTGTCGAAGTAGGTGCCGTTCAGGCCGGCCTGCAACTGGCCGGCGCCGGTCACCGGAAAGCGGAATTTCCAGTCGACATCGATACCGCGCGCCTTGGTCTGGCCGAGGTTGAGGTTCAACTGGTCGATCTGGGTAATCGGCCCGGGAATGCCGGGAAATGCCGGATCGATCGGCCCGCGGGCTACCAGCGATCCGTATTTCGCCGGATCCGCGAGGATCGCGCTCGGCTGAATGCCGAAGATGATCCGGTTGGTCAGCTTGACGGCGAAGGCATCGAAAGCCAGCGAAACCGCGTTGATCGGCTCGAGCACGATGCCCGCCGTGATGTTGGTCGACTCCTCGGACTTCAGAGTCGAATTGCCGCCCGCCTTGGTGTTGAACTGGGTTCGGCAGTCATTCGAATTTGCGGTCGTCGGGCAGCGCAGCGGATCGGTCAAGCCCTGCGTCGTGATGCCCAGGCTTTGCGGCTGGTACAGCTCGGTCAGACTCGGCGCGCGGAAACCCTTGCCCCAGGACGAGCGCAACAGCACTTCCCGCGCGGGCTGCCAGCGCACTCCGAGCTTGGGCGTGGTCTTGCTGCCGGTGCCCTGATAGTCGTCGTAGCGAACCGCGCCATTGAGTTCGAGCGATTTGAGTACCGGCACGCTCAGCTCGGCAAACAGCGCAGTCACGTTGCGCGACACGCCGACCGGCAGGGTGTTGCCGCCGTAGTTCGTGGTGTCGCCGATCTGCAGCTCCGGCGCGGTGTCCACCGAGAACTTCTCGCGCCGCAGCTCGGCGCCGAGTGCCATCGCCATCGCACCGCCGGCCAGCGGCATCAGCTCGCGGCTGGCCTTGGCCGACAGGCTGTCGATCGTCGATTCGGTCCGGTATGCCTGGCCATGGAACATCGTCTCGCGCAACTGCTGCTCGACCGCCGGCGTGCTCGGGCCGAACGGGTTGACCTGCCCGCTGTTGAGCAGCGGCAGAATCTTCGTGTACAGCGCGATGCCGCTGTCTGAAACATCGGTGAGTTTCGTGCTGGTGTGGAGGAAGTTCGCGTCGAAGTCCCAATTCGCTGCGGAGCCCTTCAAACCCAGAACCAGACGTGGCTGCTCGGCGGTAACGGTGAACTGGCGCGGCCCGAGCGGATTGCTCCGGTAGCGCACCAGAAGATCGGGCGTCGCACCGCCGGTAATGCCCTGAACATAGTCGGTCGGGTAGTACGGGCTGGTCGAATTGAGCACGAACCTGGCGAACGCGAACGCGCCGGCATTGTAGGGCGCCTGCGTGGCCAGCGGGTTGTTCATCGCGAGGCCGAACTGGTCGGAAATCGGCGCAGCCTGGATCGACATGCGGCTCTTTCTCCGGTTGTAAGAGGCTTCGCCATAGGCCTCCAGATCCGGGCTCAGCGCGTAGCGCAGCGCACCGAACAGACTGCTCTGCTCGGTTGCGGGCAGCAGGGCGATCTCCTGGGCGGCGTCGTAACGGCAACGGTTGGACGGCGAGAACGGACTGGTGACCGAGGGCGCGCAGTTGTTGGGTGCGAGCGGATTGCGCAGCCCGATGGGATTGGCCGCCGAAATGTTCGCCGGGAAGGTATTGCCCGACGTCCCGTCGTTCTTCGCCCCCTGATTGATCCCGGAGCTGGCAAATTCCCGGTCGCGCCCGTAGAGCGAATTGTCGACCTGGTGGCTGCCGACCAGCGTCAGGTTGAATCGATCCTCGCCCATGTCGCCGAAACCGACCGAACCGCCGATGCGCTTGACCGCACCGCCGCCATCCTGCGTGCCACCGCCGTAGAGCGCGATTTCGCCCTTTTTGTAGTCCTTGCGCATGATGAAGTTGATGACCCCGCCGATGGCGTCGCTGCCGTAGATCGCCGACGCGCCATCCTTGAGCACCTCGATCCGCTCCACCGCCGCGAGCGGAATGTTCGCCACATCGACGGTTGTGCTGTCTCTGAGCCGGCCGCCGGCGCTCACGCGGCGTCCGTTGATCAGCACCAGGGTGCGCTGCGAACCGAGGCCGCGCAGCGAGATGCCGTTCACCATGCCCGCGGTCTGGCCAGCGCTGGTGGCTGGCACGATGTTCGAGTTGCCCTGCACGGCGACGCCCACCGTCTGCAGAAAGGATTCGACGTTTTGCGCGCCCGATCTCTGGATCTCGTCCCGCGTGATCACCTGTACCGGCAGCGCCGTCTCGCCCTCGATGCGCTTGATGTTCGAGCCGGTGATTTCGACCCGCTGCAGGACCTGCGCGTCCTGGGCGAGTGCGACCGTCATCCCGCCGCACGCAAACAGCGCGCCGACGGCGCGGGCGAGGAAAGTCGGTGACAGGAACTTCTGGCGGTATGGCGATTGTTTGCGGCCTGAGTGACTCATTGTGTTGCCTTTCGATGGCTCGTTGCGATGGGTATTCGTTTGGGGCTCCGGATCGGAATATCGGCACTGCAGCCGGCTTCTTTAGGGCGACTTCACAAATACATCGCAAATTACGGGAAATCCGGATCGGCCCGCCCGCACGTGCGGGCGGGAGGCGTCGAGGCCGGCCGCGCTCGGCGCCGACCGCCGCTACCAGCGGAAAGACCTGCCGGCCGGCATTCATGCGATTTGCGTAATGTCGCCGGGCGAGGCAAACTCGTGGTTTGCGAGCAGAAAGTGTGTTGCCGGGTTCAACAAATGTTCGGCACGGCCGATAACCGTAGGTCGAGTACGGTGCACGGGACGTTGCCTTGCCGGGTTCCCGACCAGCGTGAAGCGCGGCGATTCGGTACCGGGTCGACATCGCGCCCGCGCGCCGCAATGCTCGATGGAACCCGGGACGCAACGATTGCGCCACAATCAACCATGAAGCGACTTATCACTCTTTTGCTCGGCGCCATGACGCTGGTCTCCGGGCTCGCCCTGCCGGTGACGCCGGCGGCAACGGGCAATCCCACGCGCGCCGGATCCATTGCCGGGGGCCGGGAGCCGCAGTTCGAACACCTGACGATCGAGGACGGCCTGTCCCACGGCAATGTCGAGAGTATCTATCAGGATCGGCAGGGCTTCATGTGGTTCGGCACCGGCGGCGGGCTGGACCGCTATGACGGGCACGCAATCAAGACCTACCGCAACGACCCGCAGAATCCCCACAGCCTGATCGGCAACAGGGTCCAACAGATCATCGAGGACTCGACCGGCGTCCTGTGGGTGGCGACCAACCAGGGTCTCAACAGCTTCGATCGCGCGACCGAACGCTTCACCCGCTATACGCGCAATGCGGCCGTGCCCGGCAGCCTCGGCGGCAATGACGTATGGCGGATTCTCGAGGATCGCAACGGCGACTTCTGGGCACTGACCACCGACGGCGGGCTGAATCGCTTCGACCGGAAGAGCGGGCGCTTCGTCGTCTACCGGCACAATCCCGATGACCCGCGCAGCCTGAGCGGCGATGAAGGGCGGGCGCTCTACCAGGACCGCGCCGGCAACCTGTGGGTGGGCATTCAGGGCGGGGGACTCGACCGGTTCGACCCGGCCAGCGGCGGCTTCATCCACTACCGCCACAATCCCGAAGACGCCAACAGCCTCGCCCGGGATTCCGTATGGGCAATCCACGAGGATCGCCAGGGCATCATCTGGGTCGGCACCAACGGCCAGGGTGTCAACAGCCTCGATCCGCGCACCGGACAATTCACCCGCTACAGCGCCGACCCGCGCATGGCACAGGCATTCGTGTTCGCCATCACCGAAACCGCCGACGGCCTGTTGTGGCTGGCGACCGTGAGCGGTGGTCTGTACAGCCTGGATCAGCAACGGCGCAATTTCACCCAATATGCGCCGAACCCTTCCGTTCCTTCCAGCATGAAGGGTTTGCAGGTGGTTGCGCTGTTAGAAGACAAACAGGGCGCCCTGTGGGTTGGCTCAATGGGCAGCGGAGTCAGCCGGCTTGACCGCGGCGCACAGAAGTTTCAGCTCTACCGCCACGACCCGACCGACCCCGCCAGCCTGGGCTACGGAGCCGTCTGGCACCTCTTCGAAGATCGTGACGGCAGCATGTGGGTTGGCGTCGACGGTTCGGGACTCAATCGCCTCGACCCGGCTAGTGGCAAGTTCACCCGCTACCAGCACGACCCCGACGATCCAGCCAGCCTGAGCGGCAAAGCGATCCATGCGATTTACCAGGACAAGAACGGCACGCTGTGGGTCGGCACCCGCGACGGACTCAACCGGATGGACAGCGCCAACGGAACCTTTACGCGTTATCTCCACGACGCCAACGATCCGCAGAGCCTCAGCTTCAACGATATCCGCGGCATCTGCGAGGATACCCGGGGCACACTCTGGGTGGCCACGGCATACGGCGGCTTGAACCGTTTCGACCCGCAAACCGGCAAGTTCCAGGCGTACCGCCACAACCCGGCCGCCCCCGACAGCCTGGGCAACGGCATCATCACCACCATGAATTGCGATGCCTCCGGCTACTTGTGGCTCGGTCTGTGGGGCGGCGGGCTGAACCGCTTCGATCCCAATTCCGGGACGTTCCGGCGCTATCGGAACGACCCCAACGATCCGGCCAGCCTGAGCAGCAACGAGGTCTGGCACATCCGCCGCGCGTCGTCCGGCACGCTGTGGGTAGGCACCAGTGCCGGCCTCAATCGCATGGACGAGCAGAACGGGCGCTTCGTCGCCTACCGGCGCAAAGAGGGCCTGAGCAGCGACCGCATCAACGGCATCCTCGATGACGATCAGGGCAGGCTCTGGCTCTCGACCGGCGACGGCGGCATCAACGTCTTCGACCCGCGCAACGGCGCCGTCAAGGTGTACGACGCATCCGACGGCCTGCAGGGCAACCAGTTCCTGAACGAATCGGCCTACAAAACGCGCGCCGGCTTGTTGCTGTTCGGCGGAATGAATGGTTTGAACATCATCGACCCGGCAAAGGTGTCGAGCAACTCGCACATTCCGCCTGTGGTGCTGACCGATTTTCGTGTTTTCAACCAGTCGGTTTCCGTCGACGACCCCGATTCTCCGCTGCAACAGAACATCAACGAGACGCAGCAACTCGTGCTGAAACCCGCGCAGTCGGTGTTTTCGATCGAGTTCGCGGCCCTGAACTACCGCTCCGCGGCACGGAACCACTATGCCTACATGCTGGAAGGCTTCGACACGGAATGGAACCAGGTCGACAGCCGCCGCCGCGTGGCCACTTACACCAACCTCGACCCGGGCAGCTATACGTTTCGGGTCAAGGCTTCCAACAACGACGGGCTGTGGAACGAAACCGGCCGATCCCTCGAGATCGTCGTACTGCCCCCATGGTGGAGGTCGGTGTGGTTCCGCACGCTGGCTGCCCTGCTGACGCTGAGTCTGCTTGGCGGCATCGTGTACCAGCGCATGGCCGCCATTCAGCGCCGCACCCGCGAGCTGGAACGCCTGGTCGCCGAGCGCACCAAGGCGCTGTCGGAGAAATCGCGGTCGCTGGCCGAAGCGAAAGAGGCCGCCGAGGCGGCCAACAAGGCCAAGAGCGTTTTCCTGGCCAACATGAGTCACGAATTGCGCACGCCGCTCAATGCGGTGCTCGGCTTTTCGGGGCTGATGCGGCGCGAGTCCGGCGTCAGCGGGCGCGACCGCGAGCATCTGGATATCATCAACCGCAGCGGCGAACATCTGCTCGGATTGATCAACGACATACTCGACATGGCCAAGGTCGAGTCCGGCCGCATCGAATTGCAGATCGCGCCATTCGATCTGGTTGCACTGGCCAACGACATCGTCGGCATGCTGCAACAGCGCGCCCAGGAAAAGGGCCTGGAACTGCTGCTCGACCGTTCGCCGCGGCTGGTCCGCTACATCAGTGGCGACGAAATCCGGCTGCGCCAGGTGCTGGTCAACCTGGTGGGCAACGCCATCAAGTTCACGACAGAGGGAATCGTGACCCTGCGCTTCGATACGCTGCCTGAACCGGCTACGCTGCCACTGGTAATCGAGGTGCAGGACAGCGGACCGGGCATCGCCGCCGAGGATCAGGCGCGGATATTCGAACCCTTCGTGCAGGTCGGTCAGCCTTCTGCGCACAAAGGCACCGGACTGGGTCTGGCGATCACCCGGCAGTTCGTCGAATTGATGGGCGGCCGGCTATCCGTCACCAGCGAACTCGGCCAAGGCAGTTGCTTTCGGCTTGACCTGCCCCTGGTACCCGCCGCCGAATCCGAAGTCAGCGGCCGCACTGCCGACAGTGGCGAAGTGTCCGCACTGGAAGCGGGCCAGCCCGAGTGGCGGATTCTGATCGTGGAGGATCAGCGCGAGAACGCCCTGCTGCTCAGCCGGATGCTGGAGAGCGCCGGATTCCAAACGCGTACCGCCGAGAACGGAAAGGAGGGCGTGGACGCCTTCCTGTCATGGCAGCCGCACCTGATCCTGATGGATCAGCGCATGCCGGTGATGAACGGGATGGAGGCGGCACGGCGCATCCGCAGCCTCGACGGCGGGCGCGCCGTCAAGATCGTGGCCCTGACCGCCTCGGTGTTCACCGAGCAGCGCAGCGAGATGCTGGGCGCCGGCATGGACGAGATCCTGCACAAGCCGTTTCAGGCGCGCCAGATTTTCGATTGCATAGAACGCTTTCTCGGCGTGCGCTACCGGCGCGACAGCGGCGCGGCCACGTCGTCAACCGCAGCGCATGGATCGCTGGATCGCAACGCCCTGGCCGCCCTGCCCGACGATCTGCGGAACGAACTGGCTACGGCGCTGGTGGTCCTGGAGGTTGAACGCCTCGACGCCGTGATCGCGCGCATCGGGACGCTTGACAAGGCGCTCGGCGAAAATTTGCGCCGGCTGGCGGACAATTTCGATTTCGCGCCGATCGACGACGCCCTGCGCGAAATCCACGGCACCGAGTAATTCTGGCCGGGCCGGTCGCAGCGCTGTCGCCGCTGCGCTTGCCGGCATGTCAGCCAAGCATCGTGAAACTCGCAGGACACGCAGCGGCCGGCGACGCCGGCGTGGCTGGCCCTGTGGCGCTCAGGCCGATATCGCGGACCGCAGGGTCGGCTTTTCGGCGCGATGAATTTCTGCCAGCAGCGCGCTCATCCGGTCGGTATCCATCGGCCGATGCAGGAAATAGCCTTGCAGCGAGACATCGCCCAGACCGAGCAGGTAGTCGCGCTGCGCTTCGGTCTCGACGCCCTCGACAACCACCTCCAGGCCCAGTTCCTGCGCCAGCGACACGATGGCGCGCACGATCGCCTCGACCTCCAGGTCGCCCGGCAGACCGGCCATGAAGCTGCGGTCGATCTTGAGCCGGCTGAGCAGCAGGCGGGTCAGATAGGCAAGGCTCGAGTAGCCGGTGCCGAAATCGTCCATCGTCGCCTGCACGCCCAGGTCTGCCAGGGTCGCGAGAATCTGCGCCGAGCGCTGCACGTTGTTCATCAGCAGGCTTTCGGTGATCTCCAGTTCCAGCCCTTGCGGTTCGAGCCCGGTGGCGGCGAGCACGTCCTCGACGATGCGGGAGAAATTGGGCATGCGCAACTGCCGCGGCGACACATTCACCGCCACGCGAAGTTGCGGCACGAATTGCCGGCGCCACTTCAGCGCCTGCGCGCAGGCGGTCTTGAGCACCCATTCGCCGACCGGCAGGATCAGGCCCGAACGCTCGGCAATCGGGATGAAATCCGCCGGCGCGAGCAAACCTTCCTCCGGATGCTGCCAGCGCACCAGCGCCTCGACCGACTTGATCTTTCCGTCATAGATCACCGGCTGGTAGTGCAGCCGCAACTCGTTGCGCTCGACGGCATGGCGCAACTGGCTCTCGCGCCGCGACTGCAGCATGATCGCCGGTGCGGCATTTTCGGCGACAAAGCAGAACTGGTTCTTGCCCAGTTCCTTGGCCCGATACATGGCATGGTCGGCGTTGGCCACCAGCGCGGTCAGGGTTTGGCCATCGCGCGGATAGATGGCGATACCGATGCTGGCCGAGACGCACAGGGCCTCGCCCTTGATCAGCATCGGCTGGCCGACCGCATCGGCCAGCTTGCGCGCCACCAGTGCGAGCTGCTCGCGGTAGCCGGCCAGGTCGGCGATGATGATGAATTCGTCGCCGCCCCAGCGGCCGACGATGTCGCTGTCCCGCAGGCACTCGCGCAGGCGCTTGCCGGTTAGCGAGAGCACCGTGTCGCCGGCGTCGTGGCCGTGCCCATCGTTGATCGATTTGAAGCCGTCTAGATCGATGAAGATCAGTCCGAACTGCTCGTTGCGCCGGCGTGCCCGGGCGACCACCTGCCCGGCCAGTTCGATGAAGTGGGCGCGGGTCGCCAGGCCGGTCAGCAGATCCTGGTGCGCCATCTGCACCAGCCGCTCTTCGGCCTCGCGGCGCGCGGTCAAGTCCTGCATCTGGACGATGCAATAGAGCGGCGTTTCGTCCGGCGAACGCACCAGCGACAGGCTCAGCATCATCCACAACGGGCGGCCGCTGCGATGCAGGTAGCGTTTCTCCAGATGCACCGACGGCGATTCGTTGGCGACCAGCGAGTGCACGGCGGACAGTTCGTCCTGAAGATCGTCGGGGTAGCTCAATGCGCGCAGATTCATGCCGAGCAATTCGTCCTCGCTGTAGCCGAGCATCTGCGCGATCGAGGCATTGGTCTGCAGGATGGCGCCGTCCATCGCCACCAGGGCCATGCCGATCGAGGCGTGATCGAACGCGCTGTGGAAGCGTTCCTCGCTCAGGCGCAAGGCGCGCTCGGTAGCGCGCCGGTGCGTGACGTCGCGGAACACCATCACCGCGCCCATCAGGGTCTTCTCGTCGTCCACGATGGGTGCCGCGCCCTGCTCGATCGCCACCTGGCTGCCGCCGCGCGCCAGCATGACCGCCGAATCGGCAACCTCGGCCACGCTGCGATTGACCAGCGCGCATGCCACCGGATTGCCGATCGGTTCCTGGCTGTGCTCATCGACCGTCTTGACGATCTCGTCGATAGACCGGCCGCATGCGTCGGCCTGCGTCCATCCGGTCAGCCGCTCGGCGACCGGATTGAGCAGGCGGACCTTGCCTTCGTCGTCGGTGGCGATCACCGCGTCGCTGATGCAGCGCAGGGTCTTGGCGAACCACTGCTCGCTTTGCCGCAACTGGGCCTCCATGTTGGCCTTGACCAGGGCGACCTCGATGCTCGCCCTCAGCTCCTCTGGGCGGAACGGTTTGACCAGATAGCCGTAGGCGCCCGCTGCACGGGCACGGGCCACGGTCGATGCATCGCTGTTGCCGCTGAGGAAGATCACCGGCACGCGGTGCTCCTGGCGCACCTGGATGGCGGTGTCGATGCCGTCGATCGGCCCCTTGATCATGATGTCCATGATCAGCAGATCGGGCCGAGCGGCGCCGATGCGCTGCATCGCCTGGGCGCCGCTCACTGCGGTCGCCACCACCTCGTAGCCGAAGGATTCGAGCCGTTGGGCGAGATCCATCGCGATGATGGTTTCATCCTCGACCAGCATGATGCGTTTCTTGTCCATATCAATCGACCTCGAGCGGAGTTTTGGTTGCGGCACTGCGCGATTGCCCGGTGGATGCATCCGCGGCAGGCATGACGGTGACTTCCTGACCTTCGGGCGCAAAGGTAAGTTCGAAGCAGGCGCCACTGGGCGACGAAACCTCGATGCGGCCGTCGAGCTGGCTGGCAAGCATTTCCACCAGGCGCAGGCCGAGCGACGACGCGCCCGACCCGGCAAATCCCGGCGGCAGTCCGCGCCCGGTGTCGCGGACGGTCAGCCGCAACAGGCCGCTCGGCAGCAGGTTGAGCATGACCCGGATTTCCCCCGTCGCCTCGTCAGGGAACGCATGTTTGAAGGCGTTCGAGATCAGTTCGGTGATCACCAGGCCGAGCGGCACGGCGGTTCCCACGCCGATCGACAGATCGTCGATTTCTGCCACGATCGGCACCCGGCGCGAGATCGGATCGTAGGCATCGGTCAGGTGGGCGACGAGTTCCCGCACATATGCCGGATAGCTGATGCTGGAAAGGTTCTTCGACTGGTAGAGCTGTTCGTGCACCAGGGCGATCGAGCGCACGCGGTCGGCACTGATCTCGAGCAGCGCGCGCGCCTCCTCGCCGGCCCTGGCCCCCTGCATCGCGAGCAGGCTCGATACCACCTGCAGGTTGTTCTTTACCCGGTGGTAGATTTCCTTGAGCAGGGTTTCCTATTCACGCAAAGCGGCAGCAATCTCGGCTTCGGCGCGCTTCTTTTCCGTAACGTCGAGAATCGAGGCGCTGCTCGCCACGTACGCTCCCGAGGCGTCGCGAATCGCGTTGACAAACGCCATGGCGTGAATGATCTTGCCGGATTTGGTCACGTAACGCTTTTCCAGCGTGAAATGGTCGACCTCCCCTTTGAGCATCTTGGTCACTGCCTCGCGGCTCGACGGCACGTCCTCCGGATGCGTCACGTCGCCGATACTCATCTTGCCGATCAACTCTTCGCTCTGGTAGCCGAGCATCTTGCAGAACGCCGGGTTGACCTGGCTCAGCTTCATGTCCGGTCCGGTGGTACCGATGCCGTAGAGCGAGTTGTCGAACACCGCGCGGAAAAACGCCTCGCTGGTGCGCAGCGCTTCCTCCGCGCGTTTGCGCGCGGTGATGTCGCGGAAGAACCAGATTCGCCCGTAGTAGCGGCCGTCGGCGCCGCGCATCGGGCAGGAGTTGCGGTCGATCACCCGGCCGTCCTTGAGCGCGATTTCTTCCTGGTTCGTTGCGTCGGGGTTGGCGTAGAGAAATTCGACCGTGTCGAGGAACGCTTGCGGGGCGACAAGTCTGTCGAGCACCGAGCGCATGACCAGTTTGTCCGAATTCGTCGCCAGCACGGACGGCGGAATCTCCCAGATCTGGGCGAAGCGCGGATTCGACGAAATGATGTTGCCGGTTTCGTCAACCACCAGAATGCCGTCGACCGAGGCTGCCTGTTCGGCCGACAGCAGCGCGTTGGTGAATTGCAGCCGCCGTTCCGCCTCTTTGCGCGCGGAGATGTCGGTAACGATGTCGCCGACGTATCGCGGACTGCCGTCGCTATCGCGGATCAGGAACAGGTTTTCCTCGACGGCAGTGCGTCGCCCGTCCAGGGCAATCAGTTCCAGTTCCCCCTGCCAGTGACCGTGTTCGAACAGCGCGGGCAACACCTCCTGCCGCAATAGCTCGGCAACTTCCGGCGCATGGAAGGTCAGGAGGCTGTGGCCGATGACACTCGCGGCACCGTGTTCGCCGAACATGTGGGCAAGCGCCGGGTTCGCGTAGGTGATGTTGAAGTCCAGATCGGCCATGCTGAAGCCGTACTCGGTGGCCTCGGCAAAACGGGTAAAGCGGGTGAGGCTCTCGTCCAGCGCGGTCTGCGCCACCCGGCGCGCGGTGACATCGACGTTGGTTCCGACCATGCGCTGCGCATTGCCGGCCGCATCGCGCTCGATCACCCGGCCGCGGCTCTGGATCCACGTCCAGCCGCCGCTGCGGGTGCGCATCCGGTACTCGACGTTGAGTTCGGCCGAGTCGCCCTGCAAATGCGTGTCGATGTTCGCCTTGATCCGAGCCAGGTCATCGGGATGGACCCGATCCCGCCACTCGTCGAAGCCGGCGGCGAATTCGCCGGGCAGATGTTCGAGCATGGTGTACCAGCGGTCGCTGAAATACATCTCGCCCGAGGTCGGGTTCCAGTCCCAGATGGCATCGCTGGTGGCGTCTATCACCAGGCGCATGCGTTCCTCGCTGGCTTGCAGGGCACGATGGGCATGCGCCAGATCGGCGGTGCGCTCGGCCACGCGCTGTTCCAGTTCCACCTGAACCTGCGCCTGGCGCATTTGCAGCGCGCGCAGTTCGAGATGGGTGCGCACTCGCGCCAGCACCTCGTCCGGTTCGATCGGCTTGGTGACGAAGTCGATCGCCCCGACGGCAAAGCCTTCAACCTTGTCGCTGGCTTCGCTCAGGGCGCTGACGAAGATGACCGGGATCGGCCGCAGCCGTTGGTCTTTCTTGAGCTGCCGGCAGACCTCGAACCCGTCCATTTCCGGCATGCGTACATCCAGCAGGATCAGATCCGGCGGCGACGCCATGGCGGAGCGCAGCGCCATCGCCCCGCTCGAGGCCGCGCGCACGCGGTAACCGTGATCGGCCAGCAGCGCGCAGAGCAGTTTGAGGTTGGCCGATGTGTCGTCGACCACCAGAATTTCGTAACTTGCTTGATCCGTCATGACAAGGTTTCCGCAAGGCAAGGCAGGTCGGCGCACGCGGCGAATGTGCGGTCGCCGGCGCCCGCAGCTTGCGGTGCGGGCGCCAGGGCGCTGATTCCGGTATCTATCCGGCGGGGCCAGACCGGTGTCGCCATTTCGGTTGTGCTCACTCTCGATTCCTCGCGCATCTCGTCTCGGGCTGGCGTCATGGTCGGCACTTCCGTGCCCGGGGCAAACTGGTTCGCTGATGCCGGCAACTTGGCCGGCCGGTTATCGCGCGGCGCGGCCAAGCCCGTCTCGAAGTTTGCGCACCCTGCCAACCCCGGTTTCCCGGCCACGCCGAATGTCCGTGTCTGCGCCGGCGCCGGTAGAAATTTCGCCCCGGCCGATCCATCGCAGACGCGGCAGCACCCGGGCAGCCCCATCTTCTGCGAGTCTTAACGGCAGGCCCGAGGCCGACTTTAATGACGAGAATGCAACCGGTTGCGCGACACTGCGGCCGGCGCCGGTTCGCTCACAAAAATATTCCGGCCGTTTGCGGCCGAGTACTGCCTGCTCGCGCAGCGGGCGCCTGCGGGCTTGGGGCCATGCGAACAGTCGGGCTGGAGGCCGCATGGATAGGCAATCTACAGGGTGGCACCTGCGAGATCGCCAGGGCATGCGCCTCGCCGGGCAGGTGCCGCCAGGAAGACCGCTGGATGCGGCTTGCGAGACTGCCCCATGCCGCACGCCGGTTCCGCATTCCCTGCGCGGGAAGCCGTTACGGTATATTCCGCAGCGAACCGCCGCAACCGCCAGCCTGCGCCAAGCAAGCGCAGCACCCCGATCCACACCTGCGCGGAGCCGCCGCGCCAACGCATGGAAATCCCGCTGCTGCTCGGCCTGATCATTCTGAACGGCTTGTTCGCGATGTCCGAGATCGCGCTGGTGACCGCCCGCAAGGCCCGCCTGCAGAAACTCGCCGAAGACGGCGACCGCTCTTCCATCTTTGCCCTGCGCCTGGGTGAAGACCCGACCCGCTTCCTGTCCACCATCCAGATCGGCATTACGTCGATCGGCATCCTCAACGGTATCGTCGGCGAGGCGGTTCTCGCCAAGCCGCTGGCGGTCTGGCTGCAGTCGCTGGGGGCGGAGCAGAAGCTCAGCGAAATCGGCGCCACCGCGCTGATTGTGGTGGTGATCACCTACCTGTCGATCGTGCTCGGCGAACTGGTGCCCAAGCGCCTGGGGCAGATGAATCCGGAGCCGATTGCGCGCGTGGTCGCCCGGCCGATGCTCTGGCTCGCGGCGCTGGCCAAGCCGTTCGTCCGCCTGCTCTCGGCCTCGACCAACCTGTGCCTGAAGCTGCTCGGCGCACGCGCCCGCGGTTCCAACTCGGTAACCGAAGAGGAGATTCACGCGATGCTCGCCGAAGGCTCCGATGCCGGCGTGATCGAGCAACATGAGCATGCAATGGTGCGCAACGTGTTCCGCCTCGACGACCGGCAGATCGCCTCGCTGATGATTCCGCGCGCCGACATCGTGTTCCTCGACATCGACGATCCGATCGAGACCAATCTGCGCAAGATCGAAAACGCCGTGCATACCCGCTTTCCGGTGTGCAAGGGCGGCCTGCATGACGTGCTCGGCATGATCAGCGCCAAGCAGTTGCTGACGCAGACGATCCGCGGCGACAAGCCGGTGCTGACCGACAACATGCAGCCGCCGGTGTTTGTGCCCGAATCGCTGACCGGCATGGAACTGCTCGACAACTTCCGCTCCACCAGCATGCAAAGCGCGCTGGTGATCGACGAGTACGGCGAGATTCAGGGGCTGGTCACGCTGCGCGACGTGCTCGAGGCGATCACCGGCGAATTCAAGCCGCGCAATGTCGAAGATGCCTGGGCGATCCAGCGCAGCGACGGCTCCTGGCTGCTCGACGGACTGATCCCGGTGCCCGAACTGAAGGACCGGCTCGACCTGCGCCAGGTGCCCGAGGAAGACAAAGGCCGCTACAACGCCTTGTCCGGCATGCTCATGTTGCTGCTCGGGCGGGTACCGCAGACAACCGATGTTGCCGAATGGGAAGGCTGGCGCTTCGAAGTGGTCGACATGGACGGCAAACGGGTCGACAAGGTGCTCGCCAGCAAATTGGCGGAAGCGGAAGTCGCCCCCGCGCAGGCCAATGAAGCGTCGGCATGATGCGCGCGGCGCCTCACCGATTCAGCGGCCGGCCGGCATTTCCTCTGACGGAGTCACATGATGAATAACTGGTTTTTCCGCATCTTCGGCGGCGCGTTGGTCGCGCTGGGTTTCTGGATTGTGATCGGGGGCGAGCGCGTGATGCCGACCCGCTCGCCGCCGGAAGTGCTTCACTTCGGCGGGCTTGCGCTGTGGCTGCTGGCGGCTGCCCCGGCGCTGATCGGCGTGGCGTTCTGGCGCATGGGAGACCAGCCGGCGAGCCGGAACAACCCGATTTTTCGCCTGATGATCGGCGTCGGCATGGCGCTGCTCGGCCTGGCATTTGTGCTGGCCAAGATCAAGTGACGCAGGCCGGCCCGTCCGCAACGCTGTTCGCGAGGCGAGCGGTTCGCCGTTACCAGGGCGGCGCCGGCACGTTGAAGGTCTTCTCCATGCGCCGTGCCAGCGCCTCGAACGCGTGGCGCCGGCCGATCTGCCGGTAGACGTCGAGCAGCTTGCGCCAGGGCTCGATTGCCCCGCGCGGATTGGCGGCGATATGCTCTTCCAGCGCCATCGCCGCATCGTCCACCTTGCCGAACGAGAGCAGGAAGTCGGCCAGTTCGAGTGGCGATTTCGGCTCGACCACGTCGATCTTGTGGGAAGCCGGCGTACCGGCGGCATCGGCACCGCCTTCGCCGCCCGGCGGCTCGCTCGCGGCCGCCTGTTGCCGCATCGCCAGGCGCTGCTTCGCCTCGGCATCCGCCCGCTCGGCCGCGCGCTGCCGCCACCAGCGGCGTCCCGCAAACCCGGCCAGCGCCAGAACGCCGAGGCCGGCCAGCAAGCCAGGCAGCCAGTCGGTCGCAAACCCGGTTTCCTCGCCGGCAGCGGGCTTGAGGCTGCGCGGCACCACCGCGCGCGCGCCGTCTGCCGCTGCCGCCTGCGCAGGCGGCGCGCCGGCATCCGCGGCGCCCGCCGGGTCGCGTGCCTGCGCAAGGTTCGACGCCTCGATCTCGGCGCGCAGTTTGGCCACCGTGGCTTCCAGCTCGCGCAACTGGGCATCCAGTTGCGACGCCGTCGCTCCAGCTGCCGCATAGTCGGCCGGTCCGCTCGCGGGCGGCGTCGCCGTGGCAGGCGACGGCTGGGCCATGCTGCGCGCCAGCGCCTCGTCGGCCGGGGTCAGCGACAACTCGACCCGGTCTACCGCCTTGCGCGGGCGCGCGCTCGGCGGCAGCGCCTTGCGTGGCGGCCTCGGCGCGGCAACCGGCCGCTGCGCCGGCTCGGGAAAGGTCGGGGCGGCCAGCGGCACATCGACCGGCGCGGGCGGCTCCGGCGGCAGTTGCAGCCGGTAGTCTCGCCCGGCATTGATGTTGCAGCCCAGGCGCAGCCCGAGCAGCGCGGCTTCGCCGAGGCGCTGGTTGCTGTTCACGATGACGCTGTGTCGGCCCTCCAGCGTGCGCAAGGTGGCGCGCCCGTTCGCCAGCACCGGCAGACCGTCGGGGTTGGGCGGATCGGTGGCCAGCGTGAAGCAGTTCGATTGGCGCGGGAAGTTGGCGTCGACCGCGGCGAGTTCGATTTCGACCCGCAGCGCGCCGCCGACCCGCGAGACGCTGACGATCTCGCCCAGTTCGACTGCACTTGCAGACTGGGCCAGACCCAGCAGCAGCGCTGCGCATGACGGGCGCAAGAATTTGCGTAGCACTCTGACCTCCCTGGACCCTGCCGCGGCTGCGTATGACCGCGGCAACCGGTGCGCCTGGCATCCGGACGATCCTGAAAAAAACGATCGCGCGATGAAATCCGCGCGGCCTGTCCGCTACCGTACCAGAATCGCCGGGTCTGCGTGCGGTGCACTTCCCTCTTTTGGCAAATCTCGAGACCGCCGGGCTTTCCGTCGGCACGCCGCGCGCAATCAGGGCGGCTACCCGGTCCGCGCAGGCTATCATTCCGACCTGCCCAATGGAGAAGCGTGATGGTTGACGCAGCGTACAACGACACTCCGATGCACGGCGCGATCCTGCCTGCCCTGGCGGCGGTCGTGCGGTGGCGGTATCGGGTTGCGGCGCCCGCTGCAATGAGGCGCATCCGCCTACCGGCCCGGCCGCCAGCATTTGCGCTGCTGCTGCTTGGCCTCGCCCTGCCGGGCAGCGCGGCGGCCGAAGTGCGCGAGCAGCTTGTGACGAACGAGTATGCGGTGGGCGGCGATCCGTCGGTTCCGCTGCTGCAGTTGCTCAATCGCGCATCACCGGTCCGTGAAGGCGGCAAGACCTTTCACGGTTACACCAAGTGGACGGTCAACTGGCGCTTTCGCTGGCGCGACGATGCCGGCACCGGCTGCCGCATTTCCGGTAATGTTACCCAGATCGATGGCCTTATGACCCTGCCCAGGCTGGTCGGCGGGTCGGCCGACCAGCGCCAGCGCTTCGAGACCTACCTGCAGGCATTGCGGCAACACGAGATGGGGCACTTTGCGATCGCCAAACAGGCGGGGCGCGAGATCGATGCCGGAATTCTCGCCCTGCCGCCGATGCGTGGCTGCGCCAGCCTCGAAGCCGCGGCGAACGCGCTCGGCTACCGCGTGCTCGACCAGCACCTGGCGCGCGAGAAACAGTACGATGCGAGCACCGGACACGGCAGAACCCAGGGCGCCTGGCTCGACCGCTAGCGCCGCTCAAGCTGGTTGTCCGATTCCGTCACCGCCAGGGAGGCGACGATGAGCACTTTGACAATGATTGCGATCGCGCTGGTCGCCCTGCTACACCTGTACTTTCTGGTGCTGGAGATGTTCTTGTGGGACACGCCGCGCGGCAGGCGGGTATTCGGTCTGACGCCCGAGTTCGCCAAGGCGTCGAAGTCGCTGGCGGCGAATCAGGGGCTGTACAACGGCTTTCTTGCCGCCGGGCTGCTGTGGGCGGTGAGCCTGGGTGCGGCCGGCCATGCAGTTGCCATCTTCTTCCTGCTGTGCGTGATCGTCGCCGGGGTTTTCGGCGCGGCCACGGTGAATCGCCGGATTCTCTGGGTGCAGGCGCTGCCCGCCGCGCTGGCGCTGCTGCTGGTGCTGTTCTCGCACGCCTGAGCGACAGCGGGCAGCTTGAAATCACAGCGGCGCGCACCGAGATAGCGCGTATGGCCATGTCGAGAACGCCGATAACGCATTCGAGCAGCGTGCGCCGCGGCGTCGGCGTGCTGTTCGCCTTGCTGGTCGCGCTTGGCGGCGCCAGCGCAGCCGCCAGGCAACCGGCGCCGCGCAGCGTGTCGCCGCGCGGGCCGCTCACCGCCGAAGAGAACGCGACGATCGAGACCTTTCGCCGCGTCAGTCCGTCGGTGGTCTACATCACCACGCTCGACCGGGTGGTCAATCCATTCACCATGAACGTGCGCGAAGTGCCGCGCGGCACCGGGTCCGGGTTCCTGTGGGACGAGCAGGGCCATGTGGTGACCAACTACCATGTCATCGCCGGCGCGCGCGGCGCCCAGGTGCGCTTGTCGGACCAGCGCGGCTACGCGGCCGAACTGGTCGGCGCGAGTCCGGAGAACGACCTCGCGGTGCTGCGCATCAAGGTGCCGGAGAAGCGTCCTGCCCCGATCGCGCTTGGCAGCAGCCGCGAACTGCTGGTCGGCCAGCGCGTGTTGGCTATCGGCAATCCGTTCGGCTTCGACCATACGCTGACCACCGGCGTGATCTCAGCGCTCGACCGGACGATTTCCGGCGAGGACGGCCGCCCGGTCAATCACCTGATCCAGATCGATGCGGCGATCAACCCCGGCAACTCGGGCGGCCCGCTGCTCGACAGCGCCGGGCGGCTGATCGGCGTGAATACCGCGATTTTCAGTCCGTCCGGCGCTTCGGCCGGGATCGGCTTCGCGGTGCCGGCCGATACCGTCAATCGGGTGGTGCCGGAGATCATCGCCTTCGGCCAGTTTCGCCGGCCGACCATCGGCATCAACGTGATCGACCGCGTGACCGAGGTGGTCACCCAGCAACTCGGAACCAAAGGCGCACTGATCGTCGGCGTCGATCCGAAATCGCCGGCGGCGGAAGCGGGCATCCGCGCGGCGCGGCAACTGCGCGACGGCAGCATCGTGCCGGGCGACATCGTGCTGCGCATCGATGGCGAAGCGGTCGACAGCGCGGCGTCGATCGAGCGCGCGCTCGATGACAAGAAGATCGGCGACAGCGTCACGCTCGATCTGTTGCGCGACGGCAAACCGCTGCAACTGCGCCTGAAGATGGCCGGCCAGGCGCGCTAGCAAGCACAACTGCCGGCCTGGAAGCCAATAACTACGGACTTCTCCAGCATGGCACTCCCGCGAGCCGCATTCAGCAAGGCGCGCAGCGATGGCATGCCGGAGAGTGCCTGTCCATGCGGCCTCCAGACCGGTCGTAGATTCGCCCGCGTGCCAGAGTCGGCGCCACCGCGACCGATACCCAGTTCAGGAACAGGTCGAACACGCCGCGCCACAGCGGCAGCCGCTGCGCCGGCTGCAACTGTGCGGCTGCCACGTAAGCAACCGGCGAACCCATCTGTCGGACCGGGCTAAAGTGCTTGAAGATAGTGTCCACGATGAAACAGGTGGACACCAACGCAATGATGCTGGCCAAGCGCACGAGGCGACGGCACAGCGATGA
>WBZS01000972.1_pt1 | contig 26474 bp, 24 predicted proteins | sample 5204201 | NCBI WGS metagenome assembly WBZS01 (sample SAMN12344357, study PRJNA552823) | activated sludge metagenome | biome: Activated sludge suspended growth; feature: Nitrification reactor; material: Wastewater; isolation source: activated sludge from nitrification reactor of wastewater... | reverse complement strand
TGCTTTTGTCTTGAAACACAACACTATCCCGATACACCCAACCAACCGAGCTTCCCATCGACTTTGCTGAAGCCGGGATCCAACTATTTCCACCGCACGGTTCATACGTTTGGCCTTGAGAAGTAGCCGCCTCCCCGCCATTTGCCGACATTTACCAGTGGGAGGCGTTGGGGGTCGGCCAATTTGGTCCAGCTACTTGTTATTGACCTGTTTGACTCCTTAGTTAGACTCAAACTATCCGTTTTCCTTCCTAACTTCTCTTCATTCATGGTGCCGTTATGTCGGTAGTCGTCGTCACTGGTTCTGCGGGCTTGATCGGTTCGGAAGCTAGTCGACATTTTGCGTCTTTGGGCATGGATGTCGTTGGCATCGACAATAACTTGCGGCAAGAATTTTTCGGGGTCGAGGCTTCGACGATGTGGCAACGTGAACAGCTGACCAAGGAACTGGGTTCCCGCTACCAGCACTTTGACGGTGACATTCGCGACGAGAAATTTCTTGATTCGCTGTTCGCCAAATTCGGCAAGTCGATTGAGTTGATCGTGCATACAGCAGCTCAACCTTCTCACGACTGGGCAGCTAGGTCACCCCAAACCGACTTTTCCGTTAATGCTAACGGCACGTTGAACATGTTGGAAGTAACTCGCAACAAATGTCCGGACGCAGTCTTTATCTTCACCTCGACGAACAAGGTTTACGGAGATACTCCCAACCGGCTTCCCCTGGTCGAAAAGGAAACGCGTTGGGAGATCGATCCCTCGCACACATACCACACCGGCATTCGTGAGGACATGTCGATTGACAACTGTTTGCACAGCCTCTTCGGTGCGAGCAAGGTAGCCGCTGACATTCTGACTCAAGAATATGGCCGTTACTTTGGGATGAAAACCGGCGTTTTTCGGGGTGGTTGTCTAACGGGCCCAAACCACAGTGGCACCCAACTCCACGGCTTTTTGGCCTATCTGATGAAATGCACGGTTACCGGCACGCCCTACAAAGTCTTCGGCTATAACGGCAAGCAGGTCCGCGACAATATCCACAGTTTCGATTTGATTCAATGTTTCGAGCACTTTTTTCGCAAGCCACGTTATGGAGAGGTCTACAACATTGGTGGAGCTCGTTTCTCACATTGCTCGATGTTAGAAGCGATTCAAATCTGTGAAGAAATTGCGGGCCGCGAACTCCAGCGAACCTATGTCACCGACAATCGAATCGGCGACCACATCTGGTACGTCAGCGACGTAGGCAAGTTTCAATCGCATTATCCAAATTGGAAGTTAACCAAGAACATTCACGCCATCTTGGGCGAGATCTTCGAAGCCAATCAAGATCGTTGGAGCGTGGGAGCGTTGAACAAGTGATCGACCGGGGGAAATTTAACCTTCTGGGCGTCGAAATTTCGGCGGTTGATTACTCGGCCGCTGTCGCAAAAGTTGCGGATTCGGCGCGAAAACAGATACCGTTTGGCGTTTCTGCCATGGCTGTGCACGGCGTCATGACGGGGGTCATGGATCGTCAGCATCGACATCGACTCAATTCCCTTGAACTCTTGGTGCCAGATGGACAACCAGTGCGCTGGGGTTTGAATTGGTTGCATGGTACGAAACTCGCCGAACGTGTTTATGGCCCCAACCTGATGTTGGAAATTTGTCGCGCTGCGGAAAGCCAAGGGTTGAAAGTATGCCTCTTTGGCGGATCGGTGGACCTTTTGGAAAAACTGAGCGGCAGCCTACAACGACAGTTTCCGAACTTGCAGATCGTCGCACAGATCCCCTCTAAATTTCGACAACTGGAACCGAGAGAGAAGACCGCTTTGGTCGATCAAATCAAATCCAGCAATGCACAAATAACGTTTTGCGGACTTGGCTGTCCGCGACAGGAAACGTGGGCCTACGAATTCAAGGACGACCTGTCCATGCCCGTGATTGCAGTTGGTGCGGCCTTCAATTTCCACGCGGGATTTTTGCAGCAAGCGCCAGGCTGGATGCAACGCGCGGGTCTGGAATGGTTTTATCGCTTGACCCGCGAGCCGTTGCGGTTGTGGAAACGTTACTTGTTGCTCAACCCGTATTACTGTTTTTTGTTTGCTTGCCAGTATTTGGGGGTTCGACAATTTGACCCCAAGAACACACAGGCGCCTCAAGACGAAGTCTTATACGGTTGATCCGGTTTGACGCCGGTCGGCGACGAAACATGCCGTTCAGCGGGCGGAATACTCAACGCGAACGCTATAATGCTCAAGAATTGCGAATAGCACCGCCGTTTTTCCGAGGTTTTTGCCGCACCAAGTTGATTTTGCAACCGCGTCTGTGAAGAATAGTCGGTGCCATTTTTAAGAATTCAATCCAGTTGATTTGACAGGCTAATTTCGAAAACGATGTTGCGAACTTTCTTGCGATCAAAAATCCATCGTGCAACCTTGACCCAAGCGGACCTCAATTACGAGGGAAGTATCGCGATTGACCCGCTGTTGCTTGAGGCAGCTGAGTTGTTGCCTTTCGAAAAGGTCGAAGTTTACAACATCTCCAATGGCAACCGGCTGGCAACTTATGTGATTCCCGGTGAGCGAGAGACGGGAACGATTTGCCTCAATGGTGCGGCGGCTCGTCTGGCACAACCCGGAGACCTGATCATTATTTGCTGTTATGCCGAACTCAGCGATGAGGAAATTGATAGCCATCGTGCGACGGTAGTTTTGGTCGACGCCCAAAACCGGGTGACTTCCATTAGTAGCCGAGGCGTTTTCTCGGATGACGTTTACTCGCACTAGTCCGGCAACCGCGAGTTACTTGGTTAAAAACTGCATCGCCCGCAATTCCAAGTCGTTGTAGTCCCTGCCAAAGAATTGCTCAAACTCTGCCCGTCGATCCGCGGCAGGATAGACTACAAAGCCCTGCTTCTCGTTCAACGCCTTGAGGTAGCGAGTGTAGTCGGTGGGCCGATTTTCCATCAAATAAAACGAGAGAGCCCAAGCATAGGCATAGGCTGCTTGCGGGTCGGATTTGAACCATTCGTCACTGTCCACAAGCGTCAGCAATTTACCGCGCATTTCGCCCGACTGAATTCCCTGTCGAAAGGTGAGAAGTTGAGCTTCGTTGTAGCGATCGGTTAGTTTCGGGTAACGTTGGGCATTGAAAACGCCTTTTGATTCAAACATCATCGCGAGTCCCTCGGTTACCCACCGCGGAGTAGGAGCGATGCGAGAATGAATGCCTGTATTAAAAGCAACTTGATGGGTTGCCTCATGGACCAAGGTTGTTTTTTGAAAAAAGTCGTCCTGCTCGCCGTCGGAACTGCTGAAAGTGATTACTCGGTTGCTGGTTGGCGAATAGTAGCCTTGGATTCGCGAGTCCAAGTAAACATAGTTCTCAAGGAATCGGTCAAATTCCTGTCGCGAGTTGAGCACCACGGCAACCATCGGAAATGTCGGAGTCTCGACGGCAAAGCCGCGAGCCCAAAAGTAGCTGCGAAACTGCTGGTAAAGGCTTTCGAATGGCTGAACCCATTTCTTTTGCTCACCGAGCGGATGGACAACCACAAAATGCTCAGAAATTGATACCTGATATTTATCACCAAACTCCTTTTCCAGATTCGAGCGGATTTGTTTGGCATCCAAGGGTGCGAAACCGCTCGAGGTTTTCTTAAGCGAATCAATTTTGTTTCGCGGAATGAACGAAATCCTGCCGTTGGTTCGCAATAATGCTAACTGCGATTTGTCCCAGGCGAGGGGGGTGCCATGATATTCCTTTTTGCCACTCTTGATCTGAATCGTCGCACCTTTGAAATCGCTTTGAGCGTGGACCGGCGTCGACAGGAATCCGGCAATGGCGAGGAACAGCCCAATTCGTCGCGAAATGCCAAAGTTGGCGGCGATCGATTGAGTTGAAAGTCTTGGTGGCAATGGTCGTGGGCGCATCACTTGAATCCGAAGGGACAACGCAGGATTTGCAGTCGTTCCTTGGAAACATAGGCCGCAAGTCTGCCAATTTACCGCGCATGAGATTATTAGAATACAATGTGAAAAGATTTCGAGTTGAATAACCGACATGACCAGCACGACCAGCAGGTGAGCCATGAGATCCTTCGCGCTTTTGTGCGTTCCACGCAATAGAAACTTGGGCACCTTGATCGCAGCATTCTTACTGCTGATTTCACCTGGGCCAGCCGTTGCATTTCCCATGCAGGATCAAATGGAATTGATCGATACCGTCCGGCAATTGGAGACCGATTTGGCAAACGAGTCGATCGCCGTACGTGATTCGGCCCAAAAAAAGCTTATCGCGTTGGGTTCTGGGGTTTTAGAAATATTGATGCCCGTCGACAGTTCGTTGTCCACTGACTTGCAGTCGCGTTTGCGAGCGATTCGCAACGAGTTCGAAACGGAGGTTGCGAAAGCAGTCAGCAAGTCTTCGACAATTACGTTGGGCGGGAAACAGACACTCAAGGATGTTTTCACCGCATTGACCGAGCAAACTAGTAACAAAGTCATCCTTTCTGAACAGGCTCCGGCTAGTCTTTCGGACACCATCGTCGAATGCGATTGGGACAAAAAAGAATTTTGGCCTGCAGTTTATGAGTTGACCAAGAAGGCCGGTTTGAGTTTGGAACGCTATGAAGGCAACGGGCGAGAGCTGGTGATGACCGTTACCGAGGCCGCAAGTCCAGAAAAGGTTGACACCGCCGCTGATCGTTATGCCCCTGTCAATACGACGGCCGGAGTCTTGGCGATGGAGGTGTCTCGGGTCGACACTAGTATCAACCTGCTTCAACCCTCTGTTAGTTACACCAACATCGAAATGACGATGCGTTGGGAACCGCGGCTAAAGCCCGTAGCGATCAACATTCCGTATTCCGAGTTGACGTTGACCGACGATAAAGGCACCGTGATTGTGCCTCCCAAAGACTCAAGTGCGTCCGTAATGCTGCAACCTCAATTTGCCAGCTCAGATTTTTCGTTGCAAATTCCTTTGGTCGATCGGGCAGCCAAAGAAATCAGCTTGCTGGAAGGAGTCATTCAGTTGCTGGTCCCTGGAAGAATGGAGCGTTTTGAGTTTGCGAACATCGATGGTCAGTCACCTGGGACCTGGCAAGAGAAAGCGAGCGCGACCGTAACGTTTGGTGGCATCACCAAAAACGAGGATCTCTTCGCGCTAAAAATGTCGTTGAGTTTTCCGAATGAAAATAACCTTCTGGAGTCCCATCATTCGTGGGCGCAAGAAAACCCTGTTTACCTATTGACGGAATCGGGCGGACGAATTGACTTTATCGGCTTGGAGACCTTCGAACAGAGCGAAAACAGCGTGGGAATTACGTATTTGTTTCCAGAGATGCCGCCCGCTGCGAAACTGATTTATGAGACACCATCTACAATTGTAAAATTAGATGTGCCGTTTTCGCTGAAGAAAATTCCTTTACCGTAAGTGTAATTGTGTGAGCGAAGAAAACAGGAGTTTGTACCTGTGAAACAGGTTGGGTTTATTCTGCTCGTATGGATATGCGCAACGACGTTCGGTACCGGGAATTCGCGCGCGCAGGATCCTCCGACGCGGCCTTTGGTATCCGGCGCATCCGAAAAAGCTTGGGCGGCGAAGCTCGAGGGGGTCGCGTTCTTAGTCTCCGATGTTGATTACCATCTTGCGCGAACGACTGGGCTGAGAGGATTGAGCAAAGCGGCCAAAGAGATGGCGCAAGCGCAGGCTTTGGAACATCTGATTGACCGAAAGCTTATCGTGCGGAAATTGCAAAATGATCCGCTTTGGATTGGCCCATCACAATTGCGAATGGTTGTCGAATTAGAAATCGCCCGGATCAAAGACGCGGGATTGACGCTCGCGGAGTTTTTGTCGGAAAAGAAAGTTTCTGAAGATTATTGGCGTTTGGATGTTGAGTGGAACGCCGGTTGGACAACGTACCTTCAAAAGAAGTTTTCTGATGACCAATTGCAAAAATACTACGAATCCCGCCGGCACGATTTCGATGGTTCACAAGTCTTGATTGCTCAAGTTTTGTTGAAATACGAAGGTCCCCAGTCATTGGATCTTGCCAACGAATTGAAATCGCGAATAGATCGGGGGGAGATTACTTTTGTCGAAGCCGTCGACCAGTACTCGATTGCTCCTTCGAAGCAAAACGAAGGCCGCGTTGGCTGGATCAGCCGTTGGGAACCGATGCCCGAGGCCTATTCAGCATTGGCGTTCAAGTTGAAACCTGGCGAAATAAGTCAGCCGCTTGAAACCGTCTACGGCCTGCACTTGCTCAAGTGTTTGGAAACAAAGTCCGGGAAAAAACTGTTTCGCGATGCGCTCGATGATGTCCGCAGGTCGATTGCCCAGGAAGAGTTTGACAATCTGCGCAAGGCAGTTCGTGCTGAAAAGCCAAAAATTGAGCATTCGAATGACTTTCCCCACTTCGATGAAACAGGAAAATTGGTGGTCGGCGGCAAGTGACAAGGCGTGACTTTACGACGTTTTCCGTGACCGACTGGGAGGAACGTTTGGCAGCAAGGATTTTACCGGCTCGCTAGTTCGGTAGGAGCATTCTCTAGGTCGTGTGGCGGATTTCGAGAATGACGCTTTCCCAATCTTCGCCCGGAATTGGATAACGGGTGGCGACCTTAAGGACGAGGAATCGCATCAAATGTTGTGCTTCCGCCTCTAATCTTTCCTCTTTCCATTTCGGTCCCTTGATTGCCAGCAACTGGCGGAAGTTGATCCAATGTGGTTCCAGCCATTTAAAAATTTTTCCCAGGGGTCCGACGGCTCTGGCGGTCACCGTATCGTAACGATTGTCCGCCAATAGTTCTTCGGCGCGGGCATTTTCAACCATGACTTCCAGTTTTAATTGCTTGCAAAACTCTTTGAGAACCGCCGCTTTTTTTCCGACGGATTCGCACAAGGTAATTGCGATGTCTGGACGAATGATAGCCAGCACAATTCCAGGAACACCGCCTCCGGACCCGATGTCGAGCACTTCTTCATTCGGTTTGATCAAATTTGAAAGCTGCAGCGTGTCCACGAGGTCGCGATTGACAAATTGGAGGTACGTGGTGTGACGGGTCAAATTCATGACCTTGTTTTTTTCCCACAACAAACGGCAATACTGATCAAGCTTGCTGACTTGTTCGGGTGGCAATTCGATGGAGGCAGCAGAAAGCGAATCTTGAAGTGTGTTCAAAAAAATCTCGAGGAAAAACGGTTGCGAATATTCGCGTCATCCATGAACGCCAACAACGAGTATAAACGCTAACTTAGGAAAATACGGGTAACGTGGAAGAATATGGGTGCGGCGAAGCAGACAGAATCGATTCGATCGAGAACCCCGACGTGCCCTTGAACGAGGGTGCCATAGTCCTCAATCCCGCGGTCGCGTTTGATGGCTGACATGGTCATTTTGCCCGACGAGCCCATCACGCTAATCAAAAGGGCCATTACACCTGACCCGTACCACGTAAACGGGGTGACTGGGAGGACCAGCTGAATCATCATTCCGATGATGCCTGTGCAAAAGGAAGCGCCAATCAATCCCTCCCAAGTCCGGGTGTTGTTCACCGTTGGTGCAATCACGTGCTTGCCAATCAGCCGATCCCAAATGAACTGGATCATATCGCTGATTTGTACCATGACGATCAAAAACAGGAGCAACCCGCCGGTCTTTCCGCCCCAAGGGTCAAAGGTGCTCGTTAAGGGATTGTATTTCTGCAAATTCAAATAGAGCAACGCTGGAGCATGACTCAATGAGTACACGCAAATCAAGAGACCGAATTGTATTTTGGCGGTACGTTCCAAAAACCGTTTCGAGTCGCCTGTGAAAGCAATGCGCGCTGGAATAAACAGCGATGCGTAGACCGGAATCAAAATTGTGTAAAGCGCGTACCAATCAAAAGAACTACTGTTAAGCAACGATACCATGATGTATTGGAATGGCGTAAAGAGAAAAAACACCCAAAACAATGTGCGATGGTCGCCGCGACGTGTGGGCGTCATGGTGATGAACTCGCGCAACGCCCAAAACGAAATCGTCCAGAAAAAAAACACGGTAACTTGCCGCGGCAGCGTCATCGTAATCGTCAGCACAACAAAAATCGTCAGCCAGGCAATGACTCGATTGTTAAACGTGCGAATAATGGACTGGTCAATCGAGACTGCTGGTTGTCGCTTCAGGTATTGGCCCAGCACCGTAAAAACTACCAGCGTGACGAGCACCCCGACCAATAGCACGATGGTTGGCGTGTCGAGCAAAGTGGATTGGAAGAACGATGCAATATTCATGGCGATTATAGGGACTCGGACTTATGCCGTGACCGATCAAATTTCCTTTAGGTTCAAGACAGCCTGGCGGGCTCGGTTCAAAAACTGATGTTTCCCCTCGCCGGGATCCAGCCAGATTGGCGCTCCAATGGTAATGGAGCTCAAAAGGGGTACGGGAAGGTACTCGCCCTTGGGCATGACCCGATTGAGGTTGTCGATATAGACAGGTAACAGTTCCAAATCGGGTCGCTTTTTCGCAAGGTAATAGAGGCCGCTTTTGAATTCCTGCATTTCGCCCGAAGGATTGCGACTGCCTTCGGGAAAAATAATCAAGGAATAGGTCGTTCCGATTTCGCGAATCATCATATCGACCGGGCTATCATGCACTTTGACTTGCTTTCGGTCAATCAACAGCGGATTGAACAAACTCGAAACATATCGACGGATAGCCCCCCCCGTCCAGTAGTCTTTCGCGGCCGCCGGTCGCGTCAATGCTCGTAAATGCATCGGCAACGACGACCAAAGCACCAGCGCATCAAGGTGGCTCGTGTGATTGGCAAAGTAGATACGTTGGCACTCGTCGGGGATGCAATCAACCCAGCGAACTGTGGCACCGCTGAAAAACTTGGCCAAGGTCGTGAGGATTGCAATAGAAACCTGTTTCATGCCCGCTCAAGACGTTTCGCTAAGGGTGGCATCCTGGAAAGGTCGTTATTTTAGCGGGACTCGCTTGAATTTGCGACTCCATGAAACCTCGGTGATTTGCGCCGTTTGGGCTATTCGACGACGGCACAATTCGACAAAAAAACCCAGCCACAATGGGCCGGGTTTGTTTGTTTTGATGATAGTCATCAAAGGTCAGACTAGAAACCATCGCCTTGCATTTGACCCATCATTGGTCCAACTGCGGCACCAATGAGTTGCAAAATGCCATCTTGGATTTCGATTCGGAAATCGACCCCGTTCTTGATGGAATTTGAGGTCATCCGCACACGGTCGCGACCTGTTTTGGCAAGAACTTCAGCCATTTTTGCGACTTGGTCTTCGCCTTGAATCTGAGCAACTTTTTTCAGAATCGGGGTCACGAACACGTTGTATTGCATCAGCAGATTCCCGGCACTTGAACCAGTGGATGGTTTCATCGAGGCTTTGAGCAGGTCCATTGGATTGCTGCCGGCGGCCATGTAGACCACGTCTTTTCCGAAGCCAACATAAACCTTGGCCTTCTCTCCAACCAATGTCGACAGTTCTTCTTCATCGGCTGGAACGTTGGCAATTATTTCATGGAAATTCACTCCGTTGTACGTCTCACAATTCAACTTCAACTGAACCTCTTCTCCCAGCTTGTCTTTGGCCTGTACAGCAACTTCCTTGATTTTGTTTTCAAACTTTGCTGGTGAGGCAACGCTAACGCCGAGGATGACGTTCGCATTGTTTTCATCCAGGACGACAGCGGCACCCATATCGATGTCGCCGTTCTTGCAAGTTTCCTTCGCCATCGCGAAAAACTCTTCGATTACTCCTTTGATCACTTCGCTTTCTTCAGCCGACATTTCGCCTTCTTCTTCCATTTTCTTTTTGGCTGCAGCCAACAAGTCGTCCAAAGCGGTGCTGTATTGCTCGGAGTCGCCTTCAACCATTCGTGTGTGGGCATTGGCAGTAAAGGTCGCGCCATCAACGAGGAACCCGCCAAATCGAGAAGGCTTGGGATTGATCATTTGTTGGCTTCGTTTTGCCAAACTTGATCCATCCAATCCCGTCATTTCGATATCCAAATGGATATTCTTTTGCTCTTTGTCAAAATCCAGGCCGACGACCAATTCATCGGTTTCGTTGATCAAACTCCGCATTTCCTTCATTTGCAATTCGAAGTTCTTCATCTGCAACTCGGAAGCCAACTCATCGCTGGACATTTGTTCGATTTGTTCGCGGTAGCTCGATTCGATCATCGAAAGAAACTGTTCGCGCATTTCTGCGGGAATACGTTGGGCAAACACTTTTGTCGAAACGTTGTAACGACTGGGTAGATTGCCGAGAACTGCGCCAAGGTCACTTGGAACTGAGGCAAACATTTCTTTGGATTGAGCGATAACGGCGTGCTTGTTGATTTCCTTGACGTAAATCTCTGGACCGCCTTCTGGTTTGATCACACTGCAGTCGTCTTCGTCTTCCACCAAAGCAATGTTCGAAACAGTGTTGAGGAGGTCGTCAAAATTATCGACTGGAATGCATGCCAACGAATCGGGAGGCGTGTTGGCGTCCTTCACGAACAATAGGATTCCAATCGGACGAGTCTTGTCGATGCCGCGTGAGTAGGCGTCAACTTGGACCTTCGCGATATTGCCGAACGCTGGCACGCCAGCTGCGGCGGTCAAATAGCCAATGTCGTCGAGTTGATTGCTCAAGGGACTCAAGGCAACCACAACAGACGGCTGGGCCACGGACTGTGCAGCCACGAACGCGGCCGGCAGCAAGGCACAGGCAATTGCTGCACTCGCCACAACAATTTTTCGAAAAAAAGTCATCTCAAATATCTCCAAAAATAAGCCTAGTAATTGCCAATTAGATCTCCGGGACCATCCCACAGGGACGACAAAACCTCCAGAAACCGAATCAACTCCGGTAATATTCCAAACAGAATGACTCGGGTCAAAACGACGCGGAGTCTTTAGGAGCCTTCTTTTACAAGAAAGATCCCAATCAATCCATTTACCTCAGAAGCCGATCAATAGTTTTAACGGGTTCGCCGCAAATTGAACACATGTGGTTTTTCGACGCAATTGCGGGTGAAACTGCCATCCTGGAATAGGCCCATTCTTTAAAATAGGCAAGACGTTGTTCGTCGGAAACAACTCTCAATGTAACGCCAACAAATTCTAGTTACGCGACCTGTAAAGTAACGACCTGCAAAGGAACGACTTTTAAGTCAACGACTGGCAACGTGTGGCGACCTGCAACCTGACATTATCTTTCGCGAAACACGATGCGACCCTTGGTCAAGTCGTAAGGGGACAACTCCACTCGAACTTTATCCCCAGGGACGATACGAATAAAGTTCTTGCGCATTCGTCCAGCGACATGCGCCATTACTTCGCCACCCGTATCCAGCTCCACCTTGAAACGCGTATTGGCAAGGGCTTGGGTGACGGTTCCACTTACTTCAAATGATTCATCTTTTGGCATGAACGCTCCAGAAAAACTATCGGCATTACAGAGCTCGATATCTTATCCTGACGGGGCCTCAAACGTCCAGACTTGCTAGGCCACGATTTAGCGATTCACAGATAAATTCTGGGCTTTCCAAACCAATCGAAAGGCGAATTGTACCCCCATCAATACCGGCTTCGGCCCATTGCTGCGGGTTTTGGGTTCGATGGCTTGTTGACGCTGGATGACTGAGTGAAGTCGACAATTCGCCCAAAGAAGCACAAAAATGAATCGATTCCAAATTCTTGATCAGTTTGGCGGCGGCCGAAACTCCCCCAGGGACCTGAAACGTCACCATGTGACCAAACGCAGCTCGTCCATCCAACTGCAAAATTTGGCTTGCCAACTTGTGATCCGGGTGGGCAGCCAGGCCGGGATAATGGACGCTGGACACGCGAGGGTGTTGCGAAAGGAACTCCGCGACGCGCATCGCCGACTCGCAGGCAGACTTGAGACGAACAAACAAGGTCGACAGACCTCGCTCGACCAACCAGCATTCGTGCGGCGAAGTAGTTAAGCCCCAAGTGCTGAGCGTTGCGGGTATTTGGCCCCAGATTTTTTGTGAGCCGCACAAAAGCCCCATCACGACGTCGCCATGACCATTCATGATTTTCGTCATGCTTTCCCACACCAGATCGGCACCAAACTCGATCGGCCGACAGAGCACGGGGCTTGCAAAAGTATTGTCGACAAGAATCAGCGAGTTGTTTTCGTGCGCGATGGCCGACAAAGCTGCGATGTCAGCAACTCGCAACATCGGATTCGAAATGGTCTCGACAATCAAAAGTCGCGTTTTGGGGCCAAATGCGGTTCGGACTTCGTCGACTTTTGAAATGTCAACGAGCCGAGAGCTAATGCCAAACTTTTCAGCTTGCTTGAACAGCGTCACGGTTTTGCCATACAGTCGAGAGCTCAGCAACACTTCGTCGCCCGACTTAAGTAGACCCAAAACAACTAAGCTGAGGGCAGACATTCCAGAGGAAGTAACGACGGCGGCATCCGCTCCATGAAGCTGACGACTTTTTTCCGCGAGCATCTCGGCTGTCGGATTGGCATCACGCTGGTAGATGAAACCTGGGGTTGCGCCCCCCAAACATCGATCGGCATGGTCCGGCGATTCGGCGACATAAGCGACCGAGGAGTGAATCGCTGGGCGAGACGCGCGACTGTCCTTCAAGTGCGTTTCGACGGTCGAGGGGCAGATATCTTGGAGGCGTTTCTGGTTGGGCATAAAATTGAATCTCCCTGGGGATAGATTCTAAAATCAATTGAATGATGTTCCGGCTTCGTTGAGCACCAATTGTCGGACGAACGATAGACTGTAGCAGAGTACTTTCGGCCCCAAAATCGGGTAATGCCCACAACGAAACAGCGAGGCCACCCCTTGGCCCCTTTGCCACATTCCAACAGTCCGTCGCAAACCGTCATGGGTTCGCGCCGACTTTCGATGCTGGATGCAGTTTCGATCATCGTCGGGACAATCATTGGCGCTGGCATTTTCGAAAATGCGCCGTTGATTGCCCGGTACGCCGGTTCCCCGTTCGCCCTCATCTGCATTTGGGTCTTAGGTGGAATCTTGGCACTGGGAGGAGCGTGGTGTTTTGCTGAATTGACGGAGCGTTATTCGGATCGGGTAGGAGGTGATTACTGGTACTTGCGAGACGCGTTTGGCCGGCGTGCCGGATTTCTGTTTGCTTGGGCCTCGTTCTGGATTATTCGACCGGGAAACATCGGCTTGATGGGGTTGACGTTTGGGAGATACGCCAGCCACTTGTTTCCTCTCGCGGAAGGACTACATCGTTCCTCCATGCTGTATGCTTTCGCCGCTGTGTTCACTGCCAGTTGTTTGAACTTGCGTAGTCTTCACGTCGGCAAGACGACTTTGAATTGTTTAACATTGCTCAAGGTTCTGGGCTTGGCAACTTTGATCATCGCCGGTTTGCTATGGACACCCACGGAACCATCGGTCATTGCCGTGCAAGCACGACCTCCCGCGCCGGGCACCTTTGAATTACTGCAAGCGTTAATTCTCGTCATGTTTGCTTACGGGGGCTGGAATGACTTGGCACTTGTTTCGGGCGAGATTCAGAAGCCTGAGAAAAATCTGTTCCGCGCATTACTTGTCGGACTGCTCGTTGTTATCGCCATTTACGTTTCGATAAACTTGGCGTTCATACGACAGTTGGGGTTTGTGGCAATGACCGCAAGTGAGGCGGTTGGCAGCGAGATGATCGAGCGGGCATTCGGCAACGATAACCCGCTGGCTCAAAGTGCGGGAATGCTGTGCAGTCTATTGGTTTGTTTCGTCTGTCTAAGCGCGATCAACGCCATGGTCCTAACGAGTCCACGGATCTACGCTGCAGTTGGAGCGGATTATCCATCGCTGGCTTGGCTCAATCAGTGGCACGGGATTCGCGAAGTTCCCCAAGCCGCAATTATCACCCAAGCACTGCTGACCATCGGCCTCTTGCTGTTGGTTGGTTTCAACGAAGAAGAACCGTTTCAAGCTCTCATAAATGCGACGACCCCGGTATTCTTCAGTTTCCTCGCGATGTCCTTTGTCTCCTTGATCATTTTCCGATCTAGGAACACCGCCTATCGCGGTTTTCGCACGCCATTCGTTCCATGGCTCCCCGCCGGTATGGCTCTGATTTCCTTAGCAATGGTAGCCAGCAGCGTCGATTTCCTGATCCGCGACGGTCACGTGATGATGCTTTTGATCATCGCCGTTTTCCTTGTGCTTGGATTGGTTTTCGATTGGCTCACTAGACCGAAACAAAATTCAAAGACGCGTGCTCCAAGATAGGATAATTTTCAAGTTATTCTGGGATCAATGTCGATTTTCCGTCTCGACGGCCGCAAAGCGCATAAAACACATTCAGCGCGATGTCGCGTCCGATCACGTTTACCGAGCCATCTGCCCGCACAAAATTGACCGTCGAGGAATGCTTGGAGCCAAAACCATGCACATTTGCTCCGACCGAATCTCCGAGAAAGTACTCGCCATGCTTGTCATCGTAGACTTCGCCCCATGGAACGCCGCCGCGACCGCGTCCAACCGACGAAAACAGCCAAGAGCAAGCAGCGATTCGCTGTCGATTATAGATGTATCCAATCCCTTCACCAAACATCACCGTGTTGCTCTGTCCGTCCAGTACATCCGCAGTGCGAACTTTAGACCGACAACTCATTACACCGTCGTAGCCACTTAGGCTCGGAAATGGGTAATTCGCCCCAGAATGTGCTCCTAAGCAACCCAAATAATTTGTGGGTGCATAATTCATAGTTCCATCGCTATCCAAATGCGAAAAAATCAAAGCATCTCCCACGTATGGCACGTAGATTGAACTCCAAATTGGCTGCGCCGCAACAAAAATCGCACTCGGTGGTGACGAATCCAAATCGTCTGAGGGACAGAAAAAAATAGGCACGTTTTGGGACCCTACCGCCTTTACAGTCGGCAAATCCCCGGGCCAAACCCCCGTTTGGAGCTGATTAAAGGCATGTAGCGGAAGCAAATCCGAATGGCTTTGCAGCTCCAGAAAGGGCAACAACATCGCCAAACTTGACGTGTGCTGTGTGTTCTTCCAGAAATAATCTGCGCCAGGCTCGCGCCATTCGGCTGTACCAAAGTCTTCGGGAATCCGCAGCGAACCAGGAAATCCAAGCGTTCCTGCGGGGAAACGTTGATGTGCGGTTTCAAATTGAAGAGTCGCCAGTGCAATCTGTCGCAGCTTGTCTTGGCAAGACAATTGCCTCGCCGACTCGCGAATACTTTGTGTTGCTGGCAATAGCAAGCCAACAAACACAGCCACGATCGCGATGACGACCAACAATTCAATGAGCGTAAAGCCCTTAAGGTGCAAGTCTCTCCTCATTGTCAAACCAACTCCTACTGCATTTTCCCAAACCAAAGCCTGGCCGAACCATAAACGCAAATAGTTAACATTGTCACGGTGATCGCTGCCGATTGAGCCCCAATTTTTGTTTTCCAGGGCCCAAAACATCCGCAATCTATGTCTAACCCCCGCCAAAGGGCACTCAATTGGACACAGCAATACACGGTTAAGAGTACGCTGGTCAGAATGCTGGTCGTTCGAATCCCATAACCACATATCAACCAGGTACCCAAAAGCAATTGAAACAATGGCAAAACCCAGTCAACCCGATTGCCAAATTTCCGTCCACGATTCGATAATTCAATACCGCATCCAAAAACTGAATGGGGTTAGATAAGTGAAAAAAGGAACTGGCTACCAGCAGACACCCGATAATTGCCAGACCTAGTCGAATCAGTTTAGATTCCAAGTTTGAACGCGCTGGCAGGAGTTCATTCATTGATCAACCACCGTTCGTTACAAATTCATCCGGACAGGCTTGCAAATCTTGAAGTGCCTGGATTCCTCCTCTGAAAATCGCCACCTCCTTGAACCCTCCAAATTCGACCAACATCTTCGCAATTTCTTCTGCCCAACCACATCTCAACGATTGACACATGACAATAATTTTTTGGTTTCTGTCCCAATTTGCAGTTACTTCCTTCATCTGCGACAAGTCGGAATCAATCGGCAAATTAACAGAATCCCGCAGATGACACCTGCGAAATCCCACAGAGAGGCGGGCGTCAACCAACCGATGCGTTTTGTTCTTGAGTGCATCAATCATTCCAGCCAACGGAAGTTCCGCAACAAAGCAAGGCGATTCGTAGGACGCACGAAATCTAGCAACGTCTTGACTTTTCCATAACGAATTTGGATCAATCCAAAAGGCCCAACCCAGCATTAAAATGATTGCTGCCGATCCCATCACCGTGCGAGCTCGAAATTTCTGTGCGGCCCAACCTCCTGCGATACCAATCAACAAATAAGGAAAAATAGACGCCATTGACGCTAGAGACATTTTAAGGCCGAAAAACCAATCCGGTCGATCGGCCACGGCAATCGCAACTCCATTCCATCTGCCCTGCAACTCGCCGGGCAACATCGTAATGACCTTTCCAGGACGGCTAGTGTCAAAAATCTGAAAACCCTCGGCCTGTACTCCTAAACAAACCACCCAATGCCCACTCAAGCCTTGGTCATTCAATGGATCAAAATTCAGAATCGTAGGATATTCCGATTGCTCCAACGCGGCAATGTTTATGTTGCGGACAGAAATTGGCACCAACCCGATTGCCTGAATCGCTGAACTCAAATCCGCAATGCTCATCCCATGTGGCCCAATTCCATCTGGCGAATCAAGAAATTTTTTGATGTCAAATGGACGCCCGTAGTTGCTGGCGATAACGGACAAACAATAAACTCCGCAATCATGCCCCATCGACAAGTCAGTCAAATCGTCGGCGTGTTCCCAGTTCTTGTTGACTGGCTGACTTGGATCCGAAGTTGATTCTTGAACTGCAAGTACGATTGAATGATGATTAAACAACAGAAGCCATCCGCAAAATAGCCCAACCGGCCATGATGTGCTCCAGCGTTGCGAAGCAGATGAAATTAACAGCATGAGGTTCATTTCAATTGACTCCACCTTCTGGAATTGAATTAAACTTAACGTCGATGCTTTAGTTGGGTCATTGCTGATTGTGAATTTACACTTCGTTTACGAACGACCAAATAAATAGAAATTGCGAGGGCCAGAAATAGCCCAAAATAGAGGACCCAGTTGAAGCGGCGAACGCCTTCAGGTGGCCGAAACCCAACCTTTTCGCCAACTTCTATCGCCTTACTATCGATCACCGCAACCAATCTTCCATCGCGCAATTCGTGTGGAACGGGTGAATCAAAAACTTTGACAGGGACCCGGGGCGGCAACTTTCTATTAACGAATTCCGCTCGATCACTTGGCAAATCTTTCTCTAATGGTTTGTAGGAGTAGATTTCTTCGCCCATATTTTGTGCAACGTCTTTTCCCTTGATGATACCGTTCCAAGTCCATGGAGTCGAAATTTGCCGTCCCATCGAATCGTACGAAATAGGTCCGAGTTCAAAAGTACTTGATTCGAGACCATCGGGTTCGTCCTCACCCACGGTATAATTACGTTCCCATGGCACCAGAATTTTGTCACCTTTTTTTACGTCGATATCGATTCCAAGCAAGCGGCCGCGAGGTTTTGCGGCAAAGAAGAACTTAAATTTCGGAAAATTCGGGCGTGTCGCTACCAACTCGAAACCATCGACATCGAATCGATTTGTTGTCGAGGAACTGATCGTGGCATTGTTTGCGCCAACCACTTCGGAAAATCGCAATCCATTGTTAATCTCGTACCCCAATAAAAAAAACCCCCCACTTCCTCGTTGCACATGACCATTCGATCCAATAACTCCAACATTTAACGATCCATTCGGATTCCCGTTCAAAATATTCGAGTTGAGTTCAATCGAAAATGCTGGACATGCGTATTCGGAATTTGTCGTTACATCTGATGAATCGTTGGATATCGTTATTTCCACGCTCATCGCTTCGCCATTTCGACTAAGACGAACTAACTGGTCAGAAAAACTTCCGCCCCCACCGCGAAAAACAATTTCCATCCCATGGTATTTGGTTTCATAATCCTTAAGCCAATCCAAAGCTTCTGCTTTGGTGGGCGGTTGGCCAAAAACTCCTCCAAGGCCCGATAGGCCGGAAGCAATTACCATAATAAAAATCGCAACGGATAAATGACTAATTCTCATTGGGTGTCTAATTCACCACAACTTCGACACAATTAGTTTCTGCTTGGTCACCCGCAGCCCCAGGGCAAACTTGATTTGGGCCGCCTGGAGGTGTGTACGTGTATTCGATACAGTTTTTGCCTGCTTGAAAAGTTACAAAATGTGCCTTCCAATTTCCATTTCCATCCGCCTTATCTATTCGATTATCATCACAAAATGACGTTGGTCCAGGTTCATCAGGGCAATCCACTTTTCGCCATGGATGAGTACAGTCTGCGCCACCATTTATTGCATTCGGTTCAAAAACCACGGCACTGTTTGCCAACAAGAAAACAAAAAGCCCGACAAAAGAAAGCAACGGAATCGGTTTCATCATTCGAACTCCAGAAACATAGGTGCAAAAAGAACTTTCCGAAATTGTAAGGGGGGGGGGGGGCGAAATTAAAAGCCAAAAAAAAGAATTTTTCGTTTTTTTCCGTTTTGAATGGCTGATGGAAACCACGAAATTCGCTAATTCTTGATTTTACATGCATCATGTCTTTTCCCGATACGGCTTTCCACGTCCTCGTTTGAAAAAATTTGCGCCCCAATAGTATTTTTCCCAGGTTTCGCGAGTCAAATAAGAATTTTATGAGCAATCGGCCTGCCAAATTCGATTGAGAATGCTGCCACTAGTACACACGACCGCCTAACGGCACTTCTGTATCGGGGCGGAGCAGGACGACATTTTCCTGTTCGTCGGGGACCCCCATGGTCAAGACTTCAGAGCGATGTTTGCCGATTTGCCGAGGCGGAAAATTGACGACGCACATGACCAGTCGGCCAATTAATTCTGGACCGGAATAGTTTGGCGAAAGCTTCGCGAGCGACTTTTTGAGCCCCAACTCCGAGCCAAAATCGATCTGCAAAACGTGCGTTGAGTATTTGCCCTCCGAAAAAGGCTGGACTTCGACAACGCGACCTGCCCGAATATCGATCTTCCGAAAGTCATCGAAGGTGACAAGTGGTGTTGGTTCCGATTTCATTCGTTTTGACTCTCGTTTCGTTCGTCGCCGCGAGTTATAGGTCAACTCGTTTGGTCATTGTTAATTTGTGCATTTTACGGGACGGATGTTTAAGATTGGAAGCAGCGATGAGTGCTACTGGAACTTTTCCGATTGAAACGACAAAATAGAGTCGCTCGAGAGGACTTGGAATTCCAAGCCGACAGTTTTTCGTAAATCGAATCAATCTGCTGAAGCCTCGTCAAACAAGGTCACCCTTTATGTCGGCACCAAAAAATGTGTTGGGAACAGAATTGCAGGCCTGTTGTTTTGATCCGCTGACGGGTTACTATCGCGATGGCTTTTGCCGCATGGGGTCTGGCGATTTCGGCGTGCATGCGGTTTGCGCAGAAATGACAGAGGAGTTCCTTGCGTTTTCCAAGACTCAGGGGAACGACTTGAGTACGCCCAATCCCGAACTAGGCTTTCCGGGGCTGATCGCAGGTGATTGTTGGTGCCTTTGCGCGTCGCGTTGGCAAGAAGCCTATGATGCCGGCTATGCGCCACCGGTTTATTTAAAAGCCACCCATATTTCGGCTATCGAATTCGCCTCGCTTTCAGCAATGAAGGAGTTTTCCCTCGACGATTTCTCCGATGAGGACTCGGATGACGACGATGAGTCCATTTAGAAGGACCGAATTGGGCAGGCGAACCAATTGCGTTATAATGGGGGTATGAGCCAAATCGATTCCATGTCGCCACCAACGTCGCTGCCGCAAACCGTCGCACAGAAATGGCAGCCTGGCGTCTTGAGTTTCGTGCTTCACGTATTGCTAATGGTTCTCGCCACTTTTTTTTTCTCCTTTAAGTCAACGCCTCCCGGTGGTGGAGAACCAACACGATTCGGCGAGATTGTTTTGGCGCAAGCTACAGAAGACAACGCTGAGGTCGAGTACGAAAGTAAGGACACAACGATTCCAGCCCAGAATGATTCTCAGCTCCCGCCGAGTTTGCCAGAGGCCACAGCCGCACCTGCCGATCCTATCGTCGAGAAAAAGCTCGAGGGGCCCGGTCCGATTATCGACGTTGACCAAAGTGCTACGCAGATGGATCGTTCGCTGAAGACAGCCAGCACCGTAAAATCATTGTCAGCCGAAGATCTGAGCGCGATCGCGCGGGAACAAAAATCGTTGGCTGGGCGGCAACCTCAAGGCCCTCTCATAACGACTTCACTCTTTGGCAGCGGCCCGATCGAAGGCCGCCGTTTCGTCTTCTTACTTGACCGCTCAGCAAGTATGGGAGAACGCGGCCTCGGGGTTTTGCCGTTGGCTGAAAAGCAACTCGTTTCGGCTGTTGAAGCATTGACCGATACCAATCACTTTCAAGTAATGGCCTATCATGAACAAGCTGCGGTGATCGGCGAACGAGCGATGCTGGCAGCCAACTCCGAAAACAAACGTCGCATCAGCGAGTTCATTTTGGACCTCGCCGCTTACGGTTCGACGAATCACGAGGCGGGTTTATACTCGGCTTTGGCCTTACGCCCCGACGTGATCATTTGGATGACCGATGGAGGATACCCTGAAATGAACGCGGGTGATATCCAGGCATTCTGCGCCACGGCGAGCAAAAGAGTTGCCGTTCACGCAATTGAATTCGGCACCAACACCGAGGAGCCGAACAATTCGTTCATGCGTAACTTGGCCAAAGCCTCGGGTGGTAGCTATCGTTATGTCGATGTGGCCGCCTGGAAAGAACAAAACAAGGATAAATAACTTCATGGGTACTCGGATGCTTGTTGGCCGGATTTTCGCGCGATCCCGTTGGGGTGCTTTGGGCTGTTTGTTGACTGCCTTGGCGTTGCTCTGCCCGGGTATCTGCATGGCTCAAGTACCGGTGACGATCGTGATGAAAAGCGGTTCCACAATCAGCGGTGAAACGACACTAGATTCGCTGGAGTTTAATTCCATCACCAAGCAATCAGCGACGCAAGAACGAATCCAATTGGGCGATGTCGCAACCATTGTCTTGGGCCGGAAGACAGATGCCTCTGAGATTGAAGAAATTTCGCGGGCTATCGCCAAGCTTGATTCAACAATTTATTCCGAGCGCGAAGAGTCGGAGCAATATCTCGCCAAGAACAACATGTTGCCCATGTTTCGTTCGCTGCTCGAATCCGAAAAGAACCATGTCAGCCTTGAAAAACGTCATCGTGTCTCACGGATTCTGAAACAACTCGACAATACCGGAGGAAATTCACCACGAAATCCGCCGCCTAGGAATTCAACGTCAAGTAATTTTGATATCGTTCAAACCAAAGCCGGGAATCGATTGGTTGGAAAGTTGGAAGATGCACCATTCCCCTTTATTTGGCAAAAAAACAACCTGCAAATCCCTTTCGCCGAAATTCAGCGAATCATGATCGGCACCGCTGTTCCTCCAATTGTTCCGACGCCAGAAAACGCTGGTGAACGAACGGTAACGGTATCGCAAACGATGACCGATAACGTTGCCTGGAATTCGGTACCGGTGTTGAATTTCAACCAAGACCACGGTGGAAATGCTCTCGACCAATACATGTATGTCGATGATGAGTTTGTCGACAAAGGCGTTCGCTTTTTCGGCGTAAACGACAACCGGATCGTCGTCTCGGACCTAAGTGTAACTTCAGATTCAGGCCCAGCCCCGCGATCAATTTGTGTCTTTGATGCCGCAAAAAGCCGCCGAGTGTTTGACGGTGTAATCCGCGTGAGTTTCTGCGTGCCGGGAATGCCCGAGATTCCAGCCGCAGTAAATCAAGTCGGCTTCGTACTGGCTTGGATCGATCATCCGAAGGATTTATTGCTGGAGGCCCATGATGCCTTCGGTAACCTGATTGCAACCGTCGAAGCCGGCGGAGAACGCACTCAATTTTTCGGACTACAGTCGTCCATCCCAATCGCCGCGGTCCAAGTCATTCAAAATCCCCACTTGGGAGTCTTGGGCAGAGAAGTCGACAGGACTTACGCTCTCATGAATTTTCGAAATTCAATTCCGCAGCCAATTGCTGGATTCTTGAATCGTTCGCCTCATTACCAAGTCCGGCTAAAGTCTGGAGATTTGTTGTGTAGTCCATCGTGGCAGTGGGAGGGCGATTCCGTCAAGTTAACTTGTCCCGGGCTGCCGGAGAAAGCAATTTCGTTTCAAGAAATCGCCGCAATTACCCTTCCCAAGTCCAATTGGAAATCTGATGTCGCGAACGGAATTGGATGGATGGTTCGGCGACGAGATGGTACTGTCCTACAAGTGAAGCCAGGAGAACAGATCTTCGCGACTCGAATGTCGGAGTGGCAAATTCCAATTGCAGATATCGAAGCGTTCTGGTCTCAACAAGATATCCTTCGACTGCCACGGCAAAGTGATTTTGAGAATCCGGAGAGCAAAGTCATCGTCTTTCCGACCAGCCGTTTGGTAGTTCCTGAAGTTAAGTTTGGTGCTCAAGAATTGGCCTGGGATCGTGCGGCTGCGAAAGTATTGCTGCCGGAACAAATGCCCAACATCAAAAAAACGTTTGTCGAAGAGAGCCAGAAACTTGTGCCTGATGTTCCAACGTTTTCCTACGAAGGCGCCAAAGATCGACAGTTTCCTTCGATTTGGCTGACTAGGCCGAATGCCCGCAACACGCCTCAACTGGTTTTGAAGAACGGCGAAAAATTCAATCTTTTGGAAACGTTTTCGATAAAGAACATCGACAATTCAGGAATCAGCTTGGCAGGTCCACAACAATTGGTACTTACTGTTTCGTGGGAGGAAGTCGCTGCCTTGCATCTTCAGTAACAGCCTTCCCAAACCCTCTGAGTATTGAGAAATCCCAAGAATGAGAAACAGTCAACGAGTCAAATTCCACAACGCCAGCGGGCAGGTTCTGGCAGGAATTTTGGAATTGCCGGTCTCTCCATCGCCTCGCGGATTTGCTGTCTTCTCACATTGCTTTACGTGCACGAAGGACTTGAAGGCGATTGTTCGGATCAGCCGACGTTTGGCAGAGCAGGGGTGGGGTGTTTTGCGTTACGACTTCACGGGTTTGGGCGAAAGCACGGGAGATTTCAGTCATACGACTTTTCGTGACAATGTCAGCGATTTGCTGGCTGCGGCAAACTTTCTGGCAGAGAACTATCAAGCGCCCCAGTTCTTAATCGGTCACAGTCTCGGCGGTGCAGCCTCGGTCGTCGCTGCACCCCAAATCCAAAGCGCGGCCGCCGTCGTGAATATTGCCTCGCCTGCGAACACACAACACCTGGCTCGCTTTCTTTCGCGAACAAATCCGGAAATCGAATCTCTTGGTGCAGGTACCGTAGTGATTGGAGGTCGGACTCATTTGATTCGGCAGCCGATGCTCCAGACACTGCTGGAACACGATCACCCCAAGCACTTGCGGGAGTTGAGTTTGCCGCTGCTGGTGATGTTTTCCCCAGACGATGAAACCTTGCCGTTCGAACAGGGTTTGGAAATGTTTCGTTTGGCCGGTGGTCCTGTATCTTTCGTGACTATCGACGGGGCCGACCACTTGTTGGTAAATCAAACGGCTGACATCCAATTTGTCGCTGACATTCTCAACGCCTGGGTGAGTCGCTTTGTGACTGGCAACTAAACTTGAAAATCACCAGCCGCAGCTCGACTCGCCCCGTCGATTCCTTTCGAAACAGCCGAATCAGGCCTCAGAGTTGCCTGTGCTGGACGAATTTAACAACCGCATGAGAAACTCCCCTGCTGAGCACGCGGGCGAGTCGTAAATCTGGTCGACGGGAATCGTCAAATCATCAAACCGCGTTGCATCACCACTTTCTTCCAAACCTAACTTTTTGATTCGTACTTGGATTTTGGCGTTTACGGGCGCGACCGAAGCATTGGAATTGAGAACGATCCAGTTGATCGAAGGGGCTGACTCAATCCGTCGGTTTACTGCGACTGCCTCCTCATCGCAAATCCATAGGACACAATCCGGGATACGGTTTTCAAGCAAACGATGCGCTGCGAATTCATCCCAGTTGCATCGTGGAAACCCTAAAGTTAAATCGACGGCGCGAGCAAATCCAAAATTTGCAGTTAGACAATTCTCGGCCATCATTGCTTGCTGGGCATTTTGCAGCGGCAGCAAAACGGCACGGGCATTGTCGTTCCTTTCTCGCACCAGTTGATGCAGACCGAACGCTGAATAATAGCCAGGGAATTGAGCGGGGTCGGTGAAAATCGTCAAGTGTTTGGCCCGTCGAACAGTTTCGATAAAATCCAACGTTGCTGCAGCGATTGCATTCTCCCCCAAGTTCACCTTCGCATCAGCAGAATCCGAGCGCAACAATTCCACGAGATCGTCGCGGCGACCTGGTCCCGGCAATCGATGTGCCATGGGCGAATCTGGCAATTGCGGTTCTCCGACCCCACCCACGAAATAGAGCGTTTTGTTCTTTGCGCCGACTCTTTCCAAGAGCCGCGGATGCGTCCGCATCGGATCTGTGGCCCAAAAAATAATTACGTCACTACGATCCCGGACTTCGCCAAGCGTCGCCGTAACCCGGCCAATCTTTTGCAAAGCGAATTCGAATGAACTCAATGGCGAGAAACTGACATCAATCGATCCTCGCAAACTCCTTGCCAACTTCACCGCCAGCGATTGAGCGGATAACGAAAGTTGGTCCAGGCCGACAATCAGTGGATTTCTTGCTTGAAACAACAGGTCACGAGCGCGATCAATAGTGCGACTTAATTCTGCTGGCAATCCGTCTATGGCGGTCAACGACGATGAATTTGCCGCGTTTGACAACCATCGCTTTCCCTTTTCGCACCAGCCCGATGTGGCTACAGTTTGGGATGCGGTAACCTCCGCCGACACGTCGTCACAGAGCAATCCACAACCACAGCAAACGGTTGTCAATGTTTTGATCGATTGTTGAATCGGCTGGTTGCTCACAGGCTAATTCCTGGTTCCAGCTTCTGCGGCATCGTTAACGTCGTCGATTCCAAGGACGCGACTGGAAACGAACAATAATCCGCTGAGAAAAAACCGGCGGGCCGAGAATTGCCACTTTGTCCACAACCGCCAAACGGCAGTTTGCCACTCGCGCCAGTGGTTTGCCGATTCCAGTTCACAATTCCTGCGCGAATTCGATGGATGAAATGACGATAGCGATCCGGATCATCGCTGAAAAGACCTGCCGACAGTCCATACTTGGTATCGTTGGCCATCTCGATAGCGGCGTCCAAGGTGTCCGCGACCTGCAACGTCAATAGCGGCCCGAAAATTTCTTCGTCCGCAAGTTCTCCTACCTCTGAGACATCGACCAATGCAGGAGACAGCAACGCCGGGTTGCGACGTTGGCTCGACATTTCAACGAGAGGCTTGCCGCCACGTGCCAACAATGCTTGATAGTCTTGGAGAATCATCCGCCCCGCCCGCGCATTGATCACAGGACCGAAAAAGGGTTCCACGGAATCATCAAAATAGCCGATCGTTAACCGCCCAATCATTTGCTTAAGAGTGCGAATCGTTTCCGCGATATCGTTTCCGTCGCGAACGAGAATGAGTCGCCGCGCACAGGTACAACGCTGTCCAGACGTAATGTATGCAGATAAAACGGTTTGATAGGCCGCTGCGTCAAGATCTTGGACGTGATCGATGATGAGCGGATTGTTGCCGCCCATTTCCAACGCCAAGATTTTTTGAGGATAGTCAGCAAACGCGTGGTGCAGTGCGCGTCCCACATGGCCGCTCCCCGTGAAGAGTAATCCATCGCATCGCTCAGGTTTTGAAACCGCAATGCCAACGTCGCGACCGCCTTGGACCAAATTAATGACGCCGGGTGGGATTCCCGCGTCTTCCCAAGCCTTGATCATCCAAGAACCGACGGCGGGCGTTTGTTCGCTGGGTTTGAATACGACGGTATTGCCCGCCATCAACGCGGGGACAATGTGACCGTTCGGAAGGTGGGCTGGAAAATTGAAGGGGCCGAGGACGGCCATCACGCCAAATGGTTTGTATCGGGTAACCGCTTGCAACCCGTTCATTTCAAATTGCCTCGTGTCGCGACGGGCCCGCAGCGCTTCGACGGAGACGGCGATTTTGGCAACAACCGTGGTCGCTTCGGAACGAGACTCCCATAAGGTCTTGCCCATTTCGCTGGAAATCAATCGAGCAAGTTCTTCGCTTCGCTCTTTGACCAAAGCGGCGAATCGATGGCAAATCTCAATACGTTTTTCAATTGGTTTGTCCCACCACGGGCCGAACGCGGACCTCGCCGCAGCAAAAGCCGCTACGACCTGCTCTTCATTCGCCTCTCGGCCGCGCCAGATTGCTTGGTCGTTGGAGGGACAAGTCGACACGAATTCGTCGGCCCGGCCTTCAACCCATT
>WBZS01000971.1_pt1 | contig 26474 bp, 16 predicted proteins | sample 5204201 | NCBI WGS metagenome assembly WBZS01 (sample SAMN12344357, study PRJNA552823) | activated sludge metagenome | biome: Activated sludge suspended growth; feature: Nitrification reactor; material: Wastewater; isolation source: activated sludge from nitrification reactor of wastewater... | reverse complement strand
TGGACAACGCTACCGCGTTGCCCACCGCGCGGGCCTCTGCCCACTTACCCACAGCCTTCCACCACTACCATTCTTAAACCCCAAATACCAATACCAAATTCACTTCTCGGGAAGATACAAGGTCTTGCCTTTTGCTGGCAAAAGGCAAGACCTGACCCCAGCAGTTCAATACCCTGCGGCGAGGCCGCTGTTGCGGCGGGGGTCGTTGGCGCCGTAGTAGCGGGCGTTGCCGACCGGTTTGCCGCCGAGCGCGGGCGCGCCGACGATGATGGCGGCGATGTGGTTGGCGGGTTGCGGGTTGCCGAACTGGTGGCCGATGGCTTGCAGCATTTGCTGGGTGTCGGGGCTGAGGGCGAAGCGTTCCAGGCTGGTGGTGGCGGGCAGCCACTGCTGGTGAAAGCGCGGCGCGTCGACCGCCTCCTGGATGTTCATGCCGTAGTCGATGACGTTGAGCAGCGTGTGCAGCACCGCGGTGATGATGCGGCTGCCGCCCGGCGTGCCCAGCACCAGCAGCGGCTTGCCGTCGGGCGTGGTGACGATGGTCGGGCTCATCGAACTCAACGGCCGTTTGCCCGCGGCGATTGAATTGGCCTGTCCCTGCACCAGGCCGTACAGGTTGGGCACGCCGACCTTGGCGGTGAAATCGTCCATCTCGTTGTTCAGCAGTACGCCGGTGCCGGCGGCGGTGACCTTGGCGCCAAACCAGTCGTTGAGTGTGTAGGTCACCGACGCGGCGTTGCCGAACCTGTCGACGATCGAATAGTGCGTGGTGTTGCTGCCTTCGTGCGGAGGCGTGCCGGGCACGATGTCCTTCGACACGCCGGCCTTGTCCGGCGCAATCGCGGCGCGAATCTTCCCGGCATAGCCCTTGTCGAGCAGGCGGCCAAGCGGGTTGCTGACGAAGTCGGGGTCGCCAAGGTAGCTGTTGCGGTCCATATAGGCGTGGCGCATGGCCTCGATCTGTACATGCACCGCCTTGGCCGAACGGAAGCCCCAGTCGGGCAGCGGGTAGCCTTCCAGCACATTGAGGATCTCGCAGATCACCACGCCGCCTGAACTCGGCGGCGGCGCCGAGACGATGTGCCGGCCGCGGTAGTCGCACTCCACCGGCGCCATTTCGCGGGTGCGGTACTGGTCGAGGTCGGCCTGCGTCAGGATGCCGCCACCGGCCTGGCTGGAACGCACGATGGCCTCGGCCACCGCGCCCTTGTAAAAGCCATCGACGCCGCGCTCGCTGACCGCGCGCAGCGTGCGCGCCAGGTCGGGCTGCACCAGCTTCTGGCCGACCGCATACGGCTGGCCGTGGTTGAGGTAAATCGCGGCGCTGGCCGGGTCTTTGCGAAAGTCTTCGGTGGCGGTGACCAGCAGGTCGATGTCGCCTTGCTCGAGCACGAAGCCGCGCTCGGCCAGCGCGATCGCCGGCGCCAGCAAGGCGGAGCGCGGCAGGCTGCCGTATTTGCTGCGCGCCAACTCCAGCCCCGACACCGTGCCCGGCACGCCGACCGCCAGGTGGCCATGCGTGCTGGCGCGCGGCACGACGTTGCCGGCGGCGTCGAGGTACATATTGGCGCTGGCCGCCAGCGGCGCCTTTTCGCGGAAGTCGAGAAAGGTCTTGCGGCCGTCGGCCAGCGTCAGCGTCATGAAGCCGCCGCCGCCCAGGTTGCCCGCCGCCGGGTAGACCACCGCCAGCGCATAACCCACCGCCACCGCGGCATCGACCGCGTTGCCGCCGTCCTTCAGCACATCGACACCGACCCGCGTGGCCAGGTGCTGGGCGCTGACCACCATGCCGTTGTCGGCCGCCACCGGCGCCATCGATGCGGCGTGGCTGAAGACCGAAAACACCAGGCCGCCAAAACCGGCGACGAGGCGACGGGAAGGCCGAAAACGCGTGGTCATGGCAACTCCGTAGCGGGTGCGGCCGGCCGGCCGCTGCGCATGCAGTCTAAGGCGACGTTGAACGATTCCCCGCGACTGCGCGTGCGCGACGGGGTTGCGCATCGCCTCAAATTCTGTGTTATGCCGCGGCGCATGACCGGGCGGCGGTACGCCGCGTTCGTCAGGTGAACTGGGGATGCGCGCGGCGCCGGTCTGGCCTAGGCTCGCTTGCCGCGACCCTTGTGTCCACCACCCCGCACACGCTCCGCCGCCGCAGTCGCCGGCTGCTCACGCGCCAGGCACCTTAGGCGCTCAGCAACACGCCGCGGTCGGACCAACCCACAGGACAACACTGCATGAGCACCGAAATCACCGCCGAGAAGCTCAAGAAGCTGGCACCGCGCATCGCCGACCCCGAGGCCCACGCCGCCGCGCTGGAAAGGGCGCGCCAGAACAGCTCGGTCAACACGCCACGCCGGCTGTGCCACTTTCTGGGTCAGGTGATGGTCGAAACCGGCGGCTTCACGGCAATGGAGGAAAACTTCAACTACCGCGACCCGGCGCGGCTGGATGCGATTTTTTCGGCGGTCAGGGGCGTAGACGACGCCAGGGCCTTGATCGCCCGCGGGCCGCAGGCGATTGCCAACCGCGTCTACGCCAACCGGCTGGGCAACGGCAACGAGGCCAGCGGTGACGGCTGGCGCTACCGCGGCTCGGGCTACAAGCAGTTGACCGGGCGCAGCAACTTCCAGACCATTGGCCAGAAGGTCGGCATTGACCTGGTCGGACAGCCCGAACTGGCGCGCCAGCCGGCCGACGCGGCGCGTGTGGCGTTCGCGTTCTGGGACAGCGTTGGCTGCTCGCCGCTGGCCGACCGTGGCGACGTCGAAGGCGTCACCGCCAAAGTCAACGGTCCGGCCAAGCTGGGTCTGAAGGAGCGGCGCGACGCCACGCTGCGCGCGCTTACCCTGTGGCCCGAAGAACCGGCGCCGCGCGCGATGGCGCCGCAGCCGCGCGGCCGCGGCATGGCCGCGGTGCAGGCCGAGGCGGCGCCAGCGCCGGCCAACAAGCGCGCGGTGAAGACCGCCCGCGGCAAGCCGGCCGTCGCGGCCGCGGCCGAAGCGACCGCCGCTGCCAGCAAAAAGCGCGTGGCCCAGGCGACCAAGAAGGCCGCCGCGGCAAAGAAGGCCGCGCCACGCGCCGCGAAAAAGGCCGCGCCGGCGGCCGAGGTCGCGGCGCCGGCGCGCCGCAGCCGCGCGGCAAAGAAGTAGTCGCCACGCGAACCTGAACCGCGCGCTGCGGCCGACCCTGGTGCGGCGCAACGGCGCGTTGCGCCGCCGCCCGGCGCTGCACGGGGCGTCGCACGCCGCACGGGTGCGGTCGCGCACCGACGACCGATCAGTGACCGGCCACCAACCGCGCCGGCTGTCCGCCGCAATGCACATCGCAAGCCGCGCCTATCCTGTCGGCGCGGCGCGACAGCAGACAAACTGTCGTCCGGCGTGTGCCGAACGTGCCGCCGCCACTTCCACCGTCCAGACCAAATCCCAGACAGGACACCGCATATGTCGACCAGCAGCCAGCCGCAGCGCCATTGGGTCAACTCTTACGGCGACGTTCCCGCCGACATCGACCCCGACCGCCACCCCAGCCTGGTCGCCATGCTCGACCAGGCGATTGCCGCCTACGCCGCGCAGCCGGCGCTGCACAGCGTGGGCCAGGCGCTGAGTTACGCCGCGCTGGACCGCCGCGCCGACGCGCTGTGCGCCTACCTGCAGCACGAGCTGGGCATCGTCAAGGGCGACCGGGTGGCGGTGATGCTGCCCAACCTGGCGGCGTTTCCGATCGCGCTGTTGGCCATCCTGCGCGCCGGCGCGGTGCAGGTCAACGTCAACCCGCTGTACACGCCGCGCGAACTGGCGCACCAACTAAAGGACAGCGGTGCCCGCGCGGTGGTGATCTTCAACGGCTCGACGCCGACGCTGGCCGAGGCGCTGGCCGAACTGCCGGCGCAAAACCCGCCGCTGGCGGTGCTGACCTGCGGCCTGGCCGACGGGCTGGACCGGCCGCTGCCCGGTCCGGCGGTCGACCCGCGGCTGGGCCAGCGCGTGACGCTGGCGCAGGCCATTGAGAGCGGCATGGCGCTGGTGCGCCAGCCGGTAGCGCTGCAGGGTGCCGACCTGGCGCTGCTGCAGTACACCGGCGGCACCACCGGCGTGTCCAAGGGTGCGCAGCTGTCGCACCGCAACATCGTCGCCAACATCGAGCAGTTCAAGTCCTTCATGCCGCAGGGCATGCGGCCGGGCGTCGAGGTGCTGGTGACGGCGATTCCGCTGTACCACATCTTTGCGCTGACCGTGTCGCTGGGCTACCTGTCGGTCGGTGCCGACAACTGGCTGGTCGCCAACCCGCGCGACATGGACAGCTTCCTGGCCACGCTGAAGGCGGCGCGGCCGACCGTCTTCCCGGGCGTCAACACGCTGTACGCGGCGCTGACCCAGCACCCGCAGATCGGCAGCGTCGACTGGTCCAGCCTGCGGCTGTCGGTCGGCGGTGGCGCGGCGGTGCTGCCGGTGGTTTCCGAGCGCTGGCAGGCGCTGACCGGCCGCGTCATCCTGGAAGGCTATGGGCTGTCGGAAACCTCGCCGGTGGTGTCGTTCAACCCGGCGCACCTGGAGACCTTCTCGGGCACCACCGGGCTGCCGATGCCCAGCACCGACGTGCGGCTGCTCGACGACGATGGCCAGCCGGTGGCCATCGGCCAGGCCGGCGAAATCTGCGTCAAGGGGCCGCAGGTGATGAGCGGCTATTGGCAGCAGCCCGAGGCCAACGCCAGCGCCTTCACCGCCGACGGCTACTTCCGCACCGGCGACGTTGGCGTCTTTGATGCGCACGGCTTCTTGAAGATCGTCGACCGCAAGAAGGACATGGTCATCGTCTCGGGCTTCAACGTCTACCCGAACGACGTCGAGGCGGTGGCCAGCGCCTGCCCCGGGGTGGCCGAATGCGCCTGCGTCGGCGCCGCCGACGACAAGACCGGCGAGGCGGTCAAGCTCTTCGTCGTGCGCCTGCCCGGCGCCACGCTGAGCGAGGACGAGGTCATCGCCCATTGCCGCGCATCAATGACCGGCTACAAGGTGCCGAAGATCGTCCGCTTCATCGACGCACTGCCCAAGACCAACGTCGGCAAGATCCTGCGCCGCGCGCTGCGCGACGTGGCCTGACGTCCCGCCTCGGCGGCGGGCGGCGGCGCGGCCGCGCGTGTTCGGGTTCGTCCGGTGCGGCGTGGCGTCGGCGCCGACTCACACTCGCAGGCTGTGGCCGCTGCTGCACGGCAGCGCGGCCGCCTGTGTCCCTACTTACCAATGCAGAGCACCCCCGTGAACCTCGACTTCATCCCTGAATCGACACGCCTGGCCGGGCTGGGCACGCTGATGAAAGGCGCCGGCAAGCTGGCCCGGCTGTTGCCCGTGCCGCAGCCCACGCTGCTGATCGGCCCCGGCGCCAGCGCGCGGCTGGGTCAGGCGGTGGCCGCCTTCGGCCACCGCCGGCTGTTGATCGTCACCGACGCGGTGGTGGCCAAGCTCGGCCTGCTCAACGGCCTGGTCGGCGCGCTCACCGCCGGCGGCGCCGAGTACGTGGTGTTTGACGAGATCACGCCCGACGCGCCGATTCCGCTGATCGAGCGCGGCATCGCCTTCTACCGCGAGCACGGCTGCGACGCGATCATCGCGGTCGGCGGCGGCTCGTCCATTGATTCGTCCAAGGCCATCGCGCTGGCCATCGCCAACCCGGGCAAGGCGCTGCGCAGCCTGGCCGGCTATTACAAGGGGCTGCGCTCGCCGGTCACGCTGTACGCGGTGCCGACCACCGCGGGCACCGGCTCGGAAGTCACCGTCGCCGCGGTGGTGGCCGACCCCGAGCGCGAAAGCAAGATCGTCATCGTCGACACCCGGCTGGTGCCGCGCATGGCCGCGCTGGACCCCAGCCTGATGACCGGCCTGCCGCCGTCCATCACCGCCGCCACCGGCATTGACGCGCTGACCCACGCGGTCGAGGCCTACGTCGGCAACTGGGCCACGCCGCACACCGACGCGCTGGCGCTGGCCGCGGTGTCGCTGATCTTCGGCAACCTGACGCGCGCCTACCACCACGGCGCCGACCTGGCCGCGCGCGAGAACATGGCGCTGGCCTCGACCTACGCCGGCATGGCCTTCACGCGCGCCAACGTCGGCTACGTCCACGCCATCGCGCACCAGTTCGGCGGCAAGTACCACACCCCGCACGGGCTGGCCAACGCCATCGTGTTGCCGCATGTCCTGCGTTATTCGGCGCCGGCCATCACCGGGCGGCTGGCGCAGCTTGCGCTGCGCGCGCGCCTGGGCGAAGAAGGCGAGCGCGAAGACGAGCTGGCCGAGAAGTTCCTGGCCGGCATCGAGGCGCTGAACGCCGAGCTGAAAATACCCACCCACCTGGCCGCGCTGCAGGAGTCCGACATCGCCTCGCTGGCACGCGGCGCCTGCCACGAAGCCAACACCGGCTACCCGGTGCCGCGCTACATGACCGAGCACACCTGCCGACGGCTGATCCGCAGCCTGCTGCCCCCGGCCGAGGCGGCGCCCGCCGCCGCGGCCAAGAAAACGCGCCGGCGCAAGAGCGCTGCCGCCGCCGACTAAATCAGGCTGACACGGAGCCAATACGCATGAAAAAAGTAGTCACCGTCTCGCTGGGTTCGTCGGAGAACGACTTCAGCTTCGAGGCCAATTTTCTTGGCCAGCGCTTTGAAGTGCGGCGCGTCGGCGCCGACGACGACACCGGCAAGGCCTGGGATCTGATGCGCCGCCACCAGGCCAGCGCCGACGCCATCGGCCTGGGCGAGGTGGGCGACCACTTCCACGTCGGCCAGAGCACGGTCATCAACAAGGAAACGCAGCGCCTGCTGAAGGTGGTCACCCGCGTGCCGGCAACCACTGGCGCCACGCTGCGCCGGCTGCTGCAGGTGCGCGCGGTGCGCTGGGTGCAAAACCACATCGGCCACTACTTCAACAACAACCTGGTGCTGTTTCTGTCGGGCATGCGCAACTACGACATGGCGGTGGCCTTGTCCGACTACACGCCCAACCTGAGCTTTGCCGATGCACTGGCGCAGACCGGCGTGCCGACGCTGCTGACCTCACTGAACCAGTTGGAGCTCTACGCCAAGGGCAGCGACCTGCTGCTGTCGGGCACGCCGGGCGAGCTGCTGGAGGCGGCGCTGCCGCGGCTCAAGCGCGGCATGATCGGCTCGGCGGTGGCCAGGTCGCATGTGGTGGTCGGCACCTTTGCCGAGCTCAAGCAGGTCGGCAACGCCGAGAACCTGTCCGGCAAGACGGTCATCACCTCGGCGGTCGACGACGACCGGCTGGCGTTTTTCAAGCGCTGCAAGGTCAACCTGGTGGTCGACGTGTCGCCGCAGTTGTTTGACCGCGTGGTCGGCGCCAACGTCATCGAGGCCATGATTCTGGCCACCATGGACAAGCCGCACGAGACGGTGTCCGACGACGACTTCAACGAAATCCTCGACGAACTCGACGTCAAGCCGCGGCTGCTGCACCCGAGCGGCAAGTTCCGCAACATCCGTCGCTTTGCCTTCGTGATCCACCCGCTGAGCCAGGGCCTGATCAAGAAGACCTTCCAGATTCCCGCGGCCACGCCCAAGTTCGTGATGGACACGATAGAGAGCGCCGCGGCCTACATGCCGCCGATGGTCTATTGCAAGATGGAGAACATCGTCTCGCCGACCGGCGCCGAGGCCGAGGGCTGGCTGATCTCGGTCGGCGGCACGCCCAAGGAAATGCTGTCGCACAGCCCCGAGTTCACCTACCGCCGCCTGCTCGCCGCGGCGCAGATGGCCGAGAAGATGGGCGCGCAAATCATGGGCCTGGGCGCATTCACCAAGGTGGTCGGTGATGCCGGCGTCACCGTGGCGCGGCGCGCACGGATTCCGATCACCACCGGCAACAGCTACTCGGCCTCGGGCGCGCTGTGGGCCGCGGCCGACGCGGTCAAGCGCATGGGGCTGGTGAAGATTTCGAACGACGGCCGGCGCGTGCAGGCCAAGACCATGGTCATCGGCGCCAGCGGCTCGATCGGCTCGGTCAGCGCGCGGCTGCTGGCGATGGCCTGCGAGCAGGTGGTGATCGCCGGCCGCGACATGGGCAAGCTCGAGCAGCTCAAGGCCTCGATCCTGCAGGACACGCCCGACGCCAACGTGGTCTGCTCGACCGACTACGACACGCTGCTGGGCGACATGGACATGATCGTCACCTCGACCTCGGGCGCGGGCAAGAAGATCCTCGACATCACCAAGGTCAAGCCGGGCTGCGTGATCACCGATGTCGCGCGCCCGCTCGACCTGCCGCCCGAGGAAGTGGCCAAGCGGCCCGACGTGCTGGTGATCGAGTCCGGCGAGATCGAGCTGCCGACCAAGGTACGCGGCATGAAGTCGATCGCGCTGCCACCCAACGTGATTTACGCCTGCCTGGCCGAGACCATCGTGCTGGCGCTCGAAGGGCGCTTCGAGGTCTTCACCATTGGCCGCGACACCGAGTGGGAAAAGGTCAAGGAGATCTACACCCTGGGCCTGAAGCACGGCATGAAGCTGGCCGCGATTTCCGGCGTCAAGGGCGTCTACAGCGACGCCGACATCGCCAAGGTGGTGGCGCTGGCCAGGAAGGCGCTGCCGGCCTGGCAGGCGGCGCGCGCTGGTGGCACGGCGCCGGTCAAACCGGCCAAGGCGGCGAAGGTGGCCAAGTCGGCCAAACCGGCCAAGCCTGCCGAGGCCGTCGCTGAACCCACCGCGGCCGCATCTCGCCGCCGCGCCGCGCCGCGCAAGACCGCCGCGGCAGCGCCGGCACAAGACGGCAGCGCGGCCACCCCAGCCGCTGGCAAGGCCAAGCGTACGGCACGCGCGCGCAGCGGTGCGGCAACCCCGGCGGGTGAAGCAGCATGAGCGTCGCGAATGCCGCGCCGGCGCAGCGGCTGAACCCGCTCGACGCCGCCTGGGTGTTGACCGAATCGCGCGCCACGCCCAACCACGTCGGCGGCCTGCTGGTGTTTGCGCTGCCGCCCGACGCGCCGCGCCACTACCTGCGTGGGCTGATGGAATTCCTGCGCAACCAACGCCAATTCGTCGCGCCATGGAACCGACGCCTGCGCTTCGGCCTGCCCAGCCACCTGCTGCCGACCTGGGTGGAAGACGACGCGATCGACCTCGAATACCACGTGCGCCACGCCGCGCTGCCGTGGCCGGGCGGCGAGCGCGAGCTGGGCGAACTGGTCGGCCGGCTGCAAAGCACGCCGATCGATCTGACCCGCCCGCCGTGGGAGCTGACGCTGATCGAAGGCCTGAGCGAGCACCGCTTCGCGGTCTTCGTCAAGATGCACCATTCGCTGATCGACGGCGTCAGCGGCATGAAGCTGCTGCAGCGCGGCATGGCCAGTGACCGCGCGCAAAGCGTCGACCTGCCGGCGTTCTGGGCCGCCACGCCGTCGGCAAGCTCGCGCGGTGCCCGGCGCAGCCACCCGGCGCCAACCATGGCCCATGCGCTCGACCTGGCGCTGGAGGGCCTGCGCGTGCAAACGCGTTCGTTGCCCAGGCTGGCGGCGGCGTTTGCACAGTTTCTGAAGCGCCGCGGCGGCCCGGCCGAGGTGTTGGCGATGCCGTATGCCGCGCCGCAGTCGGTGCTCAACGGCCGGGTGCGCGAAAAGCGCCGCTTTGCCACCCAGCACCTGGCCATCGACCGGCTGCGCGCGGTGGCCAGCGCCAGCGGCGGCACGCTCAACGACGTGGTGCTGGCGGTGTGCGGCGGCGCATTGCGGCGCTTTTTGCTGGAGCGCGACGAACTGCCCGACGAACCGCTGACCGCCGGCGTGCCGGTGTCGGTGCGGCCGCAGGACGACGAGGGCGCCGGCAACGCCATCACCTTCATCGTCTCGACGCTGGGCACCGACATAGCCGACGCTGTAGCCCGCATGCGTGCGGTGCAGGGCTCGGTCAAGCGCGCCAAGGACCAGGTGCAAAGCCTGCCGCGCCAGGCCATGATGCAGTACACCGTGCTGCTGATGGCGCCGACCGTCCTGACGCTGCTGACCGGCATTGGCGGACGCGTGCGGCCGATGTTCAACATCACCATCTCCAACGTCCCCGGCCCCGACCGCACGCTGTACTACCGCGGCGCCGAGTTGCTGGCGATTTACCCGGCGTCGATCATCACCCACGGCCAGGCGCTGAACATCACCTGCGAAAGCTACGCCGGCCGCATGAACTTCGGCTTCACCGGCTGCCACAGCTCGGTGCCCAGCATGCAAAAGCTGGCGGTCTACGCCGCCGAGGCGCTGGACGAGCTGGAGGCCGCCTGGCTGCACAAAGGCAAGGCCGCGGCGCGGCGCGGCGCCAAGGCCGAAGACGCGCCAGCGCGCAAGCCACGCCGCGCGCCGCGCGCGGGCGCGGCCACCGCTGCCGACACCAGCGAGCAAGCCGAGGCCACGCCGACGACCACGGCGCCACGCAAGACCCGCCGCCGCGGCGGCACGGCGGCTGCCGGCTGAACTGTTGCAGCCATTGGCCGGCCGGCGCGTCGACCGCCAGGCGCCGCCACGCGCGTGCGGCCGCCGCCCAACGCGGCGGCGGCGGCCTCAAGCCGTCACCGCATACACCGCGTCCAGCGGCACCAGCTTGGGTGCGGCGAAGACCTGCGCCGCGGTGGCCTCGCCGTGCGCGCCGAGCAGGCGCTCGGCCCACGCGGCGCAGCATTCGGCGGCCACCGGGTGCGGGGCGAAGTCCAGCCGCGCGCTGACGCGCGCCAGGCGCGGCGTCGGCACGCCGGCACCGCGCAGCGCGTGGACAAAGCCGCTGGCCGCGCAGCCCTTGCGGAAGGCGCGCAGGTTGGCCTGCACGATGCGCTCGCCCTTGGGCTCGAACAAGGCCAGCAGTTGCGCCTCGATCGCGTCCACCGGCAGCGGCAGCAGCGGCGCCGCGGCGCCGAGCACGACGGTGTTTTGCGCCTTCACCGTTCCCGCGGCGTGGGCCAGGCGGGTGGCGTCGACCGCCACCAGGTGCGGCAGGCTGAACAACACCGTGTACAGCGCGGCGTGGTCGGGGTAGTTGTCGATGTTGACCAGCGGCGTGACGTCGGTCACCACGCAGCCGTCGGCGCGCAGCAAGCCGGTGTAACGCAGCGCTTCGAGCGGCTCGACCGCGGCGATCAGCGCCGCCGAGCCGGCGGCGATCAGGTCGCTGGCCACCTGCGCGTCGGACAACCGCACAAAGGCCGACACCGCGCCGCCGCGCTGCGCCATGCCGTGCACCTCGGACTGCTTGAGCTGCAAGCCGGCGGCGTGCGCGGCGTGGTCCAGCACCCAGGCGATAGACAGCACGCCCTGTCCGCCGACGCCGGCCAGCACCAGGTCGAAGTTCACTGCGCCTGGGCCTCGGTGGCGGCACAGCCGGTGCCGTGCTGCGTGGCGCGAACTTCTTTCAGCAGCTTGATCTCCTTGGCGTAGGTGACGCAGGCGCGGCGGGCGATGATCACCGACAGGCCTTCATAGGCCAGCTCCTGGCGGATCACCGCCACCGTGTGGTCTTTCTTGTGCCGCGTCGGCTCGACGACCTGGATGTGCGCGCGCGGCACGCCCAGCCCGGCCACCAGGTCGACCACCTGCTCGTCGCTGGCCTGGGTTGGCTGGCCGCCGGTCATCGCGACGATGGCGTTGTCGAGGATGAAGACCTTGATATTGGCGTTTTCGTGCACCGCGTCGAGCAGCGGCGCCATGCCCGAGTGGGTGAAGGTGCCGTCGCCGATGACCGCCAGCGCCGGCGTCATGCCGGCGTGCGCCGCGCCGATGGCCATGCCGATCGACGAGCCCATGCACAGGCACGAGTGGATGGCGCGCAGCGGCTCCAGCGCACCCAGCGAGTAGCAGCCGATGTCGCCCATCACGCGCACGTCGTCGCCGAGCGCGGCGAGCACTTCCTTGATCGCCAGGTAGGCGTCGGTGTGCGGGCATTTGTCGCACAGCCGCGGCGGGCGCGCGGCCAGCACCTCGGCCAGCCCCGGCAGGTGCAGCGCCGGCGCCACCGCGATGCCAAAGCAGCGCTTGATCGCGTCCTGGCTCAGCTCGCCAATGCGCGGCAGCGCACCGCTGAGCTTGCCCAGGATGCGGCGCTCGCGCAGCAGCCCCAGCGCGCCGAGGTAGCGCTCGATGAAGGGGTAGCCTTCCTCGACCACGTAGACCTCGGGGCAGGCGTCGAGCAGGGTGCGGATGTGCTCGACCGGCAGCGGGTAGGCGCCGATGCGCAGCAGGTTGTAGTCGGCCAGCCGCTCGCCCAGCGCTTCAACCAGGTAGTTCCAGGCGATGCCGCTCACCAGGATGCCGGGCCGGCCGCTGCCGCGGATGTCGAGCCGGTTTGCCGGTTGCGCCGCGCTCCAGGCTTGCAGCGCGGGCTGCTTGTCGACCAGCCTGGCGTAGGCGCGGCGGGCGTTGACCGGGATCAGCGTGAAGCGCTCCGGGTCGGGCACCCAGTGCGCGGCGTTGGGCGCGCGGCGTGCGCCGGCGCGCACCGCGCTGCGGCTGTGCGCCAGCCGCGTCACCAGGCGCAGCAGGACCGGCGTTTGCAGGCGTTCGGACAGCTCGAAGGCCTCGCGCGTGAAGTCGTAGCACTGCTGCTGGTCGGCCGGTTCCAGGCACGGCACCATCGCGAAGTCGGCAAAGTAGCGCGAGTCCTGCTCGTTTTGCGAGCTGTGCATCGACGGGTCGTCGGCCACCACCACCACCAGCCCGCCATGCGTGCCCGACACCGCGACGTTCATGAACGGGTCGGCCGCCACGTTCAGCCCGACGTGCTTCATCGCCACCAGCGCGCGCTTGCCGGCGTAGGACACGCCCACGCCTTCTTCCAGTGCCACCTTCTCGTTGGTCGACCACAGGCCGCGCACGGTCAGGCCCAGCGCCTTGGCCTGGGTCTGGATGGTCTGGAAGATCTCGGTCGACGGCGTGCCCGGGTAGGCGTAGGCCGCGCTGATGCCGGCGTCGATGGCGCCGCGCGCCACCGCCTCGTCGCCAAGAAGAATCTGCTCGTCAACGACGGCAGCGGCTGCGCAATCGGCCACCCTGTTCATGCCCCACGCTCCTGAAAACGGCGCAGCCAATGTAGAGCAGGCTTGACGTTTTTCAGCCGCGGCGGCCACGCCGCAAGCCGACCTTCGTCAAGGCAATCGCAGCGCGTTTTGAGTTAAGGAGGGCAGCGCTGACACCCTGGCCTAGCCCAGGTTCCAGGCGCGCTGGAACAGCAGCAGCGCCACCCCGGCGCCGACCGCGGCAAACAGCAGCCGGATGCGCTCGACCGCAACCCGGCGGTTCAGCCGCATGCCCAGCAGGCCGCCGACCAGCGCGCCGCTGGCCAGCGGCAGCAGTTGCGGCCCGGGCAGGTGGCCATGCCCGGCCGCGGCGGCCACGCCGCTGCCGGCGACCAGGCACATCACCGCCAGCGAGGTGGCCTGGATGCTGCGCACGTCCAGGTCGGTGTGGCGTTGCAGCCCCGGAATGATGATGAAGCCGCCGCCTATGCCCAGCAGCCCGCTGGCCAGCCCGGCCTGCGCGCCCACGCGGGCCAGCGCCAGCGTGCAGGCGCGGGTCCACACCAGCCGCGGCGAGGCCGCGCCACGCCGGCACGGCGGGTCGTGGCGGGCCAGCGCCGCCGGGCGCAGCATGCGCCAGCCCGACCACAGCAAAAACACGCCAAAGGCCACCAGCAGCGGCCGCTGCGGCACGCGCGCGGCGCCCAGCACGCCCAGCGGCGCGACCAGCATGCCTATGCCGCCCATCCACGCCGCCGCGCGGTAGCGCACCACGCCCTCGCGCAGCCCCCAGGCGCTGCGCATCAAGGCCACCAGGCCGACGGTGGCCAGCGACAGCGCCGCCGCGTCCTGGATGCGCAGCGCGGTGGTAAACAGCAGCAGCGGCACCGCCAGCGCACCGCCGCCGGCGCCGGTCATCGTCATCAGCAGGCCGATGGCCAGGCCATCGAGCAGCAAGGTTGGGGTCAGGGCGGGTCTCCGCTGTGCGCAGTCTCGCCACTGTGCCGCAACTGCGCACGGCTCTGCGCGTACGCGACGCCCCCGTCCTTCGCCAGCCACACGCCGGCCATTGCGATGACGTTGCGCGCGGACTCAGGCGTCCCTGGCCAGCCGCAGCCCGCTGAACTGCCAGCGCGCGGTCGGTGGGAAAAAGTTGCGGTAAGTCGGCCGCGCGTGGCCGGCGGGCGTGGCCGCGCTGCTGCCGCGCAGCACGACCTGGCTGACCATGAACTTGCCGTTGTACTCACCCACCGCGCCGGCCGGTGGCCGGTAGCGCGGGTAGGGCTCGTAGGACGATCGCGTCCACTGCCAGGCCTGACCAAAGCACTGCGCCGGCGGCTGCGCCGCGGTGGCCGCGGCTTCCCACTCGAACTCGGTCGGCAGCCGCGCGCCGGCCCATTCGGCAAACGCCGTGGCCTCGAAAAAGCTCAGGTGCCGCAGCGGCTGGTCGGGCGCGCGCGGTTGCGGCCCGGTCAGCGTGAACGCGTGGCCGTCGTCCAGCCAGTACAGCGGCGCCTGCCAGCCCTGGCTTTGCACCGCGGCCCAGCCGTCGGACAGCCACAGCAGTGGGTTGCGGTAGCCGCCGTCGTCGATGAAGGCCTGGTATTCGGCGTTGCTGACCAACTGCCCGGCAATCGCAAACGGCTGCAGCAGCACGCGGTGACGCGGCCCTTCGTTGTCAAAGGCAAAGCCGCTGCTTCCGGGGTGGCCGATGGCGACCTCGCCGCCCGGGTGTTCGACCCATGCGGCGGGCTGCGGCGCCTGCTCGGGCGGCGCCAGCGGGTCGACCGCATAGGCCGCCGGCAGCAGCGGGTTCTGCGCCAGCGTGTACAGGATGTCGGTCAGCAGCAACTCCTGGTGCTGCTGTTCGTGCTGCACGCCGAGTTCAAGCAGCGGCGCGGCGGCGGCCCAGCGTTGCGCATCGGCGGTGGCGGCGAATTCGGCCAGGCCGGCGTCGACCGCGTCGCGGTAGGCCAGCACCTCGGCCAGCGACGGCCGCGTCAGCAGCCCGCGCTGCGGCCGTGGGTGGCGCGGCCCGAGCTGCTCGTAGTAGGAGTTGAACAGGCGGCCGAAGCGCGCGTCATAGGGGCGCCAGCGCGCCGCATGCGGCATGAGCACCAGCGTTTCGAAGAACCAGGTGGTGTGCGCCAGGTGCCATTTGGTTGGGCTGGCGTCGGGCATGGCCTGGACGCACTGGTCTTCGGCCGACAGCGGCTCGGCCAGCGCCAGACTGCGCGCGCGTGCGCCCGCAAGGCGCTGCCAAAGCATGCGCTGTTCGGCGTCGGCCGGAAGCGCCGGGCCGGCGCGGGAGGGTTGAACCATGGTGGCAGTGCGGCGGGTGCGGCTGCGGCGTGCAAAGGCGGCTGCGCACAGTATCCCCGCTGCGGTCAGAAGGCCTGACGGGACGCCCGGTCAATCCCTAGTTCCTTAAGTTCAACTGAAGTTGCAAGCGAATCTGTCAACTATTAACGCGCTTCACCCCACCATTCGGGTTATCAGGTCATTGAAACTGAATTAATGAAACAAATCTTAAACATAAGTGTCTTCATGTCGCCAACCTGTGCCAGATCAATTTCTGACCGTGAATTGCATCACGGTCTGCCGCGCGGCAAATAAAAAACCCCGCGAATGCGGGGTTTCCGGGTACGGGTGTAGACCCGAGGTCAAATTCAAACCTTGCGGCGACGCGACATGAAACCCATGCCGGCCAGGCCGACGAGCATCATCGCGTAGGTGCTGTTCTCGGGCACCGGCGAGCCGAAAGCCACGGCGTGCGAAAGACTGCCGCCAGATACGCCGCTTGCCGCATTGGCGAAGGAGAACGGAGCCAGGTCGGTGTACGACAGGGTTGCTCCTGCGGCGACACTTTCGAACCGGTAGGCTGCGGTCCAATCGCCAATCTTGACGACCAGCACGAACGGTGACGTGTAGGCCTGCTGGAACGTGACGCTTCCGCTGCCCATGCCGAGGTTGGTTGCCAGGATCCCGTCCGTGTAGGCCGCGTCGCCTGCCGAATCCTTATGCATCTGACTCGCCGTGAAGTCAGGTGTGCTGGAGTCATTGATGAGGTTCAGGCTATTGACCCAAGCCAGCAAAAACGGATCCCCTGACTTGAGCGTGGTGCTGTCTACGAAGCCTCCGCACGAGGTCCAGGCCGTCGGTGAGAACGACAGTTCATTGCAATTTGGATCCGCGGCCTGCGCCGATACCGCACCAAACGTCAACAAAGCGGCAGCAATATATGAAAGTTTCATGGTGAATAGCTCCATTCAACCGGGGGCATGTTAATAACTCTCCCAAACAGCGGCTCTTGGACAGATGCCCTTCGTGCTTATTTGGTGGGTCAATTCTTGGCATTTTCATAATGCGCTGTCCCCACCGGGTTGAGGGGTAAATTCGGCATCTATCGTGTCAAGGCTCACGCAGTTGAAACAATATGTATCTGTAAGATGTTACAGATAATCGTTTGCAATCCGTCGTTAGTCGGCACCACGCGTGCGGCGGGTGGTTGGCGCCGCGCGGGCGGCTGGTGAGTGGCGCGCGCGAGTGCGCGCAGCCGCGCGCTGGGTCAACCCCAATCAGGCCCTGCCAGGCCTTGGTCAGGCACCGGGGACCGCCAGACCGAAGCGCGCCGCGTCGCCACGACTGGCACCAGCGCGCCGGCAGGCGGCGCTTTCAGCGTGCCGCGAGCCGGGTCGCTGCGTGGTGGATGGCGCTGCGGATGCGCGGGTAGGTGCCGCAGCGGCACAGGTTGCCGTTCATCGCGGCGTCGATGTCGGCGTCGCTGGGCGCCGGGCGCGCCTTCAGCAGCGCCGCGGCGGCCACCAACTGGCCGCTTTGGCACCAGCCGCACTGCACCACGCCGAGCGTGGTCCAGGCCTCGCGCAGCGCGTCGATTTCGCGCCCGGCCAGGCCTTCGATGGTCGTCACCTGGTGGCCGATCGCGGCCGACAGCGGCGTCACGCAGGCACGCGTGGGCACGCCGTCAAGCTGCACGGTGCAGGCGCCGCACTGCGCGATGCCGCAGCCGTACTTGGTGCCGGTCAGCTTCAGCTCACCGCGCAACGCCCACAGCAGCGGCGTATCGGGCTCGGACTTGAAGGTGACGTCGCGTTGGTTGACGTTGACGACGGCGGCCACGGCGGCGGGCTCCTGGGGTGTTTTCGGGGGCGGGGAGGTGGCAGGCTCGGCCTTTTCAGGCCAGCCGCAGCGGCAGACGGCGCAGGCGCTGCCCGGTCAGCGCGAACAGCGCGTTGGCCACCGCCGGCGCGATCGGCGGCACGCCGGGCTCGCCCACGCCCTCGGGCGGCTCGGTCGATGGCAGCACCTCGGTGACGATGCGCGGGCACTCGGCCATGCGCAGCAACGGCTGCTGGTGGAAATTGGTCTGTTGCACCTGGCCGTTGACCAGCGTGATTTCGCCGTACAGCGCGGCCGTCAACCCGAAGACGATGCCGCCTTCGAGCTGCTGGCGCACCAGCGCCGGGTTGACCGCGGTGCCGCAGTCGATGGCTGCCCACACGCGGTGCACGCGGATGTGGCGGTCGGCCGGGTCGAGCGAGACATCGGCCACCTGCGCGACGATGCTGCCGAAGCTGTGGTGCAGCGCCAGGCCACGCGCGGCCTTGGCGCCGTCGGGCGCCGGCGGCACCGGCTGGCCCCATCCGGCCAGCGCGGCGGCGCGCTGCAGCACCGCGCGGTGGCGCGGGTGGCGCTGCAGCAGTGCCAGCCGGAAGGCCAGCGCATCCTGCCCGGCGGCGTGCGCGCACTCGTCGACAAAGCTTTCCTTGAAGAAGGCCTGGTGCGAATGGCCGACCGAGCGCCAGTAGCCGACCCGCAGCGGCAGCTCGACCACCTGGTGCGCGATGCGCGCGTTCGGCACCTCATAGGGCTGGTCGAAGGCGCCCTCGGCGGTGGTCTTGTCGGGGCCGGCCTCGGGCAGGCCAAACATGCGGTGCAGGTACTGCTGGCTGATCGACGGCCCGGCCGACAGCGCGCGCCAGCCGACCAGCCTGCCCTGCGCGTCCAGCCCGGCCTGCCAGCGCGCGCTGCACGGCGGGCGGTACAGATCGTGGGTGAAGTCTTGCTCGCGGCTCCAGAAGGATTGCACCGGCACCTCGGGCACCGCCTGCGCCACCACCACCGCCTGGGCGATGAAGTCGACCTCCAGGCGGCGACCAAAGCCGCCGCCGAGCAGCGTGGTGTGGACCTGCACCCGCGACTCGGGCAGGCGCAGCAACTTGGCGGCCGCCTGGCGCGCCAGGCTGGGCACCTGCGTCGGCGCCCAGACCTCGGCGCGCTTGCCGTCGCGGTCAAACAGCACGGTGCAGTTTTGCGGCTCCAGCGTGGCGTGGGCCAGCAGCGGCGCGTGGTACTCGGCCTGCAAGCGGCGCGCGGCGCCGGCCAGCGCGGCATCGGCGTCGCCCGCGCGGTGGTAGGCAAAGCCGGACTGCGCATCCAGCGCGGCGACCAGCGTGCGCTCGATGGCCGCGCTGTCCAGCGCTGCCATCGCGCCGGCGTTCCACTGCGTGCTGGCGGCGGCGGCGCGTGCGCCCTGCAGCGCATGCCAGGGCGTATCAGCCACCACCGCCACGCCGCCGCTGCCGCCATACAGCGGCGGCACGGTCACCAGGTGCTTGACGCCGGGCAGCGCGCGCAGCGCCTTGTCGTCCACCGCGGCCACGCTGCCACCCAGCGTCGGGCACATCGCCACGCTGGCATAAAGCATGTCCGGCCGCACCGTGTCCAGGCCGAACAGCGCGCTGCCATCGTGTTTGGCAGCGGCCTCAAGACGCGGCACGTCATGGCCGATCAGCGTGAAGCGGTCGGCGCTCTTGAGCACCACCTTGCGCGGCAACGGCTGCCGCGCGGCGCCATTGACCAGTTCGCCAAAGCGCGCGCTGCGGCCGGACGCGCGGTGTATGACAACGCCGCGCTCGACCGTGCATTCGGTGGCCGGCACACGCCAGCGCGCGGTGGCCGAGGCGACCAGCATGGTGCGCGCGCTGGCACCGGCCTCGCGCATCGTCAGCCACAGGTCTTTGACGCTGGTCGAGCCGCCGGTGGCCATCACGCCGAGTTCGCGCATGGCCTTGTTGGTCAGCCAGGCGGCCGACAGGCGCAGCAGGCCCTGGTCGTCGGGGTGGAACGGCAGCGCGTCGACAACCACCGCCAGGTTGTTGTACATCGAGTCGACCGGCGCCACCTCGACCTTGACGCGCGACCAGTCGGCGTCCAGCTCGTCGGCCAACAGCATAGGCAGCGCGGTGCCCACGCCCTGGCCCATTTCGCTGCGGGCCAGCATGATGGTGACCTGGTCGGCCTCGTCGATCTTGACCCAGCCGTTCAGCGCGTACTCGTTCAACGCGGTGGGCAGCGAAGCCGCGCCGGTCAGCCGCTGCCGCGGCGGCATCAGGCCCCAGCCCAGCACCAGCGCGCTGCCGGCGCCCAAGCCGCCGAGCAGAAAGCTGCGCCGGCTCGGCCACTTCAGCTTGGCCGACCGCGACGAGCGTGACGAGCGAGACGAACGCGACGAACGCGACGAACGCTTGCGTGGCTCGGAAGGTGGCTGGTCGGACATGGCGCAGGGAGGGCGGTGCGGGCAAAAGGGGGTCAGATTGGCCGCATCAGCGTGCTCTTGCCGAACAGGCTTTCGATCAGGTCGACAGCCACCTGCGCGGTCTGGTTGCGGACGTCCAGCGCCGGGTTCAATTCCATCACGTCGAGCGAGGCCAGCCGGCCACTGTCGGCAATCATTTCCATGCACAACTGCGCTTCGCGCCAGGTCGGCCCGCCGCGCACCGGGGTACCGACGCCGGGGGCTATTTCAGGGTCGAGAAAGTCGACGTCGAAGCTGACGTGCAGGTGCGTCTTGTCGTCGAGCGTGGCCAGCGACAACTCCATCGCCTGGCGCATGCCGTGCTCGTCGATGAAGCGCATGTCGAAGACCTCCAGCCCGGCCTGGTGCACCAGGCGCTTCTCGCCGGCGTCGACCGAGCGGATGCCGATTTGCCGCAGCATGCGCGGCTGCAGCGCGGGCACCGCGCCGGACAGCCCGGTCAGCGGCGGCGGGCCGCTGCCGCACAGGCAGGCCACCGGCATGCCGTGCAGGTTGCCGCTGGGCGTCAGCGCGGTGGTGTTGAAGTCGGCGTGCGCGTCCAGCCACAGCACGCGCAGGCGCCGTCCGCTGGCGCGGCAGTGGCGCGCCACCGCGCTGATCGAGCCGATCGCCAGGCTGTGGTCACCGCCGAGCAGGATGGGCAGCCGCTGCTGCGCCAGCTCGGCGGCCACCGCGTCGCGCACCGCGACGTTCCAGACCGTCACCTCGTCGAGATGGCGGTGGCCATCGACCGGCGCCAGCCACGGGTTGGGCGGGCCGGCCAGGTTGCCGCGGTCGATCACCTCGACACCCAGCCGCTCAAGCGCCGGGCCGAGCTGGGCCACGCGCAGGGCCTCCGGTCCCATCGAAGCACCGCGGCTGCCGGCGCCGACGTCGGTCGGCGCGCCGATCAGGCTGACACGCGTCAAGTCGGTCATCGCGCGGCCTCAGATGTCTTCGGCAAAGGCACCGGCTGGCGTGGCCGGCAGGTCAAAGCCGTAGTGTTCGGCCAGCCGTTGCCAGGCTTCTTCGGCCGATTCGACGAAGTGAAACAGGCCCAGGTCGTCGGCGCCGATCATCCCGGTCTCGACCAGGAACGCGAAGTCGATCAACCGCTGCCAGAAGTCGCGCCCGAACAGCAGCACCGGACGCCGGCGGCTCTTGCCGGTCTGGATCAGCGTGATGGTTTCAAACAACTCGTCGAGCGTGCCGAAGCCGCCGGGAAAGCACACCAGCGCGATGCTGCGCATCAGAAAGTGCATCTTGCGCAGCGCAAAGTAGTGAAACTGAAAGCACAGCTCGGGCGTGATGTAGGGGTTGGGCACCTGCTCGCGCGGCAGCACGATGTTCAGGCCAATGCTTTTGCCGCCGACATCGTGCGCGCCGCGGTTGCCGGCTTCCATGATGCCGGGGCCGCCGCCGGTGACGACGTAGATCGGCGTGTCAAGCGACGCCGAGCGCGTGGTCACCAGTGCGGCGAAGCGCCGTGCCTCAACGTAATAGCGGCTCATCGCCAGCGCCGTTTCGGCGCGGCGTATGGCATCCGGGGCGCCGCTTTGGCGTGCCACGTCAAGCTGCGCCTGCGCCACTTCGGGCGGCACGATGCGTGCGCTGCCGTACAGCACGATGGTCGACTCAATCCCCAGTTCGTTTTGCACCAGCTCAGGTTTGAGCAATTCAAGTTGCACGCGCACCGGGCGCAGTTCGTCGCGCAGCAAGAAGGCGGTGTCGGCAAACGCCAGCCGGTAGGCGCTGTCGGGGCCGTTGTAGCGCGATGGCACGTGGGCCACCGCCGCGGCTTGCTCGGCACTGGGGAAGTTGCGCGCAGTCAGTTCGGCGTTTTTGGCGTCCATGCGGCAGCTTAGCGTGGGCCGCCGGACCGATGCCGCGGGGTTCGGTCAGGCTTCACGCATTGGCGCTGCGCGCAGCGCACGAAATTCGACGTCGACCCTATACTGCCCAGACGTGCGCCTGGCGTACGAGTGGTTTGGTTTGGACAGCGGTCAGGGTGCAAGGCAGGGCAAGATGAAGCGCAGATTCAAGGTGGTCGGGCTGTTGGCGCTGGGCGCGGTGGCCGGCGCGCTGACCACCATGCAGTTGCAGGCCACCGCCCGCAGCACGCTGGCGCCGTTGCCGCTTGAAGAATTGCAGCAGTTGGCGGCGGTGTTTGGCATGGTCAAGAGCGACTATGTCGAGCCGGTCGACGAGAAAAAACTGATCTCCGATGCGATTGCCGGCATGGTGGCCGGGCTTGATCCGCATTCGGTGTACATGGACAAGAAGAGCTACAAGGAATTTCGCGAGGGCACCACCGGCCGCTTCGTTGGCGTCGGCATCGAGATCGGCATGGAGGACGGGCTGGTCAAGGTGGTCTCGCCGATCGAAGGCTCGCCGGCTTTCCGTGCCGGGCTCAAGCCGGGCGACCTGGTGACCAAGATCGACGACACGCCGGTCAAGGGGCTGACCATGGACCAGGCGGTCAAGCGCATGCGCGGCGAGCCCAACACCAAGGTGCTGCTGACCATCTTCCGCAAGGACGAGAGCCGCTCGTTCCCGGTTGCCATCACGCGCGAAGAAATACGCGTGCAAAGCGTGCGTGCGAAGGCCATCGAGCCCGGCTTTGCGTGGGTCCGCGTGGCGCAGTTCCAGGACCGGACGATTGACGACTTCGCGCGCAAGGTCGACGAGCTGTACAAGGCCGACCCGCAGTTGAAGGGTCTGGTGCTCGACCTGCGCAACGACCCCGGTGGTCTGCTCGAAGGCGCGGTGGCGCTGTCGGCGGCCTTCCTGCCGGCCGAGGCGGTCGTGGTGTCGACCAACGGCCAGATTCCCGAGTCCAAGGCCACCTTCAAGGCCGCGCCCGAGTACTACGTTCGCCGCGGCACCGGTGATCCACTGAAGCGTCTGCCCACGGCGCTGAAGAGCGTGCCGCTGGTGGTGCTGGTCAACGAGGGTTCGGCGTCGGCCAGCGAAATCGTCGCCGGCGCGCTGCAGGACCACAAGCGCGCCACCGTGATGGGCGCGCAAACCTTTGGCAAGGGCTCGGTGCAGACGGTGCGTCCGCTGACCGCGGACTCCGCGTTGAAGATCACCACCGCGCGCTACTACACGCCCAGCGGGCGCTCAATCCAGGCCAAGGGCATCGTGCCCGACCTGTGGATAGACGAAACCGCCGAAGGCAACGTTTTCGCCGCGCTGCGCATGCGCGAAGCGGACCTGGAAAAGCACCTCATCAACGGCGTCGAGGTCAAGGACGCGGCACGCGAAAAGGCGCGCGAGGACGCGCGCAAGAAGCTCGACGAGCTGGCCGCGAAGGCCAAGGAAAGCAAGGATGCGCCCAAGCCGCTGCCCGAATTCGGCAGCACCGACGACTGGCCGTTGCAGCAGGCGCTGAACCAGCTCAAGGGCCGGCCGGTGGCGGTCAGCAAGACCATGACCGAGCGCAAGGCCGCGCTGGACGCCGACAAGCAGTAAGCCGCCGCACGCCCACCCGGCGCGCGCTGCCGCGCCGGCATCGCGCTAGGTGGCATCCCACACGCGGGGATGCTCACGCTGCCCAGTTGGCGGCGTCGAGCGCTTGGCCGTTGTCACGCGCCACCCCTGGACCCGGATAGATCGGCCTTGGCGCACTGCGCTGACCGGCCCGCTGTGCAGCCGTCGTGCGTACTGGGCCACCCATGAACCCAACCCGGGTGGTGAGCGTGCCCTGCGAATGGGGGGCCCGGCCCACTTCATGGTGGAAACCCCGCGGTTTGTACCGGTCCGCGGCTGGAGAATCCCTGCCCTTCGCTCTAGACGTGGGTTCCATAAGTTTCCTGAATGGAACAGTCGGGCATTACTTTTTTCTGGTAGGCGGGCCATGTCCAAGAAGTCGAGGGGCGGTCGCATGACCGGCGCAGTGCAACGTACGGTGCGCCGCGTGCAGGCGCAACTGCGGCCCCGGGCCGCCGCGCAGTCGTTGCCGGGCGCTGCCGGCGGGGCGGCCGCCTGGCGCATCGAGACGCTGGAACCGCGGCTGCTGCTTTCGGCCGATGCCATTCCGGCCGTTCACCTGGTGGTCAACGATCCACCCGGTGGCACCGGCAACACTTACTTGTTCAACCCGGGCGATGGCGCGGACTGGGTGGCCGCGGTCTACGACACCACACCCGGCAAGCTCAACACGCTGCAGTTCGGCAGCGGGATCGCGCCGTCGGACATCGTCGCCCGCCGCGCCATCGACGGCGACCGGGGCGACCCGGTGGCGCTTGAACTGGCCGTCAGCGGCAGCGCGGACAGCGTGCAGGTGCGGTCGTTCTTCGTCGACGACGACCCGCGCAACGCCTGGAATCCGGTGCAGCAGGTCAAGTTTGCCGACGGCACGGTGTGGGACCTGGCAACGATGGCGGCCAAGGCCATGACCGGCACGGCCGGTGCCGACACACTGACCGGCACCGTCGCCGCGGACGCAATCGGTGGCCTGGCCGGCGATGACACCTTGTACGGTCTGGCCGGCAACGACGTGCTCGACGGCGGCGCCGACAACGACACACTCGACGCCGGTATCGGCAGCAACCTGTACCTGTTTGGCAAGGGCGACGGGCAGGATGTGGTGAAGTCGGTCTTCGACCCCAACCCGGCACGGGAGAACACGCTGCAGTTCAAGGCCGGCGTTGCGCCGACCGAAGTGGCGGTGGCGCGCGCCACCGATGCGCAGTGGGGTGGCGAGATCGCGCTGGCGCTGACGATCACCAGCACCGGCGACCGGATCACCTTCAACGGCTTTCTTTACGGCGCAACGCCGGACAACGACTACAACGGCCTGCAACGGGTGGTGTTTGCCGATGGCACGGTGTGGGACACCGCGGCGCTGCTGGCCCAGCTCGGCATGGGCGGCGGCACGGCCGGCAACGACACCCTCAACGGCGGCAGCGCGGCCGACTTGCTGGCCGGCGCCGCCGGCAACGACACCCTGGTGGGCAACGCCGGCGACGACGTGCTGTACGGCGGCAGCGGTGATGACACGCTGCGTGGCGACGCCGGCGCCGACCGGCTGCATGGCGGCGCGGGCAACGACACACTCGACGGCGGCGACGGCAACGATGTGCTCGACGGCGGCGCGGGCAACGACACACTGTCGGTCGGCGCCGGCAGCAACACGGTGCTGTTTGGCCGCGGCGACGGCCAGGACCGGCTGAACTATGCCTACGACGCGACCGCCGGCCGCAGCAACACGCTGCAGTTCAGGGCCGGCATTGCGCCGACTGACGTCAAGCTGCGCCAGGTGGCGGACAACTATTTCGGCTACAGCCTGGGCGCGCTGGAATTCAGCATTGCCGGCAGCACCGACACCTTCACCGTCAACACCTTCTTCACCAGCCCCTGGTACCCCGACAACCCGAACACGCCGTACACGTCGCTGCAGCAGGTGCGCTTCGACGACGGCACGTTGTGGGATCTGGCCACGCTGCAGGCCAAGGTCATGGCGGGCACCGACGGCGACGACAACATCCGCGGCACCGCGGGCGACGACCGTCTGACCGGTGGGCTGGGCAACGACACGCTGGCCGGCGCGGCTGGCAACGACAGTCTGGAAGGCGGGCCGGGCGATGACACGCTGAACGGCGAAGCCGGCAACGACACGTTGCTGGGTGGCACCGGCAACGACAGGCTGGACGGCGGCGACGGCAACGATGTGCTCGACGGCGGCGCGGGCAACGACACGCTGTCGGTCGGCGCCGGCAGCAACACCGTGCTGTTTGGCCGCGGCGACGGCCAGGACCGGCTGAGCCATGCCTACGACGCAAGCGCCGGCCGGACCAACACGCTGCAGTTCAGGGCCGGCATAGCGCCGACCGATGTCAAGCTGCGGCAGGTCGCCGACAACTATTTCGGCTACAGCCTGGGCGCGCTGGAATTCAGCATTGCCGGCAGCACCGACACCTTCACGGTCAACGCTTTCTTCACCAGCCCGTGGTACGCCGACAGCCCGAACACGCCATACACGTCGCTGCAGCAGGTGCGCTTCGACGACGGCACGCTGTGGGATCTGAATGCGCTGCTCAATCGCATCTACAGCGGCAGCCCTGACAGCGACACCCTCGCCGGCACCTTTGGCGCCGACTCGATCAGCGGCGGCGCCGGGGCAGATGTGCTGGCCGGCCGCGGCGGCGACGATGCGCTGCAAGGCGGCGACGGCAACGACACGCTGTCGGGTGAGTCCGGCAACGACACGCTCGACGGCGGCAGCGGCAACGACTGGCTGGATGGCGGCAGCGGCAACAACACCTACCTGTTCGGTCGTGGCGACGGGCAGGACACGATCGGCCACGTGTACGACAGCACTGCCGGCAAACTGAACACGGTGCAGTTCAAGCCCGGCGTGTTGCCGACCGAGGTGACGGTGCGCCGGGTCTACGACAGCCAGGGCAGCAGCGTCCAGGCGCTGGAATTGGCGATCGCCGGCACCAGTGACCGCATCACGGTCAACTACTTTTTCTACGGCGACGACCCGGGCAGCGCCTACAACCCGGTGCAGCAGGTGCGCTTTGACGACGGCACGACCTGGAACATGGCGGCGATCCTGGCCGAACTGTTCCGCGGCAGCGTCGCCAACGACAACACGCGCGGCACCACGCAGGCCGATGTGGTCAGCGGCCAGCGCGGCAACGACATACTCAACGGCGCGGCCGGCAACGACCAGTTGTCGGGCGGGCAGGGCAACGACGCGCTGTACGGCGAATCCGGCAACGACACGCTGGACGGCGGCGCGGGCAACGACTGGCTGGACGGCGGCAGCGGCCAAAACACCTACCTGTTCGGTCGCGGCGACGGCCAGGACACCATCGGCTATATCTACGACCCCAGCGGCGGCAAGCTCAATACGGTGCAGTTCAAGGCCG
>WBZS01000970.1_pt1 | contig 26481 bp, 23 predicted proteins | sample 5204201 | NCBI WGS metagenome assembly WBZS01 (sample SAMN12344357, study PRJNA552823) | activated sludge metagenome | biome: Activated sludge suspended growth; feature: Nitrification reactor; material: Wastewater; isolation source: activated sludge from nitrification reactor of wastewater... | reverse complement strand
CCGGGGCCAACACGGCTCTGGCGCTGCTGTGCTCGTTCCTGTTGGGGGCGCTGGTCGGGCATGCGGTGCGGTTCGCGTTCGGGACGGCGTCCACACGGGCTCCGGGCACGGCGATCGCGCGGGAGCTGGTCAACGCTGGGACGCCGCTGCAGACGCTGGAACTGGTCGATGAATACGAGGAGGGGGCGCGGCTCTATCGGGGTCTGACGCCCAGCGGGCCGATCGACGTGCACGTCTTCGACCGGGACACCTTCGGGCTGGCGTCCGGGATGCGGCTGCTCAACCGGCTGCGGCTGCGCGGGGCCACCGCGCGCGTCCCGTCCTTCACGCTGCGCTCTGCTCTGGAACACCGCAGCTTGCAGGCCTTGGCGTTGCGGTGGGCGGGCGTCTGGGCGCCGTTCCCGATCGCGGTCTGCGATGTCGAGGGTGCCACCGCCGTGCTCGCGGTGACCCGGGTCGAAGGGGTGCCGCTGCGGGTGCTTGGTGAGAACCTCACCGACGCGCAGGCTCGAGCCGTGGTGCGGATGTTGGTTGCGCTCCAAGAACACCGAATCGCCTTCCGCGGTCTCACCCGCGACAACGTCGTCATCCTGCCCGATGGTGCGGCCGGTTTGCTGTCGGTCGGCGAGGGCGACGTCGGTGGGGAAGACATCTCGCGCCGGGCTGACGCCGCCCAGATCCTCGTCATGCTGGCCCTGGCGATCGGCCCAGAGCGTGCGGTGGATCTCGCCGTCGACGAGGCGGGGCCGCGGACCGTGTCGCGCACGTTGCCCTTGTTGCAGACCCTGGCTCTCGGGCGGGAGCTGCGGGCCGAGTTGCGGTCACACAAGGGGCTGCTCGACCGGTTGCGGGAGCAGGTCCTCACCCTTGAGGACAGCCACGACCAGCCGGCGACGATCGAGTTGCGTCGGGTGACCGTCAAGGGCCTGCTCACGCTCGTGGGTGGTGCGGTCGCGGCATACATTGTCTTGCCGCAACTGGCGCAGGTGGATTTCGGCGCGGTGGTGTCGCGCGCGCAGTGGCCGTGGGCGCTGGCCAGCTTGGTGGCCGCGGTCCTCACGTTCGTGGGGGCGTCACTTGTGCTCACCGGGTCGGTGCCGACGCGGTTGCGGTTCCCGCGGACCTTCATGACTCAGCTGTCGGTGGCCTTCAGCGGTCTGGTCGCTCCGGCAGCGATCGGCAACATCGCGCTCAACACGCGCTATCTGCAACGCTCGGGGGTCCCGGCGGGTGCGGCGGGTGCCAGCGTGGGGCTGGCCCAGGTGTTCCAGTTCACGAGCTATGCCACCCTGCTTGGGCTCACCGGCGTCATCGCGGGGATCAGCCCGCAGGCGTCGTTTCAGCCTCCCGCGAAGGTGGTGGCGGCGCTGCCGGTGGCGCTCGTCATTGTTATCGGGTTGTTCGCTGTGCCGCGCGTGCGTCGCTTCTTCGGCGAGCGGATCATGCCGCAGTTGCGCCAGGTGTTGCCCCAGGTGCTGGCCGTCTTCCAACGGCCGCGCAAGCTTGCCGAGTTGCTCGGGGGCGCGTTGCTGCTGGACGTCTCTTTCGTCGCGGCGCTGTATTGCGCGACGCGGGCGTTCGGGGCGCAGCCGCCGCTGGCGGGGGTCGCGGTCGTCTACTTCGCTGGGGCGATCATCGGGTCGGCGGTGCCGACTCCGGGCGGGCTCGGCGGCATCGAGGCGGCGATGTCGTATGGGCTGACCACCCTCGGGGTCGACAGTGGCACGGCGGTCTCGTCGGTGCTGCTCTATCGGATCGTCACTTACTGGCTGCCGATTCCGTTCGGCTGGGTGTCGATCAACTACTTGAGCAAAATCGACGCGATCTGACCGAACCCCACCCGCGGCGCGCGTCGAATCGCCAACACTCGGCGCAGTTCTTCGCGCGTTTCGGGCACCTGGGCGCGGACTTGCCAACACCGAAGCGGTTACTCGGCGGAGGCAGCCTTTTCTTCGGGGGTGGCGGGGCGCACGACGATGCGGGTCCAGGCGCCGACGTAGATCCGGTCGTCATCGCCGAGCTCGCGCTTGGGCCCGACCTCGATCGGGTCTTCGGGCAAGGCGTCGCCCGCGTCACCGACGAATGTCCCGTTGGACGACCCCAGGTCCTCGACGAACCAACGTGTCCCGTCGGTCGTCAGCTGCGCGTGTCGGCGGCTCACTCCTGAGTCGGTGGTGCAGTCGATGTCGGGGGTGATGTGCTTGCTCGCCGACACCCGGCCGATGAGCGCGCTGCGGACCGTCAGCGGCACGACGACCGGCAACCCGGGCGAGGGCATCGGGTCGTCGGCTTCCTGCCCGGCATACCAGTCGGGGTCGATCCACACCTCGGCGACCCACTCCAGTGGGATGACCGGCGGGATGCCGCTGCCCGCTCCGGATGCCGGGGGGGTCGCCGCGGCGGGGGCAGGTATGCCGCCCCCCTCGCCTTCGCCGGGAGCCGCGCCTCCCGGCGCGAGGGCAACACCTGCGGGGGGAGCGGACGGCATACCGGAGGCTGGGGACTCAGCCCCGGCGGCCGACGCGCCGCCCGGCCCACCGTCACCGGTTTGCGCGCCTTCAGTGCCGCGCGGCATCGCCCCGGTGGTGAAGTCGTAGCCGCAGGCCTCGCAGAACAGGCTCTCGGGGACGTTCTCCGTCCCGCAATTCGGGCAGGCGAGCCCGCCGGGATTCGTGGGCGGCGGCGCGGCGCTCGCCTCAGGGGCGCTGGATGCACCGGACTGGGTGGCGTCGATCTTCGCCCCGCACGTGTCGCAGAAGTCCGCTGCAGTCGAGTCATGGCCGTTGGGGCAGACGTAGGTCACTTCTTGATCCTCCTGGTCTTGGTGGAGGCCGTGTCGAGAGCCATCTCATCCAGCTTCTCGACGCTCTTGCGCAGCCGAACGGTCCCGGCCTCGGCATCGTCGATCTCGACGACCTTCTTCAGCCGCGAGGTCATCTCCTCGTCGCCGGTCGCCGTGGCGATCTGCACGGCTCGTCCGAGCTTGCGCGTGGCGCCCGCGTCGTCGCCGGCCGCCTTGGCGGCCAGCCCATCCTGGATGGCGGCGGCGAGCTCGGCCTGGCCGGTATAGCGGGCGACCTGATCGTCTATCCGGGTCGTCAATGAGTCGTCGTTGGACCAGGTCGCCTTGACGAGCGCCTGAGTCTGCACTTCGTCGCGCACGACGATCTGCACGCGCGAGGCGAGTTGCTCCTGGCCGATGCTCTTGGCAGGCAGCCGCACGGCGACATGGTAGTCGCGGGTCTCGTCAGCCCAGGCCCCGGTCGGGAAGGCCGCCGTCAGTGGGTTGACCTGAGAACGCTTGGCGGTGATGTCCTCCAGGTTGGGCGCCACTTGCTTGACGAAAAGCACCTGCGCGCCCTGGGGCGCCCACACCCGCACGTCGACCGAGGCGACTCCGCGAGCCATCGACGCCCGAATGAGCTTCTCGAACTCGTCAGCCATCCGCTCCGGCGACGGGATGAGGTCGACGGTGCCCAGCAGCGCCGAAGCAATCCGACGGGCCTCGTCGATCTGCCACCGGTCGCCGAGCCCGCGCACGTCGCACTGGAAGAACCCCGTGGCTCCCTGGATCGCCCACGTCAGCTGGTCGGGGGTCTCGTGCTCGTTGGTGCCGTCGGTGAGCAGGATCGCGTGTCGCTGGATGACCTGCGGCACGGAGAGGAAGACCTCCTTGGCCTTGGTCAGCCAGGTGCCCATCGCGGTGCCGCCGTCGGCGCGGAACATTTGGACCGCGGCGGCGGCCTCCTGCCGGGTCCGGGCGTCCATCCGCACCATTTGGGTCATCCCATAGCCCGGGTAGACCAGCGTGCCCACATGGTTGCCGGCGATGACGGCGAACCACGTCCCGTCGGTGATCTCGTTGAGGGCGACGGTCGCGGCATACCGGCCTTGGGCGATGCCGTTGGCACCCATCGAGCCGGACGTGTCGACGATGAGGATCTCCGCGGCCTCGCCCCCGCCGCCCATCCGGGTCTCCCCAGCACCCGAGCAGGTGACCCGGACGATCGCGTGGACGTCGGTGCCGCCGTCGGGCAGGAATTCGTTCTGGAAGACCTCAGTCGTGAACTGTGCCATCGGGGCTGTCCTCTCGGTCGGCAGCGGGGCTGGGTGCGGGGTCGGGAGCAGGAGGGAGTTCGGGAGCGGGAGCAGTTTCGGGGGCGCCGGTCGCCGGGCTGGTCGCCTGCGGTGGAGCGTATGCCGCCGGGCTGGCTTCCGTGGCACCCGGCGGGCCCGCGCTGGTCGGGATTGCGCTGATCGGGTTCGCAGCGGTGGGGATCGCAGCAATGGGGTTCGCAGCGGTGGGGTTCGCAGCGGTGGGGTTCGCAGCGGTGGGGTTCGCAGGTATTGCGGCAGGTTCGACGACGGCCGAAGCAGCCGGAGGCGGACCAGCGGTCGCTCCGACCCGGGCCAATGCCACGGTGATGTTGTCGACGCCGCCGCGGGCGTTCGCGAAATCGACGAGGGCCTGCGCCAACGTCGGCGGGTGCAGGCCATGATCGCCGAGCCCGGCCACCGTGTCGGCGACGAGTTGGCGCAGCGCCACCGCGTCCGAGCAGTAGTTCCACAGCCCGTCCGAGCAGAGCATGAGCCAGCCGTCCTCGGTGAGCTGCAGCGACGCCGTGTGCGGGGTGAGGTCGTCGGGCGAGTCGATCCCGAGCCATCGGGTGATCGCATGGGCGTTGGGGCCGGTCTCGGCGTCCTTGCGCGGCATACCCTCGCGCATCTGCTCGGCTGCGAAGGAGTCGTCCGCGCTCAACTGGCGTGGCTCGGAGGTGGGCGCATCGGGCAGCCAATAGGCCCGACTGTCACCGACGTTGCCGACCACGGCCAAACCCTCGTCGATGAGCGCCGCCACGAAGGTGCAGGAGGGAGGCGTCGGCGCGTTGACGTCCGGGGTCGTCTCGACCACCGCCTGGCGGGCTGCCACAACCGCGTCGCCCAGCCGCTTGGTGATCACCCCGACGACGGCATCGGGCAGTCCCATCCCACGCGGGACCGGGTCGTCGAGAACCTCGCGGGCGGCTCGCGCGGCGGCAAGGCTGGCGATGTGGGAGTCGGTCGTGTTGGAGACGCCGTCGCAGACGACGAGGACGGCCTGCTGCAGGGGCCGAGTCGACCCCAGCAGAGCCATGGCGTCCTCGTTGCGTGAGTGCCGACGCCCGATGTCGCACACCCCGCCGACCCACGCGGCGGGCGACTCAGCGAAGTGGTCTCGGGGGTCGGGTTGTTTGGCCCCGCACGTGTCGCAGTAGCCGTCCAGGTAGCCGCCCGTGCCGCACTGGGCACATCGGGCCGCAGCCGGCGCGGGGTCGACCTCGGTCGCCGCACCTCGGGACACCGGGCCGGTCCAGCCCAGATCCAACGGCGACTCCAGACCCTCGTCCGCAGTCTGGGCGCGCACCGGCGCGTGTCGGGTCTGGGTCTCACCGTTGCGGGTGGCCGTCGGACCGGCGGTCGCGGGAGTCGGCACGGCCGCGCCGAAGTCGTGGCCGCACTGCTCGCAGAAGGCCGCGTCGGGGGGGCGCTCGGCACCGCACGCCGGACAGGCTGCGGACGCTGCCGCGCTCGCCCCCGCTCCTGGGGTGCCGGCCGGCGAGCTCACAGGACGCTCCACGGTCGGACCGCGTTGGCTCGGTCGATGAGCGCGACCCGCTCGCCTTCGTCGGGGGTGACCGCCGCGAGTTGCCGGTATGCCGCCTCCAAACCCTGCCGCACGCCGCTCACCGTGGCTGGGTGACCGGCCAGGGTGACGCCCTTGTTGGGCCCGCCCTGGGGAGAGGACACCCAGGCGAGCGCGCGTTCCAGGACCGCGACCTTGAGCTGCGCCTTGTCGGTCGGGTCGATCGGCACGCCGTCGACGCTGCGCAGGGCCTCGGTGAGGGCCGGCAGACCTTGGCCCGACTCGGCGAGCAGCCGACCGCGCTGTTGTCGGGCCGGGGCATAGGCCCTGGAGCTCGTGGGGATGAGGTCCAAGGCATCGACAGCCCCGGTGACGTTTCCGGTGGCCTGACGCACTCGGGCCATCCCGAAGGCACCCACCGGGGTGTAGTTGCCGTCGGTGCGGGCGCACACGGCATACAGGGAGTCGGCGATGGGGCCTTCCCCGCTGACCTCGCACGCGAAGGCCAAGCCGAGCTTGGGGGCGAGCTCACCGGGGACTTGACCGTAGACGGCGTTGAAGGCCGCCTGGGCGGCCGCGTTGTCGCGCCGGGCGAGGGCGGCCAGGCCCTGGATCCAGACCGCTCGCCACTCCCATGGGTCTTCGCGCAGGAGGTTGTTGGTGACGGCTTCGACCATGGCGTTGTCGCCCCGGTCCAGCGCGGTGCGGGCCAGCTCGAGCTGCACGTCGGGCGTGGCCGGGTCGGCAGCGCGCAGGGCCTCGAACCGCTCGTGGGGCTCCATCGCGCGCACGTCGCGGACCAAGGCGGCCTGGGGGTCGTGGGGGTCGGGTCGCAACCGCGGCAGGGACCACCACTCGAGCCGATCGGTGGAGATCGACGGCTCCTCGAACAACAGCGACGTGGCCGACGTCGTGGCCCGTCCGGTCTTGGCGTCCTGGGCCACCACCTCCCGCAGCACCCCGAGCATCTGGACCCGCAGCTCGTCGGCGCTGGCGAACCGGTCGTCGGGCGACTTGGCGCACGCCTTGAGCAGCAGACGGTAGAACGAGTCGTAGCGGGCGAAGACGGGTGTCTCCTCGACCGGCGGGAGCGAGTCGACATAGGTCGTCTGGTAGCCGCGGAACTCCGTGGTGAGCACGACGAGGCTGCGGCCAATGGTGTAGATGTCCGAGGCCACCGACACCCCTTGCTCGGCAACCTCGGGCGCTTGGTAGCCCAGCGTCCCGAAGATCGCCGAGTCGTCGTCATCCATCCTCCGCACGCCGCCGAGGTCGATGAGCTTGAGGTCATCCCCGACCTGGATGACGTTGTCGGGTTTGAAGTCGCAGTAGGCCAGGCCGAGGTCGTGCAGGTACTGGAAGGCCGGGAGGATCTCAAGGATGTAGGCCAAGGCCTGGTCGACCGGGAGCGGGTCATAGCGGCCGGTCTTGCGCATCCGCTGCTTGAGCAGGGCCTTGAGCGAGGTCCCGCCGACATACTCCATGACGATGTAACCGGCACCTTCGTGCATGACGAAGTTGTAGATCTCGACGATCCGGGGGTGCTCGACCTGGGCGAGGAAACGTTGTTCCGCGATCGCTGCGGCCAGGGCGTCGGGGTCACCGGTGTTGAGCAGGCCCTTGAGGACGACCCAACGGTCCGAGACGTTCCGGTCGCGGGCGAGGTAGATCCAGCCCAGCCCGCCGTGGGCGAGGCAGCCGGCCACGTCGTACTGACCCGCGACGAGGTCGCCGGCCTTGAGCTTGGGGTCGAAGGAGAAGGCCTGGCGACACTTGGGGCAGAACCCGTTGGTCCGTCCGGGCCGGTCGCCTTGGCTGCGACCCACCTTGGTGCCGCAGTTGGAGCAGAACCGCTTGTCCTCCGGGACGACCGGGTCCTTCATCACCGCGTTGGCGGCGTCGATCGCGGGCACCGGTGGGATGACGGTCAGCCCGGCGCCGAGCCGGGCGGCCCGCATCCGTTGGCTCGATGACCCGACTCGGCGGGTGGCCTTGGTGCCGGTCTGTCGGGCCCGCGCGGAGCCCATGACGGTCGCCGAGAGCCGGTTGCTCGCGGTCGAGCGGGTCGCGCCGATGGGGGAGCCCTCTGCCGCAGGCTCTTCCGACTCGCTCTCGGCCGCGGTGCCGCAGACGTCGCAGTAGCCGTCGAGGATATGGCCGGGGCAGCCGGGTTGAGCGCACGGTGTGCCGTTGGGGACGGCCGACACCTGCTGCGGCTGCGGGCGGGCGGCAGGCGTGATCGGCTCCTCCTGCTCGGCAGACGGGGGCGCCGAGGCGGCCGGGACGTCGGGCGCCGCCGCGGCCCCTGGCGTGCCGCACACGTCGCAGTAGCCGTCGAGGATCGACCCGGTGCACCCGGGCTCCTGGCACTTCGCGGCTTGGGTCATCGGGACGATGCTCCCTTCCGTCCGGAGGACGTGTCGGTCGTGCGCAGTGACATGGCGTAGGCCTGATAGGCGTCCCGCAGCGCCCGCGCCCGACGCAGGTCGGTGGGGACCTCCGCGACGACGGTCGCCAGTCGCTCGCGCAGGTGGTCCAGATCGGGATCGGTCACGCCCGTGGCGCGCGCCTCGACGGCCAGCGCACCGGCATACCCGGCGATCTCGTCGCGTTCCGCGAGCGGTTCCCCGTATGCCGTGTGCACGACGGTGAGCGCTCGACTCACCGCGTCGAGGCGCTTGAGGTAGGAGTCGACGGCGGGACCGTCGGCAGGGACCGGACCCAGCGCCCGCAGGTCGGGGACCGCGAGTCGGGGGGCCGGGATCACCGTGGCAACACAGCGGTCGACCAGCTGCTGGACGGCGACGCTACGGGCGAGCAGTTCGTCGCGCAGCTGGGCTGCTCGGGCTGCGTCGCGGGCCGTCTCGACCCGGCGTCCGGCACCGACGATGAGGTCGCGTTCGGCTCCGGCGGCTTCGAGCTCTAGGGGTGCGAGCAACCCGCCGACCTCGGCGCCCCGCTTGGCGCGGTCGGTGACGTCGACGAGACGCTGCTCCAACCGGGTCAGCAGGGTGCGAGCGGCGTCGCGTTCGACGCCGGCCGGAGCCATCCCGACCTGGTCGCGGATGCGTTCGATCGTGGCGCGGACGTCCTTGAGCCGGGTCCCGACCTCGGCGCCGGACGGTTCCAGGGACAGGCGGGCTCGCAGCGACGAAGTCATCGCATCGCACAGGCGGCACGCCTCGGGCAGCGACAATCCGAGCGCACCCGAGGTGGCCGGGGAGATCGTTGCCGCTGCCGAGTTGGGCGCGACGTCGAGGCGGCCCCAGACGAGGGTGGAGAGCCGGGCGGCCTCGGTGGGACCCACCCGGCCTGAGTCGAAGGTGACCGTCAGCAGGTCGTAGCGGTCGGAGATCGCCTTCCATAGCGCCATCGACACGAGCATGTCCCGGCTGAACGAGTCACGCTCGCTGGAGGCCAGGGCCGCGGCGTCCAGCGAGTCGAGCTCGGCCTTGCGCTTGTCCCGCCAGATGCCGAGGTCGCGCAGGTAGGCGAACGCCTCGTTGACCGCTAACGGACTGCCGAGCCGTCCGGGTGCATCCGGTGCGACGGCACCAGGCAGCGCCCCACCCGCGGCGGGCTGGGGGATCGGGTCGATGGACAGGCTCACGTCGAGGTCACCGTCACTGCCGTCCGTAGACACCGGTCGGGGGTGCCGGGGCCGCGCCAAGGGAGGGTGCCAGCCACCGGTCGTAGCTGGCCTTCCACCGGCCGTCGGCCTTCATGGTCTCCAGGAGCCGGTTGACATATTGGACGAACCCCGTGTCGGCAGCGTTGAACCCCAGGCCGTAGGGCTCGTCGGTGATCGCGGTCTGGGTGGGGACGACGGCATACGGGTCCTGGGCGACCAATCCCGCCAGGACAATGTCGTCGCCGGTGATCGCGTCGACCTTGGCCTGCTGGAAAAGCAGGAGGCACCCGGTGTGGGTGTCCGCGGTGACGGCGACGGCGCCCTTGGGGACGAACTCCTGCAGCTTGGTCAGGCTGGTCGTCCCCGTGGGCGCGCAGACCTTGGCCTTGGCGGCGGCGAGATCGTCCAGGCTCTTGGCGGTGCTGCCCTTGCGGACCAGGACCTTCTGGCCGGAGTGGTAGTACTCCGAGGAGAAGGCGATCGGCCAGTCCAACCAGCGCGCGCAGTTCATCGTCATGTTGCGAGCGATGATGTCGACCTTGCGCTCGACGAGGAAGGACTGGCGCTGGCCGGCCGTGATGACGACAAGCTGGACCTTGGTCGGGTCGCCGAGGATCGCCTTGGCGATCTCACGCACGAGGTCAATGTCGAAGCCCTCGATCTGGCCCGCGAGCGGGTTGCGGGCGCCCATGAGCAGGGTGTCGGCCGAGACCCCGGCGATGAGGTAGCCACGGGCCCGGATCTCGGCAAGCCGACCCGTGAGCGCGCCGGCAGCAGGCAGGGTCGCCACCGGGTCGTAGCTCTGCACTGGGTTGAAACCGGCTGGAGCCGGGCTGCACTTGGAGGCAGTCGTCGTCGAGGGCGCGGCGGAAGTCGGCGGGGCGCTCGACGCCGCGGCTGTCGGCGTGGGGCTCAACGGGGTCTGGGAATAGCCGCCCCCAGCACACGCCGCCAACGACACGAGCACGGCGGTCCCGACGGCCCACAGGGGGAGGTGGCGACGCGGCATACGGGTCATCGGTATTCCTCCACACGCTTGGCGATCCCGCGGGTGGCAAGCACAGCGGCTGCCAGCCCCACGAGCAACAGGACGACCGCGGTCGTCGAGGCCCGGGTTGCCGGGCCGTCGACGTCTTTGACCAGCGCGGCCTGGAAGCCGTCGACGGCGCTCGCGCTCGCCTTCTCGAAGGCAGCGAAGCTGGCGCGTGGCGTCTCGGTGGCTCCCGTCGCCTTGGCGACTGCGGCATCCCACGTGCCCGCGTTGTCCAGCCCGCGCACCTCGACGTGGGCCTTCTGGTATGCCGTCCACGCCTGGCTCAGCGCGCTGGCGCTGCCGGTCCCGCCGAACCAAGTTACCCCGCCCAGGGCCGACAGGTTGGTGGTGACCGTGGCGTCGTTCTTGGCCCAGGCGGTCTCGTTGGCGCTCGCCTGGCCCCGTCGGATCAGACCGAGGCTCTCGTTGGCCCGAGCGTCGAACGCGGCGGTCCGGGCGCTGGTCAGGGCGAGGGTGCCAGCGAGCTGGTTGGTGGAGACCTTGCGGGCGTCGGCGGCGATCCCGCCGAAGATGACCATCCCGGCGATCAACCCGCCGAGCACGGCGACGGTCGCCGCGGTCACTCCGATGTTGAGGTAGCGGTGGGTGCGCCGTGCGAGCCAGAGACCGACCAACGCCAGCACCAGCACGGCAACAGTCCCGGTGACCAGGGTCGGCCACGAGGAGCCAGCCATCGACAGCTCGCCGCGCGAGCGCTGGGCGTTGGCCTGCAGGAGCGCCTCCAACGGCGGGACGGCCGCTGCCCGCAGCCCCGCACTGGCCGAGGTCATGTAGGTGTTGCCGATGGGCATGCCCTGGCGGTTCTCGGCCCGGGCTCGTTCGACGAGCCCGGCGTAGTCCTGCAGGGCCGCGTTGAGCGCCGCCAGGGCGGCGCCGTCCGCCGGTTGCGCCGCCGCCGCGGTCGCGATCGTCTCGGCTGCCCGTTTGAGGGCGGCCTCGTAGTCGGCCCGCTGGGCCGAGTCTTCCAGTCCGCCGACGAGGAACGCGTTGGTGGCGTCGGCATCGGCCCGCAGGATGTCGGCATAGATCGACTGCACCCGCACGACCTGGTCGGTGGTGGCTCCAGCCCGCCCGAGCGCCTGCGCGCTGGACCACATGTTCCACGCCCCGACAACCCCGAAGAGGACGGCGGCGATGGCCGCGACCGCGCCGAGCATCCGCATCCGGCCGGGCGTGCCGCTCGCCTTGCCCTTCACCCAAGCGGTCACCCGCGGTTTGGTGGGGGTCACCACGGCGTTCGGGTATGCCGGTCGCGCACCTTGCCCTGTCGGCGCCAGGACCGCGGGGCGAGCCTGCGTCGGTGCGGGCGAGGGGGCGGCGACCGGCGGCGGGGCTGCTGCCTGCTGGCTCATGGTTGGGTGGCTCCTTCGTCCGTGGCGGCCTCAGACGGGTCGCTGAGCGAACCCGTGGGCGTCTCGGTGGGGGTTGAGAGCGCCGGGTCGGGGGCGGGCGGCATACCGTCGTCGCTGGCGCGACCGTCCCCGAAGGTGACGAGCTCGATGGGCTCATCGGCGCGTTGGTCGGCCGTGGGGTCGTCGGCCACGTCGGCCTCGGAACCGGGCCCGGTGAAGTCTTCGACCCGCAGCTCCTTGAGCTGCTCAGGCGTGAGGTCGGCCTGGAGGTGCAACCGCCAGGCCTGCCGACCGATGGCCTCTTCGAGGGCGTTCCGGGCGAATCGGCCGTTGCCGAATGCCTCGTTGCGCGGCGTCGCGGCGAGCACGGTGCGGAAGTGCGCCTCGGCATCGGGCGTCACCGTGTAGTCCGCCGCCGTCGCGAGTTTGTGCAGGATCGCGACGATCTCGTCGTCGGTGTAGTCCTCGAACTCGATGACCGTCTTGAACCGGCTGGACAGCCCGGGGTTCTGCGCGATGAAAACGACCATCGGGTCGGGGTAGCCCGCGACGATGACGACAAGGTCGTCCCGGTGGTCCTCCATCTCCTTGACGAGGGTGTTGACCGCCTCCTGGCCGTACTGGTCGCCGGAGAGCGCATAGGCCTCGTCGATGAACAGCACCCCGCCATAGGCCTTCGCGCACGTCTCGGCGGTCTTGATCGCGGTCTGCCCGAGGTAGCCGGCGACCAGCTCGGACCGGTCGACCTCGACGAGTTGCCCCTTGGACAACAGCCCGAGCGCTTGGTAGATCCCGCCGACCATCCGGGCCACCGTCGTTTTGCCCGTGCCGGGGTTGCCCACGAAGACCAGGTGCCGGGTGATGTCGGCGTTCTTCAGGCCCGCCTCGCGGCGCAGCTTGTCGACCTTGAGCATGGCCACCTGTTGGTGGACCTCACGCTTGACCCGTTCGAGGCCGATCATCGCGTCGAGATCGGCGAGCAGCTCCTCGACGGTCTTGGTCGGCTTCGGGGGCTCGGGCTCGGCGGGCGCCGGGGTCGGCGCGGTTCCCGGGTCGGCTGCTTGGGTGGGTCCGGAGGTCGGGTCACCGCTCGTGGGCGGCTGGGTCGGCCCCCCTGGTATGCCGCCCGCTCCCGTCGACCACGGGAACGGGGTGAGCGTCGGGGTCGGCCAGGCGGCGTCCCATCCGGCTGAGGTGGGGGAGGCGGGCGAGGCGGGAGAAGACGGCATACCGGGCACGTCTGGGGCGGGGACGCGCGGGTTGGCCAAGCGGGCGGCCTCCAACTGGGCGGCGGCCGCGACGGCGGCGTTCCCGGTCACCCGCAGGGTCGGCTCGCCGAGCCCGCAGGCGGCCGAGGCGACCTCGGTGAGCGCCTTGGCGTATGCCGTGGCTCGACTCGGCGCGGTGGCGGCAAGCTCGCTCAACAGCGCGGTCGGCGCTCCCCGGGACTTGCGTCCACGGCTGGCGGCGTCGAAGAACGCGGCATTGGCGGCGGCCAGGTCGGTGGGGCCAGCGTCGAGCGCGGCGCACCAGTCCAGGGCCGCGCGAGGCGCGGCTTCCGCGATTGCGGCGGCGAACACCATGCCCTCGTCTCGGGCCCGGTCGGGCGCCAGGCCCGCCTTGGTCGCCACGGCGACAAGACCGTCGACCGCTTCGCGCAGCGCGCTCATCTAGCCCTGCCTTCCGATGGGGGGTTGCAGCCGGATGTCCGGGTTCGCAGGTGCCTGCGGGGGGGTCAACGTCGGAGAGGGTGCCGAAGGTGCCCCGGAGTCCGGCGTGACCTGCGGGTGCCTCGGGGCGGTCGAGTCCGGTGCAGGTGCCGGGCCGGGACTGCTCGGCATGGGCGGGAGGGGCGTGCCCGCACCGAGGGCCAGCTCACCGCCAGTCGAGGCGTGCCCGAACTTCTCCTGCAGGAACCGTCCATGGATGACCAGTGCCTCAGCATCGGCGCGGTTGATCGCGTCGAAAACCCGGTCCATCGTCCGGCCGAGCAGGTCCAGCTGGTCGACGAGGATCATCAACGGAGTCTTGCCCCGGTCGACCGGTCGGGAGTCGGCCCACTCGCGGGGCAGCCGCAGATAGCCGCCGATCGCCTCAGGAAGGTAGTCGGTCGCTGTCGCCATGACGTGATAGGCCTGGGTGCTCCCGCCGCCGAGCCGGTCCATCCGCGGGATCGTCTCGCGCACCGTCTTGGTGACCCGGCGCAGCCGAGCGAGGACCTCCGGCCGGACCTTCCCCGCGACCGCCATCGCCTCGACCTGGTCGACGGCCGCGAGCAGGTCAGCGGCCGTCGGGACGCGGGGGATCGGCGTCTCGGGCGGCTGCTCCTGACGCCCGAACAGCCACTCGCCGATGCCCATGGTTGCTGATTGTCCCCTGTCCGCGTCTGTCTGTCTGTGGTGGTCCGCCCTGACCGGTCCCTGACCGACCCTGGCTCCTGCGCTCGTTACCCCGTTCGGCCGGTATTCCGTCCGCGCAAGGTGGCGGGACGGCATACCGGCGGACGGGTGGGTCGGCCCGCAGGAGGTGGCCGGGACGGTCAGCGTCCGATGTCGAGCGAGCCCATCTGGACGTTGGGGTTGACCCGGTTGGCGCGCTCGAGATAGGTCCGCGACTTGGCGACCTCGGTCTCCAGGGTGCCGATGGTCGCGGCCATGTTGTCCAGGGCCTGCACCTTGAACGTGTCGATGGCGTCCATCGTCTGGTAGATGTTCGCGAACGCCGCCTGCAACTGCTCGATGCCGATGGTTGCGCTCGCGGCCTGCTCCTGGATCCGGACCGAGTTGTCGCGCAGCATCTCCGACGTCGACTGGATCAACCCGGAGGTCGTCGTGTTGAGCGCGGTGATCTGGTCAAGGACGAGCTTCTGGTTGCCGAGGGCCTGGGCGACGATGACGGCTGTGCGCAGGGCGGACACGGTCGTCGTGGAGGCCCGGTCGACACCCTTGATGAGCTCGATGTTGTTCTTGATGGTGATGTCGATGGCCAGGTAGTTCTGGATCGACACCGCCAGCTGGGTGAGCAGGTCTTGGTGCTTTTGGCGGACGTAGAACAGGACGTCCTGCTTGAGCGCGGTCGCCTTGTCCGGGTCGGCCGCCTCCAAGGTGGCGATCTGGGCGGCCATCTTGGCATCGAGCCGCTCGGCGATGTAGACGTATTGGTTGAGTCGGCCCATCGAGTCCCAGAGGTTCTGCTTCTCCAGGTTGAGTGCGACGTTGTCGCGGTGCAGCTCGTCCTGGCCCTGGCGCAGCGACTGGAGGATGCCGTCGAGGTGGCTCTGCGCCGACTGGTACTTGCGGAAGTAGTCGGTGATCTTGTCGCCGAACGGGATCATCCCGAGGACTTTCTTGACCCCGGTCGCTTGGCTCGGGTCGAGGTCCTCGACGGTCCGACGCAGCTCAAGCAGGGTCTTGCCCACCTTGCCGCCCTCGGACAGGCCGCCCTCTTGCAGCGCCTTGACCGGTGACTTGAGCAGTCGGTTGCTCGACTCGGCCGCGCGGCGGATGTCTTCGTCGCCCATGACGCGGACGTCGTTGGCCTTGGTCTCGAACTGGGGGGACTTGGGGGCGGCGGTCATGAGCGCCTGCAGGTAGCTCTCGACCTTGGCGTCCAGCCCGGGCAGCGCGGCCTCGGGCACGGCGGGTGCCATCCGAGGAGCGGCCGTCGTCGGGATCGGCTGGGCGGCCGCCGCTGGCGGTTCAAGGCGCAGCGAGTCGGTGGCCGCAGGCGGCGCGAGCGGCTGCATGGCCGCGGCGGAGGTGGCGGCGTCCTGGGCGCCGTAGGGCGGCTGGCTCATCTGTCTCCCTGTTCGTGCAGCTGGTGTGACGGGGTATGCCGTGGTCTGGGTGTCCCGGGTCCGGGGGGTCCGTGTCGGGCGTCGCGGGTGCGGGCACCGATAGTCCAGACGTGCGGCCAATCTACGCGGTTCCCTTGCGGGTCGTCAGGTGAAGTCCGGCACCGCTTCGTGCGGCACGGGCACCAGCCTGGGGCACCAGCCTCGGGTCACCGGTGCACAACCGCCGACCCGAGCATGTATGCCGCGACAAGGAACAGCAGCACGGCGAAACCGCGCCGCAGCGCCTGCGGAGAGGCACGCCGGGCCAGACGTCCGCCGAGCAACCCGCCGAGGATGGCGCCGACGGTGAACGTGGCCACGAGCGGCCAGTCCAGGGACGCACCCTGCACGAGCCGCGCCGCCAGGGCGGTCGCGCTGTTGAGGGCGATGACCAGCAGCGACGTCCCGATCGCCGCGCGCATCGGATAGCCCAGGACCAGGGTGAGGGCAGGGACGATGGCGAACCCGCCCCCGACCCCGAAGAAGCCGGTGAGCACCCCGACCCCGACTCCGACGGCGGCGATCGGACCGAGCCGACGAGCGGTCGAGCCAGAGCCAGCCGTGTTTCCTGAGGCTCCCACGACTCCCGAGGCTCCCGAGGCGGCCTCGCCCGTTGCTATCGCCACGTCCGGGTCGTCGTCCGCACCGCCGGGGGTCTGGCGCACCATCAGCCCACCGACGACCGCCAAGAGGCTCGCTAGCAGGACCACGAGGACCGGAGCGGGCACCGCGGCGGAGGCGAGCGACCCGGCATACGTGCCGACGATGCCGACCACGGCGAGCACGACCGCGTCGAGCAACCGGGCGGTGCCCCCGCGCACGTGGCTGACGGCGGTCGAGGCGGCACTCACCCCGACGATGACCAGGGACGCGGTAGTCGCGTCGTGCGGCGGCATACCGAGGACATAGATGAGGACCGGGATGGTGAGGATCGCACCGCCCCCGCCGAGCGCTCCCATGACCGCGCCGGTCACCAGTCCGAGTGGGACGGCGATCCAAGGCATCTCGCCACTCTAGGACCATTGCGGCGGGCGCCTGGCACCGACAGCGGCCAACCGATTTCTACTGCGGTGGGGCGAGCGTGTAGTCTCTCCGACGCACTCCAGCGGCCCTCGCGGGCCGGGTGGGGCGCCCCAATAGCTCAGTCGGCAGAGCGTTTCCATGGTAAGGAAAAGGTCTAGGGTTCGATTCCCTATTGGGGCTCGGGATCAGGCATAACGCCGGATCGCCACGGCGGGATAGCTCAGTTGGTCAGAGCGCACGACTCATAATCGTGAGGTCGCGGGATCGAGCCCCGCTCCCGCTACTGCTCCGGTGAGCCCTCGGTTCCGGACCGCCTGCAGGTGGTCGCGGATCGTGGATTTCCCGGTTCAGCGCCCCATCCCGTACCCTTGAGCGTTGCGCGTGCGCCTGAAGCGCATGTCCGCCCGTTCGACGCTCCACCCATCGACAGACCAGCAGCGAGGTAGCCACCGTGGCCAGCAAGACGACCGACATCCGGCCGAAGATCACCATGGCGTGCACCGAGTGCAAGGACCGCAACTACATCACCAAGAAGAACCGCCGCAACGACCCCGACCGGTTGGCGTTGGCCAAGTTCTGCCCCAAGTGCGGCAAGCACACGGAGCACCGCGAGACCCGCTGAGGCTCGCAGCCGGCATACGTTTCTAGGCCGCGTCTTCCCGATGGGAAGGCGCGGCCTGTGTCGTATGCCGTCCCGCCGGTCCGCGGGTCACCTCGGGACCGGCGCCGCCGACCCGGCAGCGGCCGTTCGCACGCACCCGCGTGCCCCACATCAGTGCCCCACATCACGGGACCTCGGCCCTTCCGCAACACGCGACACGCTGGTAACGTTCGCGAGTTGCGTTGCCCAAAGTGAACTGCTAACCTTTCGAACATGAACAACGGGTGAACGACCGCAAGGTCACAGCCCAGCGCACCTCGAGCCGTCACCAACAGGGTGACGACGTGAGATCCCAAGGGGGGATTGACATGCGCAAGCTCATCTCGCTGTACCGGAACGACTACAAGGCCACGCCTTGCATCGCGAGCCTTGCGGTGCTTCCGCTGAAGCCCGAGGCCTGAGCCGACTCCACGGTCGAAGCCCCTGTCCGCCTGATGGCGACGGGGGCTTCCCCGTTTTCTAGGCCTGGGGGTGGCTGCGGTGCGCGGACGGCATACCCGGTGCTCTCCGGCCACCACGACGACGGGGTGGCCTAGGCTTCCGGTATGCCGGTCAACCCCGAGTTCGCGGGACGGGTCTACCCTCCCAGCGCCCCCTACGGCGTGAGCGCCGCCAAGATCAAGGAGTTCGCCGAGGCGGTCGGAGCGACCGATCCGGCGCACACCGACCGAGCTGCCGCGCAGGCCCGCGGCTATCGTGACGTCATCGCCCCGCCCACGTTTGCGGTGCTCGTGGCGCAGCGCGCGGAGATGGAGTTCATCTTTGACCCAGAGGCCGGAGTCGACTTCAGCCGCGTCGTCCACGGCGAAGAAACCTTCATCCATCACCGTCCGATGACGGCCGGCGACGAGATCGTTGGCGTCCTCACCGTCGACTCGGTCAAGGCGGCCGGCGGCCACACGATGATCGTCACCCGCACCGAGCTGTCCGCGGGCGAGGAGCCGGTCTGCACCGCCCTGTCCACCATCGTCGTGAGGGGAGGCGAGTGATGACCGACCTCGCCGGTGGCGCGACACGTGCGCGCAGGTCGTTCGAGGGCGTGTCGGTGGGGAAGTCCCTGCCGGCCAAGACGGTCCACGTCGACCGGGCCCGCCTCGTCCAATATGCCGGAGCATCGTTGGACCGCAACCCGATCCACTGGGACGAACGCTTCGCCAAGCACGTCGGGCTGCCTGACGTCATCGCGCATGGCATGTTCACCATGGGGGCGGCCATCACCGTCGTCACCGAATGGGTGGGGGACGCTGGCGCGGTCCTGCGTTATGGCACCCGCTTCACCAAGCCGGTGGTCGTCCCTTACGAGACCGGGGCCGATGTGCAGTTCTCGGGGACGGTGACCGCGGTGGACGAGACGACCCGTCAGGCCACCGTCGAGATCACCGCCACCTGCGGTCCGGACAAGGTGCTCGGGCGCGCCGCCGCTGTCGTTCAGCTCGCCTGACGTGCGCGAAGCCTTCGATGCGCCGCTCGCGGCGCTGACCACCATGCGGGTCGGCGGCCGCGCCGATCGGCTGGTCAGCGCGGAGTCGGTGGACGAGTTGGTGGACGCGGTCCGCCAGGTCGACGACGCACAGGAGCCGTTGCTCGTCCTGTCCGGCGGCTCCAATCTCGTGGTCGCCGACGATGGTTTCCGCGGCACCGTGGTCCAGGTCGCCAACCGAGGCGTGCGGGTGGAGTCCCGAGACCACTGCAGTGGGGTGACGATCCGGGTCGCCGCGGGCGAGCCCTGGGACGACCTGGTCCTTCGAGCAGTCGCCGAGGGGTGGTCGGGGATCGAGGCGCTGTCCGGCATACCGGGCTGCGTGGGGTCCACCCCGGTGCAGAACGTCGGGGCCTACGGCCAAGAGGTGGCCGATACCATCGCCCAGGTCCGGGTCTGGGATCGCGACCGCGAGGCGGTGCGCACCCTGGCTGCTGCCGACTGCGGCTTCACCTATCGCGACTCGCTCTTCAAACGGAGCGCCGGTCGGTTCGTCGTCCTCGAGGTCGTCTTCCAGCTCCCGATCGGCGACCTGTCGGCCCCGGTCGGTTATGCCGACCTCGCCGCCGCCCTGGAGGTGGCCGAAGGAGAGCGGGTGCCGCTGGCCGATGCGCGGGAGGCTGTGCTCGCGCAGCGTCGCCGTCGCGGGATGGTTCTTGACGGCGCCGACCACGACACCTGGAGCTGTGGGTCGTTCTTCACCAACCCCATTCTCTCGCAAAAGGATTTCGAGGTGCTCCAGGGGCGGGTCGCCGCTCGGCTCGGTCCCGACGGTCCCACCCTGCCTCGCTGGAACGATGCGGCCGGCGTCAAGACGAGCGCAGCGTGGCTCATCGAACGCGCGGGGTTCGGCAAGGGCTTCGGTATGCCGGGTCCGGCCGCCTTGTCGACCAAACACACCCTCGCAGTCACCAACCGTGGCTCGGCCAGCGCGGCGGATGTCGTTGCGTTGGCCCGCGCGGTGCGTGACGGGGTTGAGGCGGCCTTCGGTGTGCGCCTGGTCAACGAACCGGTCCTTGTCGGCCTGAGCCTCTAGACGGCGAAACCTCGTGCTCAGCCGACGATCTGGAGGCTGAAGACCTTCTTGGCGAACTTCGTCTTGGTCCCGGTGACGACGATCTCGGGGCGCGTGTAGTCCAACCGGATCGACGCGGCCCCCTTCGGATCGACCTTGAAGACGACCCATCCCGTGGCCGACTGGGTCGCTGGCACCTCGGCTGGGAGCAGCGCCCAGCCAGCGGTGGCCAACTGGGCGTCGACCAACGGGTCAGCACGGTTCGGATACTGCGACCCGGTGACGAGCGAGAAGTCGACCTCACGCAGTGGCGCGGTGTATTTCGTCCCCGCTTTCCACGTCATCTCGATGGCGATCAGCTCGAACGCCGCGGCCTGCGCGGCCGACCCGCTAGGCCAGGGCAGAGCACGGGCCATCCGCAGCACCGAGATCTCGTGACCGAGCGAGTCGTCCTTGATGACCTTCGAGATCGCCACGAACTCTGTCGGCAGCGGGCCGGTGAGAGCGACGGCCGAGGCCGTTGCGGTCGGGAGGGTCGTCGCCGCCGGACCGGTGATGGTCGCCGTCGACGTGGGTATGCCGGCCGGGCTGCTTCCCGCTGCGGTGGCCTGCGCGGTGACCTCGGCGGTTGTGGTCGCTGTGGGTGCGCGTGACGGCACCGCTGCCGAGGACGTCTCGGTCGGCACAGTGGAGCGGGGCGCGGTTGCGGCACCGCTGGAACACCCCGACAGGGCGCCGAGGATGGCCAGGCACGCGGCGGCAAGGAGCCGCCCAGGGCCGTGGGTCGGCCTTCCGCAGACGCCCGCCGCGGCTGCGCTGGGGGCCGGGCACGACGGCATACTCCTCACGCGGGCCAGCCTAAACGCGGCTGGGGCCGGGTCACGAACCCGGCCGAGGTGAGGCAGCGCGGAGATCGAGATGCCGGGTCACGCGCGGGCAAGCCAGGCGTCGACGTCCCGTAGCGCACGCAGGCGGATCGAGTCAGGAGCCCGGCTGGCCCGGATCGAGTCGCGCGCCAGCTGCGCCAGGTCCGGGTCCGTGAACCCGAGTGCCTCACGCGCCACGGCGTATTGCCCGACCAACCGGGAACCGAACAGCAGCGGGTCGTCGGCTCCCAACGCGACCGGTATGCCGTGCCGCACCAGTTCGCGCAGCGGCACCTCTGCGGGGCTCGCATAGACCCCCATCGCGACGTTGCTGCCTGGACACACCTCAAGGGCCACCCCGGCCTCGGCCACCTCGTCGAGCACCCGCGGGTCCTCGACCGAGCGGACCCCGTGGCCGAGCCGGTCGGGCCGCAACGACCCCAGCGTCTCCTGAACTGCGGCAGGGCCGAGCAACTCGCCGCCGTGCGGGACCAGGGCCAGTCCGGCCCTGCGGGCGATCTCGAAGGCGGGCGCGAAATCGGCCGTCGCGCCGCGTCGCTCGTCGTTGGAAAGGCCAAAACCGACGACCGTGCCCGGGCCGTCACCGGCATACTTCGCCGCCAGCCGGGCCAACGTCCGAGCGTCCAGCGGGTGGCGGATCCGCGAGGCGGCCACCACGATCCCGACCCCGACGCCGGTCGCCGCCGTCGCCTGGGCTGCGGCGTCCAGCACGATCTCCAAGGCTGGGGTCAGGCCCCCGACATGGGGCGCATAGGAGGATGGCTCGACCTGCAGTTCAAGCCACCGGGAGCCTTCGGCAGCGTCGTCTGCGGCTGCTTCCGCAACGACGCGGCGCATGGCCTCCTCGCCACGGACACACGATCGGGCCAGGTCATACAGCCGTTGGAAGCGGAACCAGCCTCGTTCGTCCGTCGCATGCAGCCGGGGTGGCCAGTGGTCGGTGAGCGCGTCAGGCAGCCGCACCCCCCGGCTCGCGGCGAGGTCGGCCAGGGTGCCGATCCGCATCGAACCGGTGAAGTGCAGGTGCAGATGCGCCTTCGGCAGGGCAGCGAGCGATCGTTGCCCGAGATCCGGGACGAGAGTCGGGTCGGCGTTCAGTCCTCGAGGTCCTCGTCGGTGTCCAGGTCGATGATGTGCATCGCCGCTTCCTCGGCCGACGCGCCGCCGCCGTCGATCCCCACGTCGCCGGCGAAAACGTCGTTCTCGAAGGCCGGGTCACCGTCTTCGGCACTGGCGACGATGCGACCACTGCGGGTGCGCCCGGCTTGACCGACGAAGTCCTCCTCGGCGTAGATCGAGTCCGGGTCGTCACCGCCGAGCTTCTCGCGTCGGGCCCGCTCGAAGCCCGACTCGTCCTCGGGGGCGCCATAGGCCGAGTAGGGGTCCGGTTCTTCCTGCAGGATCCGCTGGTCGATGGTCTCGTGGCCGCGTTGTTCGGTTGCCGTCGTCCCGAAGGCGTAGGACCCTCGGGGACGGTCCGGCGGCGAGTAGCCCTCGTCGAGGATGTCGTCGACGCCGCGGTCCACCAGGGTGTCGCCCGGCTGCAGTTGGTCCTCGTCGTCGACCGACCACACCTCCAACCCGTCGGCGATGGTGTCGTTGTCGAAGGCAGCCTCATCGGTGCTCATGACCTCACTCTGCCACCTTCATCACGTTCCGTGCGAGGTGGTGAACACCTCACCTCCGACCCCTTGTCCGCGCGCTCAGTCACGCAGGACGCGCACCGTCTCGAGGGTGGGGTCGGCGGCATACGCGATGCGCACGCCGGCCCTGTGCGCGGCCCGCAGGGCGGTCACCGTCGCCTCGGTGACGCGCTCACCAGGGGCAAGGACAGGTATGCCGGGTGGATACGGCGCGACGAGCTCACCGCAGGTGCGTCCCACCGCACGATCCGCGGGCACCGTCTCCTGGGGAGCGAAAAACGCCTCTCGTGGCGGGCAGACCTGTTGAGGGACAACGCTCCACGCGATCGAAGCGGCAGGAGGCCGAGGCGTGCCTCGGTGTCGTTCGACGAGTTCCACGAGAGTGTCGCCGAGCCGTTCCAGCGTGGCGGGCGGGTCGGCCAGGGTCACCATCGCCACGAGGGTGTCGCGGTCGGCCAGCTCGACCGGCATACCGAGGTCGATGAGGTCAGCCTCGATCCGGGTGCCGTCAGCGCCCGTGCCGGCCAGGAGCAGGCAGACCTTGACCGGATCGACGTCGGGGCCGTCGAGGACCGCGAGACCGGGGACGGCGCGCAGGCGGGACCGTAGAGCGCCGACGCCGTCCAGCAGGCGGCCCAGCAGGTCCGGTCCGTCCCGCTCGAGCGGGGCCCGGCTCGCGTCGATGCTGGCGAGGATCGCCCCCGAGGGGCTCGTCGTGGCGGTCGCCTCGATCGCGGCGGCCAACCGGGCCGGGTCGATCCGCTCGGTCCGCGCCAGCACGAGCGCCCCTTGCGACCACGCCGGAAGCGTCTTGTGCGCGCTGGTCACCAGCGCGTCGGCACCTCTGGCCAGGGCATGTCCGGGCAGCCCCGGGTGGAACCCGAAGTGTGCCCCCCACGCGGCATCGACGACCAGGGGTATGCCGCCAGCCCCCCACCCGTGCGCGACTGCGGCCAGGCCCTCGATGTCAGCGAGCGTGCCGACATAGGACGGGTCACCGACGAAGACGGCAACGGCATCGGGCGCGCCGACCAGCGCGTCGGTGAGGGCCTCGGGGGTGATGCCGCGCGGCATACCGAGGTCGTCGACGGTCGGGCACACCCACACCGGTGACAGTCCGGCGAGGACCAGCCCGAGCAGGAGCGAGCGGTGCAGGGTGCGCCCGACGATGACCCGGTCACCGGGGGAGCCGACGGCCAGCGCGAGGGCCTGGTTGCCGTGGGTCGACCCGCCGACCGAAAACCGGCACACGTCCGCTCCCCAGAGCGCGGCCGCCTTGGCCTCGGCGGCGGCGAGCACGCCGCGGGTCTGGGACATCGTGTCCAGACCGGCATACAGGGGCACGTCCCCGGCCACGACGTCGCCGACCAGGTCGAGACGGCGCTTGTGTCCGGGGATGGTGAACGGCGTCGGACCGGCTTCCTGGAAGGCCAGCCAGGCATCCAAGGCCGGAGCGTCGGCGCGCAGTCCGCGAGGGTCGGTGGGCATGCGCGCCGCTGGCTCAGTGTGCTTCTGCCAGCAGCCCTTGGATCCGAGCCACGCCTTCGGCGAGGTCGGCGTCTCCGAGCGCGTAGGAAAGCCGGAGATAGCCACTCGGGCCGAACGCCTCACCCGGCACCACGGCGACCTCGACCTCGTCGAGGATGAGCGCGGCGAGCTCGGCCGAGGTGAGTGGCTTCGCGCCGCGGATCGTGCGACCGAGGACACCCTTGACCGACGGGTAGACATAGAAGGCACCGGCCGGGGTCGGGCACTGGACCCCGTCGATCTCGCTGAGCATGGCCACCATGGTGCGTCGGCGGCGGTCGAACGCCTCCTTCATCGCGTCAACGGCGGAGAGGTCTCCGCGCAGGGCGGTGATCGCGGCCCGCTGGGCGATGTTGTTGACGTTGCTCGTCAGGTGGCTCTGCAGGTTGGTGGCCGCGGCGATGACGTCCTTGGGCCCGATCATCCAGCCGACCCGCCAGCCGGTCATCGCGTAGGTCTTGGCGACGCCGTTGAGGACGATGCAGGTGTCCGCCAACTCGGGGACCTCGACGACGATGCTCGTCGCCCGCGCGCCGTCGTAGGTGAGGTGCTCGTAGATCTCGTCAGTGATGACCCAGATGCCGTGCTCGTGGGCCCAGCGGCCGATCTCACGGGTCTGTTCGGGGGAGTAGACCGCGCCGGTCGGGTTGGACGGTGAGCAGAACAGCAGCGCCTTGGTCCGCTCGGTGCGCGCGGCCTCAAGCTGGTCGACGGTGACGAGGTAGCCCTGCTCCTCGCCGGCGAAGACCTCGACGGTCGTGCCGCCAGCCAGCGCGATCGCCTCCGGGTAGGTCGTCCAGTAGGGCGCGGGCAACAGCACCTCGTCGCCCGGGTCGATGATCGAGGCGAAGGCCTGGTAGACCGCCTGCTTGCCGCCGTTAGTGACCAGCACGGACGTCGCGGGGGCGGCATACCCGCTGTCGCGCAGCGTCTTGGCCGCGATCGCCTCGCGCAGTTCGGGGAGGCCAGCGGCGGGCGTGTAGCGGTGGTTGGCGGGGTTACTCGCCGCCGCGATCGCCGCCTCGACGATGTAGTCGGGCGTCGGGAAGTCCGGCTCGCCGGCGCCAAAGCCGATGACGGGCCGACCCTGGGCCTTGAGAGCCTTGGCCTTGGCGTCGACGGCGAGGGTGGCGCTTTCGGCGATGGCGCCGATGCGCCGAGAGACACGGCGGGGGACGATGAGGTCGGTCACAGGCGACATGTTCCCATTGGGCCGGGGATGTCCGTGCGTCCGGTCCGCAGTTCGGGCGGGGATCTCCCAGGTATGCCGGTTCGCGCCGGGCCGCTGCCTCACGTATGCTTTCCCTTCGGTTGGCTTTCGAGACCATGCTCAGTCGTGCCCGCAGCAAGGTGTGGGCATCCCAGTGGGCAGGTCACGCTCACGCCAGTCGACTGCCGGATCTCCCCAGGTCCGGCGGAGGGCAATAGCTCAATTGGTAGAGCACCGGTCTCCAAAACCGGCGGTTGGGGGTTCGAGTCCCTCTTGCCCTGCGTCAGTAGTAGGACCTGATCGAGAAGAGGCCGCGTGACCGAGTCGAGCACCGCACAGACGGGCAGCCGTGCTGTCCGCCAGCGGCCCGGTGACGGCAACCCGTTCAGCCGCTTCTTCGCTGCCGTGTCGTTGTTCGTCCGCCAGATCCTTGACGAGCTGCGCAAGGTGGTCCGCCCGACCGGGTCCGAGCTGCTCAACTTCACGGTGGTCGTCATCCTCTTCGTGCTCGCCATCATGGCGATCGTCGCGGGGCTCGACTTCCTCCTGCACCGCCTGGTGCTGTGGGTCTTCGCCGGCAGTTGACGGTGCCGATCTCGCACAGGCGGGCGGGTCTCATTCGGGCGCTACCGCGCCCCACGACGCAAGGAAAGTAGGTCCAGGCCGTGGCCGACCAGGACGAAGTCCTCGACATCGAGGCGGACGACACGCAGCTCGACGACGTCGAGGCGGTTGCCGACCCCGCATCCGAGCCTGAGGTCGTCGCTGGGTCGGTCGTCGAGACGGCCGAGGCCACTGAGGCCACTGAGGCCACTGAGGCCACTGAGCCGATCGACCCGGTCGCCGAGTTCAAGGCAACGCTGCGGGCCAAGCCGGGCGAGTGGTTTGTCGTGCACTCCTATGCGGGCTACGAGAACCGGGTCAAGGCCAACCTTGAGACCCGGATCATCAGCCTCAACATGGAGGACTACATCTTCGAGATCGAGGTCCCCATGGAGGAGGTGACCGAGATCAAGAACGGCCAGAAGAAGCTCGTCCGCCGCGTTCGGATGCCCGGTTACGTCCTGGTCCGGATGGACCTCACTGACGCATCCTGGGGTGCCGTGCGGCATACCCCTGGCGTCACCGGCTTCGTCGGCAACGCCCACCAGCCCATCCCGCTGACCCTTGACGAGGTCTACCGGATGCTCGCCCCCGACCTGGCCCCGGCGGCTGGCCCGGCTGGCGCTGGCGCGGTGGGCACGGGCGGCAAGACCAAGGAGATCCGGGTCGTCGACTTCGAGGTCGGCGAGTCCGTCACCGTCATGGAGGGCCCGTTCGAGACCCTTCCGGCGACGATCTCCGAGATCAACCCCGACACCCAGAAGCTCAAGGTGCTCGTCTCGATCTTCGGCCGGGAGACCCCGGTCGAGTTGTCTTTCGGTCAGGTCGCCAAGATCTGACCGGACCGCTGACCGTGCACGAGCCGGTCGGCACTGCAACCGGGTCATCGCCCACGGCGTCGGCCCACACCCGAGGAGAACAACAGCATGCCCCCCAA